>OHAU01003346.1_pt1 | contig 13030 bp, 6 predicted proteins | sample 1577181 | NCBI WGS metagenome assembly OHAU01 (sample SAMEA3541472, study PRJEB24748) | human gut metagenome | biome: human gut; feature: human-associated habitat; material: faeces | place: China | collected 2012
AACGCAAATCTGAGCTAAGCATTAACTCCGGCTATGTTCACGAGGGTCGGCTGACCCTCGCGAAAGCCTGCGTAAATGCTGGATCTCATCTTTGCTAAGGGCGCCAGCATAAGGCTGTCTGACGAGTGGAAGCCTGGGCATGGGTTCTGGATGTTGGAGACGGAAGATATGCTTAAAATTGATAGGTGTTGGAGACGGGAGGTACACGTAAAGTTGGCTGGTTTTGGAAACTGAAGGTACGCGTAAAGTTGGTAGGTTTTGGCAACTGAAGATACGCGTAAAGTTGGTAGGTTTTGGCAACTGAAGATACGCATAAAGTTGGTAGGTTTTAGAAACTGAAGATACGCGTAAAGTTGGTAGGTTTTGAAGAGAATTCATACATTTATCTTGGCGGCTTTCTGGACTTTGCTATCACTTTTTGTTATACTTTTATACAAAATTTACTCTCTTATTTTGGGAGTGCAGAAAACTAAAAGGAGGTTATGTGACCGGATATTTCCGGTTGCTCTGTGTGTATGAAAAAGATATTTCAGATCTTTGCCCGTGATATGCGGCGGCTGTTTACCAACCCGGCAGCAGCGATCGTCATGGTCGGCGTATGTGTTCTTCCATCGCTGTACGCCTGGTTCAATATTGCCGCCAACATGGATCCTTACGGCAATACCAGTAACATCAAAGTAGCGATCGCCAACTGCGATACCGGCGCCAGCACCGAGACGATGTCACTGGATGCCGGAGACACCATCGTGGATACGCTGAAGGAAAATAATCAGCTTAGCTGGACGTTTGTGGATGAAAAGCAGGCAAAAGCCGGTGTAACTTCCGGAAAATATTATGCCGCCATCGTGATTCCCAAAAATTTCAGTGAATCGCTCCTCAGTATTCTGGATGGCGAGGTGAAGCAGCCGGAACTGGACTACTATATTAATGAGAAGAAGAATGCGATTGCTCCGAAGATCACTGCTACCGGTGCTTCGACCATTCAGCAGCAGATCAACGACACGTTTTCTTCAGTAGCCGCAGAAACTGTATCGGAACTGATCCGTACTTCCGCCGGTGATCTGACCGGGAAGATTGATAAGACCAATTCCGAACTGTCCACTGCACTTTCTGAGACGAGGGACAATCTGAAAGAGTATCAGAAAGTTCTGAAAAATTTCAAAAAAACATCCGGTTCTTCTGAGAAGCTGATCAAGGATGCACTGGGGACTCTCGATGCGGTATCTTCTGCCGCGGATTCCGGCTCCAAAACGCTGACCGACACGACAGCACTTCTCGCCACCAGCCGTCAGACACTGGGCTCTTTCTCGAGTCAGTTCAGTAACGCATTATCGAACAGTGAAACACTGTTAAATAACACATACGCTTCCGCAGTCGTAAAACTCGGTACCTTTGAGACGAAAGCTTCTCAGGTGAATACGGTGATCGGTGACAGTATTGATTCCGTTACAGCTCTGAACCAGAAACAGGCAGAATTGCTCGATGAACTGCAAAATCTTCATGAATCCATCGGTTCCGATTCCACGCTTTCCGAGCTGATCAGCGAAAAAATCACTGCTTTGCAACAGCAGAATGCTTCTTTTCAGGAACTTCTGGACTCTTTGAGCACCAGCAATTCCAGTATTCAGGAAGCCATGACCACAGCACAGAACACCCGCTCTTCGCTGGAAAAACTAGTGGCAGACAGCCGTTCTTCGCTTCAGACTTACCGGAATTCTCTGAATGAATCTCTGATTCCGAAGTTAAGCCAGTCCATGGATACGCTTTCTGCACTTAGCGGAACTCTGACCGCAACACTTTCGGATGTGGATCCGACCGTAGAACAGTTAAAACTGATCCTCACACAGCTGGATACCAGCCTGTCTGACAGTTCTGCTGCCCTCGGACAGACCGGCGGTGTGCTGGACACCATCGATCAGCAGCTCTCCACGATTGCTACCGATCTTGGTGTGTTACAGTCCTCCGATATTTATAATCAGCTGATCACCTTGAAGGGACTGGATGCCGACTCGATTTCTGACTTTATGTCCTCTCCGGTTTCTATCCGGTCGGAAGTATTATACGAAGTGGAAAATTATGGATCCGGTATGACACCATTTTACACCAATCTGGCTTTATGGGTTGGCGGACTGATCCTGGTTTCGATCTTAAAGCAGGAAGTGGATAAAGATGAAAAAATCTCACGCTTCACACCTTCCCAGGCATACTTTGGCCGCTGGCTTGTATTTGTGATCATGGGCCTGATACAGGGATTTATCGTGTGTGCCGGAGACATTCTCTTATTAAAAACCCAGTGCCTGCATCCGACAGCATTTATCCTTGCCGGCATATTCTGTTCGTTTGTATATGTCAACCTGATCTATGCGATGGCTCTGACATTCAAACACATCGGAAAAGCGCTTGCCGTTCTTCTGGTGATCTTACAGATTCCTGGATCTTCCGGAACGTATCCGATCGAGATGACACCGGTATTTTTCCAGAAACTTCATCCGCTGCTTCCATTTTCCTATGGTATCGGTGCGATGAGAGAATGCATCGCCGGTTACTATGGTCATACTTATGTAAAAAATCTGGGAATTCTTGCGCTGTTTTTGTTGCTTGCTCTCTTTATCGGCCTGGTGCTTCGTCTCCTGTTGATGAATCTGAATCATCTGTTTGATCGACGACTTGCTGACACGGATCTGATGCTTGGCGAAACCGCCAGCGATGAACTGCAGCGCCCACAGATGCAGCTGATGCTTCGTGCACTGATGCGTGACGACGAGGCACGAAAGGATTTCATGGAAAGATCCGAACGTTTTGAACGGCGATATCCATATCTGATCCGATATGGTTTTCTTGCCATCCTGATCATTCCTCTGATCTTCCTGATCCTGATGTTCAGTCTGGAATCCAAGATTGTTTATCTGATTCTCTGGATTGTCTCTTTGATTGCTCTGGTCTTATATCTGATCTGTGTAGAATACATTCACGATAAGATCCAGCGCCAGATGGAACTGGGCGGTATCACTTCCGAAGACCTGATACATGTGATAGAGGAGGAAAAAGAACGATGAAAAATATATGGAAAATTTTCCAGCGGGATCTGCAACAGATACAGAAAAATGTCATTGCCATGATCGTAATTATCGGTATCACCGTTGTTCCCTGTCTGTATGCCTGGTTCAATATCGCTGCCAGCTGGGATCCTTATGAGAATACCGGCAATCTGAAAGTCGCTGTTGCCAGCGTGGATGAAGGATATGAGGGAAGTATCATTCCGGTCCAACTCACCCTCGGCGATCAGGTATTATCCGCACTCCGTGAAAATACGCAGCTGGAATGGGTATTTACCACTAAATCTAAAGCCATGAAGGGTGTAAAATCCGGTAAATACTACGCTGCCATCGTCATTCCTGAAGACTTCAGCCGGAATATGATGAGCGTATTCACCAGTGAAATCCGGAAACCGGAGATCACGTATTATTCCAACGCAAAAGAAAATGCCATTGCACCGAAAGTCACGGACAAAGGCGCAACCGCGATCCAGACACAGGTGAATGAAGTCTTTATCGAGACGATCTCGGACACTGTATTTACCGCCCTGCAGACCTTGTCAAATGCAGCAGACCGTGAAGATTCCAGTGAGATTGTCGGCAATCTGATTACCAACCTGGAAAAGATCAACACGGATCTGACCACGGCTTCGAGCACCCTGCAGTCTTTTTCCGGTATGACTTCTTCTGCCCAGCAACTTCTCGATACGACTGCTTCTTTTCTGCAACAGACGCAGAAACAGACAAAATCCAATGTGGATGCCTTAAAAGAGACACAGAAATCATTTTCCGGGCTGCAACAGTCCGTTTCCGGCGCAACGGACAGTATCAATACGGCACTGACCGCCAGCAAAGGATTTTATGATCAGATGGCTGACGTAATCGATTCTGCTTTTCAGACACAGAGTTCCGATGCTTCGGCTGTTTCCGATACCTTACAGTTGCTTGCCGGTCGGGTCGATCAGGTGATTGCTTCTTATACTTCCCTTCGGGACAGTATCGCACAGATTGGAGAAGAACATGAGGCACTGGCTCCTGTTACCGGTTCACTGGTAGCAAAACTGGATGCGTCTATCACTACACAAAAAGAAATCCGCGACAAGTTAAATGCAACCGCAACTTCTCTTACTTCTTCGGTTTCGGATGTGGAAAATGATAAAAAAGAGCTGGATGATCTGATTCGTCAGAGTGCTTCCGGTATCAGCAGTGTAAAATCAGAGTATGAATCTTCCGTTCAGGCGCAGTTAAACAGTCTGCTCTCTTCTGTCTCTGACACCCGTTCGGATATCTCCGGGCTGATGACGCAGCTGGATAACAGTATGGATGGCATCTATACACTGGCGGATTCGGCAAATTCTGATCTGTCTGCGATTCAGACCACGCTGAATGACTCCTGTAAGCTGCTTACAAAGGCTTCTGAGAAGTTGGGAAAAACTACCGGAAAATTGAGCAGTATGCAGGAAAGCGGGGATTTTTCTCAACTGGAATCTCTGATTGCCGGGGATACGGACAGTATCAGTTCGTTCCTCTCCGCACCCGTTTCTCTGAAAACTACAGAAGTTTACCCGATTGAAAATTATGGTTCTGCCATGGCTCCGTTTTATTCTACGCTTTCGATCTGGATCGGTGGTATCGTTCTGGTTGCGATGTTGAAGGTCACGGTATCGAAAAAGAGACTTGACGGTTTAAAAAATGTAAAGCTTCATCAGATATATCTGGGGCGGTATCTGATTTTTCTGATCGTTGGACTTTTGCAGAGTTCACTGATCTGTCTCGGGGATCTGTTTTATCTCGGTATCCAGTGTCAGCATCCGTTTTTGTTTGTGCTGGCGGGATGGATCTCAAGTATCGTGTATGTAAATATTATTTATACGCTTACGGTTTCTTTCGGGGATATCGGAAAAGCAATCAGTGTGGTTTTGCTGGTTGTTCAGGTCGCCGGAACCGGCGGTACCTTCCCGATCGAAGTGGCTCCCGGATTCTTCCGGGCGGTCTATCCGCTGCTTCCGTTTACGCACAGTATGGCGGCTATGAGAGAGGCTGTTGGTGGTGTGTATGGTATGGATTATTGGATGGATCTTGGGAAGCTTGGAGTGTTTTTGATTGTTTCACTGGTTGTGGGACTGGTGTTGAGACGACCGATTATTCGGATGAATGATGGGTTTACGGAGAAGTTGGAGGAGACAAAGCTTATTTAGAAATTTCTTTTAACTTCTTTATGGAAATTTAGTTCCAGACGGACGCAGCCGTGGCGGGAGGTCTGTGGGGCGCAACGTGGGCAGGGCAACTTTGATCTGGCCGCCAACTCCGACTATGATTCACGAGGGTCAGCTGACCCTCGCGAAAGTCTGCGTAGGCGTCGGATCTCAAAGCTTGCCCTAAACGCCCACCTACAGAACCTGCCACTGGCAGCTTTCTCCGGATGCAATGCAACAAAGTGTTGCGTCACACAGACTCCCTACCTCCGAGGCTGTTTTTCCTATTTTCTGAATTTTTTAATTTTTGCACTTATTAATTCTTAATTAATCTATTCCTCTTGTCTTATATATTTAATATTTCTACTTATAAATTCATCATTTCTTTGATTCTATTTACAAATAACTCTCTCAAATTATTATAAGATCACTCTTTCTCCTCAATTTATCATTGCAATTGCATGTTTTTGTTTACACTTTTTGCAACCAAAACTTTTATTATTTCTGCCATTCTTTTTCTCACCTTAATAGTTATTTTTCATTTTCTTATTCTGATGATGCCTGCGAAAATCTATTATCAGTATTTTCGTCTGCTAGAGCGTGTCTGAAAAAGGCTTTTCGTGAGCTGCGAGTCTCAGTTTGTGGGAGATTTTATCCGAATGAGGGCGGCGTAGCGGGCTACGGCAACCGAATGAGGGTAAAATTTCCCGCAAAGTGGGGCTTGCAGATTGCGGAAATGATTTTTCAGACACGCTCTAATGTGGCAAGTCGGAAATTTGTTATAAGATTGGGAATATACGATAAAAATGGCAAATCAGGTATATTGCATAATAAAAAAGCATATGTTATAATGCCAGTAAGCAAAAAGAAAAGATGTGTTCATAAGTAGCACAGCAAAAGCCCCGGAGCGGCAACTCCGGGGCTTTTTGTCCGTTTGGGCGAGGTGGATTAGACCTCAGGCTGGCTACCAGCAGTTAGTTTCTATCCAACCATTTGCAAATATAATAGGCGATTATACTTGCCAAGATAGAAAGAATAAAAGAAAAGACATCATCCATAAGTAACACACCCCCTTTCTGCACCTGTCTGGGGGTGGTAGCCTATTGATTATAGCATAAAAGAAATGCGTTCACAAGTTATGCCTTTATTTTGGAGAAGAGTAATCATATCTCCCCAGTGATCTTCCGGTAGAAGTTTGCCATCGCCACCTGTATATAAGGGATCACCCACAAAAGTCCGATTCCGCAGGCGATCGCGCCCAGCAGGTAGATTCCGATGAAGCTAAGCTGTAGATAAAAGAGTTTTCCCTTCTTTCCTCTCATGATCCGCACACTTTCTTTGAGTGCCTGTATGGCTTCGATGTCGATGTAGTCTGTCAGGAAGAACATGGTCTGGCTGAACATCAGGGAGAGGATCAGGTAGATCACGAGTCCCACGCACAGGACGGCGGTGCCGGCAAGGAGGAGAGTTACGGACTTCTGGCGGTAGCCGTAGATGCAAAGTCCGCTGCCCGGGAGGATGCACAGGTAGGTCAGAAGAAGGATCACACCCTGCGCCAGGATCGCGCGGTCCGGGTGGTGTTTGAAACCGTAGAAGAGATCCTGAAAGCGGATGTCGTAGCCTCTGGCGGTATCAAGGGCGATCTTTAACAGACCGATATTCAGTACCGAGAGGATCAGTGAGAGAATAAAGGTCGACAGATAATAAACCACGGTGTGACTGATACCAAGCGTTTCCACGGTGGCGGAAGTAGCAGTCAGCGGGTTCAGGATGGATGAGGTTCCGAGTACCAGATCCATTAGATTCGAAGCGACCAGTGTGATCAGGATGTAGAGCACATTGGTTCCGATAAACGTTCCGTATTTTCCCGAAAGCTGGTTTCGGGCCATTTTTTTCAGTTCTTTTGATGAAATATTCATAAGTCAAAAACCTCCATAAACAATCACATACCGCCCTGGTACATCTCATAAAGCTGCTGATACTGCTGAAGGAGTTCCGGGAAATTCTGATAGACGGTGACTGCGGCGTAAATAAAGATGGCGATGCCAAGGCAAAGGCCGATGATGGAAAGGATACATCCAAGTTTTGCCTGCGGATCCATCTTATCCCCTTTGCGGGAGAGCAGGGCGAATAAAATGCCGAGTGCGCCTACCGGGAAAGAAAGTCCGCTGACCAGAAAGAACAGGGAAAGCGTTCCGGCGGTCATGGATGCGGTACTGAATCCGTTCCCACGCTTCGGCGGCAGAGTCATTCGCTGTTCCTCCTCCTGCCAGGAGCCGGGATTTGGCTGTTGATCGTTGTACATAATGATAATCCTCCTGTTTTAGAATCGGTAGTATTGTAATATAATGGAAAAACAAATTTGTTTCGATTTTTCAGTTATCTTCCAGTATACCACAGAAGTTCCGGAGTCGAAAGAAGGAAAATCAGAATAAAAATCAGCATTGACAAAGAAACCTGCCTTTTGGTAAGGTAGTACAGGACACAATGAAAGAAAACGTAACTGTGAAGCAAAGACAGTTACAAAAGGAGACTATACATGGATATTATTCAGGCATTAACACAGGAATTACAGGTAGAAAAGTGGCAGATAGAAGCCGCTGTCAAACTGATAGACGAGGGAAATACCATTCCTTTTATTTCACGATATAGAAAAGAAGCAACCGGTTCCCTGAACGATGAGATACTGCGTAACCTGCATGAGAGACTGCTGTATCTGAGAAACCTGGAAGATAAGAAAAAACAGGTACTCTCAAGCATCGAAGAACAGGGAAAACTGACGGAAGAACTGAAAAAATCGATTCTGGAGGCACAGACTCTGGTAGTTGTAGAAGACCTGTACCGCCCGTACCGTCCGAAGAGAAGAACCAGAGCAACGATCGCCAAAGAGAAAGGGCTGGAACCTCTGGCCAATCTGATCCTGCTTCAGATGACAGACAAGTCCATCGAAGAAGAAGCGGAAAGCTATGTATCTGAGGGAAAAGAAGTAAAAAATGTAAAAGAAGCGATTGCAGGTGCATCGGACATTCTGGCAGAGTCTGTTGCCGATGAAGCAGACTACCGTATCCGGATCCGTAACATGACAGTAAAATCAGGTTCTGTCGTATCGAGTGCCAAGAAAGAAAACGAGAAATCTGTATATGAAATGTATTATGATTTTGAGGAGCCGATTTCCAAACTAGCAGGACACCGTGTACTGGCACTGAACCGTGGGGAAAAAGAAAAGATTCTGACTGTCAAGATTAATGCACCGGAAGAAGAGATACTCTCCTGGTTAAAACGGCAGGTGATCCGTACCGACAATCCGAATACCAGCCCGATTCTGGAAGCAGTTGTGGAGGACAGCTATAAACGTCTGATCGCACCGGCCATCGAGCGGGAGATTCGAAACGATCTGACAGAGAAAGCCGAAGACGGTTCTATTAAAGTGTTCGGAAAGAACCTGGAACAGCTGCTGATGCAGCCGCCAATCGTGGGAAAAGTTGTTCTCGGATGGGATCCTGCATTCCGCACCGGCTGTAAGCTGGCAGTTGTTGACGAGACCGGTAAAGTGCTCGATACAACGGTTGTATATCCGACCGCACCGACCACAGAAGCCAAGATCAAAGCAGCCAAAGAAACAGTTAAGAAAATGATTGAAAAGTATCATATCGATCTGATCTCTGTAGGAAATGGTACTGCATGCCGGGAATCTGAGCAGGTGATCGTAGATATGTTAAAAGAAGTACCGACAAAGGTACAGTATGTGATCACCAACGAGGCAGGAGCATCTGTATATTCTGCAAGTAAACTGGCGACCGAAGAGTTCCCGAACTTCGATGTGGGACAGAGAAGTGCCGCTTCCATCGCCAGACGTCTGCAGGATCCGCTGGCAGAACTGGTAAAGATCGACCCGAAAGCTATCGGTGTCGGGCAGTATCAGCACGATATGAACCAGAAGAAACTGGGCGAAGCACTGAACGGTGTGGTAGAAGACTGTGTCAATAAAGTCGGCGTGGATCTGAATACCGCTTCCGCGTCTCTGTTAGAGTATATTTCCGGTATCAGCAAAGCAATTGCAAAAAATATTGTGGCTTACCGCGAGGAAAACGGCCGTTTCACCGACAGAAGAGAACTCTTAAAAGTAGCAAAACTGGGACCGAAAGCCTTTGAACAGTGTGCCGGTTTCATGCGTATCCAGGGCGGAAAGAATCCGCTGGATGCGACCAGTGTACATCCGGAAAGCTACGAAGCAGTGGAAAAACTCTTTGCAAAACAGGGATTTACGAAAGAACAGTACTTCGGTGACGGACCGACTGCCATCTATATCAAAGATTATAAGAAACTGGCAGAAGAACTGGGAATCGGCGAGATCACCCTTCATGATATCATCAAAGAACTCGGCCGTCCGGGACGTGACCCCCGTGAAGATATGCCAAAACCGATCCTTCGCTCCGATGTACTGGATATGAAAGATCTGAAAGAAGGTATGATCTTAAAAGGAACTGTAAGAAACGTGATCGATTTTGGTGCATTCGTAGATATCGGCGTACACCAGGATGGTCTGGTACACATTTCCCAGATTAGTGACAAATATATCAAACATCCGCTGGAAGTTGTCAGCGTAGGAGATGTTGTGGATGTAAAAGTTATTAGCGTGGATCTGAACAAAAAACGGATCGGTCTGTCCATGCGCGGAATTCGGTAGACGAAGGTGATAAAATCGCAAAAGCGAGTATAAGATAAGAAAAATAAAAGATGCTAACTGTGGAAGAGAATCCACAGCGGGCATCTTTTTTGTTTGGATTTGAATGAATATGATTATATAATACATACATAGAAAAGAACTGAGAAAAGCAGGAGGTAAGAACATGATTTATACAGTAACGTTTAATCCGTCACTGGACTACATCGTTTCCGTCAATAACTTTCAGCTGGGTATGACCAACCGGACAGCCACAGAAATGATGCTTCCGGGAGGAAAGGGAATCAACGTTTCTATCGTATTGAAGAATCTTGGACTGGAAAATACCGCACTGGGATTTGTGGCAGGATTTACCGGAGATGAGATTCAAAGACAGGTGGAAGAGATCGGAGTGAACGCAAGATTCATTCCGGTGGACGAGGGGATTTCACGGATCAACCTGAAGCTGCAGAATATTGAAGGAACAGAGATCAACGGACAGGGACCGGCGATCAGCAGGGAAAAGACACAGCAGTTATTTGAAATGCTGGATCAGCTGCAGGAAGGCGATGTGCTGGTGCTGGCAGGAAGCATTCCGGCATCGATGCCGGATGACATTTACAGAAATATCCTGAAACGTCTGGATGGAAAAGGAATACTGATCGCAGTGGATGCCACGGGGAATCTGCTGGTGAACGTACTGGAATATCATCCATTCCTGGTAAAACCGAACAATCACGAACTGGGAGAAATCTTCGGTGTGGAATTAAAGGACAGAGAATCTGTGATTCCTTATGCGAAGAAGATGCAGGAGATGGGAGCCACCAACGTTCTGGTATCTATGGCAGGAGAAGGAGCGGTTCTGGCTGCAGCTGACGGAAAGGTCTACCTGGCACCGGCACCGAAAGGAAAACTGGTTAATGGTGTGGGAGCCGGAGATTCTATGGTGGCCGGATTCCTGACCGGATGGCTGAAACGTCAGGATTACCGTGAGGCTTTCCATATGGGAATTGCAACCGGCAGCGCCAGTGCATTTTCCGAATATCTGGCCGGTCGTGAACAGGTGGAAGATGTGTACAGACAGGTAACTTCAGAAGTACGGTAACAAAAAGGAAGTCACTAGTACATCGTTTCGTGAATAATACAGTTATTTTGAAAACGATGTACTAGAGCGTGTTTGAAAAATCATTCCTGCAATCTGCACGCCCCACTTTGCGGCATATTTTACCTTCATTCGGTTGACGTAGCCCGCTACGCCGCCCTCATTCAGGCAAAATCTCCCACAAACTGTGACGCACATCTTGCAGAAAGCCTTTTTCAAACACGCTCTAGTCACCGATACAGAAAGTAAGAGAGGGAGCACAGGATGCAGGTATATAGTGGAAAGAGTGTATTTGGCGGTATCGCCATCGGAAAGATCAGTGTATACAGGAAAAATGAGCAGCAGGTAAAGCGCGTGCGGACAGAAGATACCAAAGGAGAACTGGCACGTTATGAGGCAGCCAAGGCAGCTGCCATAGAACAGCTTCAGGAACTGTATCAGAAAGCGTTAAAAGAAGTGGGCGAAGCAAATGCGGCGATCTTTGAGATCCACCAGATGATGCTGGATGACGGGGATTACAACGAATCTGTGGAAAATATCATCGAGACGCAGAAGGTCAACGCGGAGTATGCAGTAGCTGTGACCGGCGATAATTTTGCACAGATGTTCCGGGCGATGGATGACGATTATATGAGAGAACGTGCGGCGGATGTGAAAGATATCTCCGAACGAGTGCTTTCGATATTAAATGGCGGACAGAAAGGAAAGGTGGTCACGGATGAACCGGTGATCATCGTGGCGGATGATCTGGCACCGTCAGAGACGGTACAGCTGGAAAAAGATATGGTACTTTCGTTTGTCACGGTTCACGGTTCGGTGAATTCCCATACTGCGATCCTCGCAAGAACCATGGCGATCCCGGCGCTGATCGGAACGGAAGAACTGCCGCTTGACGATACGGTTGACGGAAAACTGGCGGTGGTAGACGGACTGAATGGAAAGATCTATGTGGAGCCGGATGCGCAGACACTGGAAGAGATGAAGAAACGCCGGCAGGCAGAGCTGGAGAAAAAAGAACTGCTGCAGCTTTTAAAAGGAAAAGATAATGTTACGCTGGATGGAAAGAAGATCATGCTGTATGCTAATATAGGAAATATTAAAGATCTTGCAACTGTAATACAGAATGATGCCGGCGGAATCGGGCTGTTCCGGAGTGAATTTATTTATCTGGAAAAAGACCGGTATCCGACTGAGGAAGAACAGTTCAGTATCTATAAGACGGCAGTGGAGACGATGGCGGGAAAACGGGTGATCATCCGTACACTGGATATTGGGGCAGACAAGCAGTGTGAGTATTTCAAGATGGATAAAGAGGAGAATCCGGCGCTGGGGTATCGTGCGATCCGGATCTGCCTGACCCGTCCGGAAATCTTCAAAACACAGCTTCGTGCGCTGTTCCGTGCGAGTGCCTACGGCAATCTGGCAATCATGTATCCGATGATCACAAGCCTGTGGGAAGTGAGAAGGATCAAGGAGATCGTGGAAGAAGTGAAGGCAGAACTGACCGCAGAGCAGCTGGAATTCGGCAATCCGCAGCAGGGTATCATGATCGAGACTCCTGCAGCGGTTATGATGAGCGGGGAGCTGGCAAAAGAAGTGGATTTCTTCAGTATCGGAACCAACGATCTGACCCAGTACACGCTGGCAATCGACCGGCAGAATCCGAAGCTGGATAAGTTTTATGATGCCCATCATCCGGCAGTGCTTTCCATGATCCGTATGACGGTGGAAAATGCACACAAAGCTGGTATCTGGGCAGGAATCTGCGGTGAACTGGGAGCGGACACCAGTCTGACAAAAGAATTTCTGGCGATGGGAGTGGATGAACTGTCGGTATCCCCGGGAAGTATTCTTCCGATCCGTAAGATCATTCTGGAGACAGATACAGAAAACAGGTAACTGGTGATTCTCACAGATCGGAGGCCGCCGGAGAGCTTTGGGGCGGTCAGGAATATTAAGGTTGTGGGGGAGTAAATGGGCGAACGGACGAACGGACGAACCCTGGCTCCTCACATAGAAAATCAGACACCCGCTG
>OHAU01003349.1_pt1 | contig 13004 bp, 10 predicted proteins | sample 1577181 | NCBI WGS metagenome assembly OHAU01 (sample SAMEA3541472, study PRJEB24748) | human gut metagenome | biome: human gut; feature: human-associated habitat; material: faeces | place: China | collected 2012
CTTCTCGGCCTGCAAACGTGCGCGCCGTCCGCCATGGGCGGACGGCGCGTGCGCTGCAGTCAGGCCGCAAATCTCTTTGTCAAAAAGTAATACTTTTTGACAGTCTAAAACGCCGCCTGTCCCAATCCCGGGACAGGCGGCTGGTGTTGGTATGGAGGTCGTTTGGCGCGCTCGGGCACGCTCAGCGCTCGGAGCTTGTGGCGGCGCTGGTGCTGCCGGTCCACTGCCAGTTGGCGATCTCGGGCAGGTCGACGCCGTGTGCGGCGATGTACTGCCGGTGCTCGACGAGCTTGTCGCGCATCTGCTGCACGGTGTAGGCACCGCGGTTTCCGAGTTGGGGCAGGCGCTTGACGACATCGATGACAAGATGGAAGCGGTCGAGCTCATTGAGCACGCGCATGTCAAACGGCGTCGTGATCGTGCCCTCCTCGACGTAGCCGCAGACGAACATGTTCTGGTTGCGGCGGGTGTAGGTCAGCTCGTGGATGAGCTTCGGGTAGCCGTGGAAGGCGAAGATGACGGGCTTATCCTTCGTGAAGATGAGATCGTAGTCCTCGTCCGTGAGGCCGTGCGGGTGGTCGGAATGCGGCTGCAGCTTCATCAGGTCGACCACGTTCACGACGCGCACGCGCACCTCCGGCAGCTTCTCGCGCAGGATGGTCACGGCGGCGAGCGTCTCGAGCGTCGGCGTGTCGCCGCAGCAGGCCATGACGACGTCGGGCTCCGCGCCCTGGTCGCTGCTGGCCCACTCCCAGATGCTCACGCCCTGCGTGCAGTGGCGCACGGCCTGCTCCATGGTCAGCCACTGCGGCCGCGGATGCTTGGAGGCCACGATGACGTTGATATAGTTCCGGCTGCGGATGCAGTGGTCAAAGCAGCTCAGGAGGCAGTTTGCGTCCGGCGGCAGATAGATGCGCACGACATCGGCCTTTTTATTCGCCACGTGGTCGAGGAAACCGGGGTCCTGGTGCGTGAAGCCGTTGTGATCCTGCTGCCACACGTTCGAGGCGAGCACATAGTTGAGCGAGGCAATGTCCTGCCGCCAGGGCAGCTGGTTGCAGACTTTCAGCCACTTGGCGTGCTGCGCGACCATGGAGTCCACGATGCGGATGAAGGCCTCGTAGCTGTTGAAAAAGCCGTGGCGGCCGGTGAGCAGGTAGCCCTCGAGCCAGCCCTCACACATATGCTCCGAGAGCATGGAGTCCATGACGCGGCCGTCGGGGTCGAGAAACTCGTCGCTGTCCGTCGCCTCGGCGACCCAGCGGCGGCCCGTGACCTCGAACACCGGACTCAGGCGGTTGGAGGCGGTCTCGTCGGGGGCGAAGATGCGGAAGTTGCGCGCGTCCATGTTCTCGCGCATGATATCGCGCACGAACGCACCGAGCACGGTCATGTCCTGCGCCTCGACAGCGCCGGGCGCCGGCACGGGCTGCTCATACGTGCGGAAGTCCGGCATGCGCAGCTCGCGCAGCAGCAGACCGCCGTTTGCGTGGGGGTTTGCGCCCATGCGGCGCTGTCCCTTCGGCGCAAGCGCCTGCAGCTCGGGGATGAGCGTGCCGTTGTCGTCAAAGAGCTCTTCGGGGTGGTAGCTGCGCAGCCACTCCTCGAGCTGCACGAGGTGCTCGGGCTTGTCCATCGCGATCGGCACCTGATGCGCGCGGAACGACCCCTCCACCTGCTTGCCGTCCACTTCCTTGGGGCCGGTCCAGCCCTTCGGCGCGCGGAACACGATCATCGGCCAGTAGGGGCGCGTGGTGTCGTGCGCGGTGCGCGCGTGCTGCTGGATGGCGTGGATCTCCTCAATGGCCCAGTCCATTGTCTCGGCCATTTTGGCGTGCATCTCGGCGGGATCGTCGCCCTCGACAAAGCGCGGCTCCCACCCGCAGCCGCGGAAGAACATCTCGAGCTCCTCGTGGCTGATGCGGGAAAAGAGCGTGGGATTGGCGATCTTGAAGCCGTTGAGGTGCAGAATCGGCAGCACCGCGCCGTCCGTGATGGGGTTGACGAACTTGTTGCCGTGCCACGCGGTGGCGAGCGGGCCGGTCTCGGCCTCGCCGTCGCCGACGACGCAGGCGGCGATCAGGCCGGGGTTATCCATCACGGCGCCGAAGGCGTGCGCGAGCGAGTAGCCCAGCTCGCCGCCCTCGTGGATGGAGCCCGGCGTCTCGGGCGCGACATGGCTCGGGATGCCGCCGGGGAACGAAAACTGTTTGAACAGGCGCTGCATGCCGGCCGCGTCGCGCGTGATATTCGGGTACACGTCGGTGTACGAACCGTCGAGATAGTCCTGCGCGACCATGGCGTTGCCGCCGTGGCCGGGGCCGGAGAGATAGATCATATCGAGGTCATATTCGTTGATGACGCGGTTGAGGTGCGTGTAGATGAAGTTCTGGCCGGGCACGGTGCCCCAGTGGCCGACGATCTTCTTCTTGATGTCGCGCTCGGTCAGGCGCCGGCGCAGCAGCGGATCATCGAGCAGGTAGAGCTGGCAGGCAGACAGATAGTTTGCCGCGCGCCACCAGGCATCCATCTTGGCCAGCAGCTCTGGTGTGGGTGCAAACGCTTCGTTTTTCATCGTGAAAACCTCCTTATATGATATGATAGAATGTGCCGTTCGGCACGGATCATGCTTCGTTTTGCAGCGCTTTGATCACGCACTCGGCGCAGCGGAGTCCGTCCACGGCGGCGCTGGTGATGCCGCCGGCATAGCCCGCGCCCTCGCCGCATGGGTAGAGCCCCTGCACGCCGGTGCTGCACCGGTCGGGCCCGCGCACGATGCGCACGGGGCTGCTCGAGCGGGTCTCGGGCGCGGTGAGCACGGCGTCCGGGTCGTCAAAGCCGCGCAGCTTCTGACCGAAGACCGGCAGCGCCTGCGCAAGCGTCGCCGTGATGCGCGCGGGCAGCACATCGTGCAGGTCGCACCACGTCACGCCGGGGCGGTACGTCGGCTGCACGCGGCCGGGGGCGGTGCTTGCGCGCCCGGCGAGAAAGTCGCCCACGCGCTGCGCCGGGGCGTGATAATTGCCGCCGCCGCACACATAGGCGCGCTGTTCGATGCTGCGCTGCCAGTACATACCACCGAGGGTGCCCTTGTCCGGAAAATCCTCCGGATGCAGCGTCACGAGCACGGCGGCGTTGGCGTTTTCACCGTCGCGGCGGGAGCTGCTCATGCCGTTGGTGCACACGCCGCCCTGTTCCGACGCGGCGGCGAACACCTCACCGCCCGGACACATACAGAACGTGTATGCGCTCGATCCGTCCGGCAGGTGGCAGGAGAGACTATAGTCCGCCGCGGGCAGACGATCTGCCGCCGCGCCATACTGCGCGGTGTTGATGTCTGACTGCCGGTGCTCGATGCGCACACCCATGGAAAACGGCTTCGGCTCCATCGGCACGCCCTGCGCGTGCAGCATTTCGAATGTGTCGCGCGCGCTGTGCCCGATCGCAAGGATGACCTGCTGTGCCGGGAGCGTGTACTCCCCCTCGGGGCTGCGCACGGTCAGCGCCGTGATGTGTCCGCTCTGCGTGGACAGCCCGGCCATCCGGTGACCGAAGCGCACCTCGCCGCCGCGCACGATGACCTCGCGCCGGAGGCTTTGCACGACCTCGACGAGCACGTCCGTGCCGATGTGGGGCTTGGCGTCATAGGTAATGTGTTCCGGCGCGCCGTGCGCCGCGAACTCCGCGAGCACGAAGCCGATGCGCGCGTCGTGCGTGCCGGTGTTGAGCTTGCCGTCGGAGAAGGTGCCCGCGCCGCCCTCGCCGAACTGCACGTTGCACTCGGGGTCGAACGCGCCGCCCGCGCGAAACGCGGCAATCTGTGCGCTGCGCGTCTGCGCGTCCGGCCCGCGCTCGAGCACGATGGGGTTTGCCCCCGCGCGCGCGAGCAGCAGCGCCGCGAACATCCCCGCCGGGCCGAAGCCCACGATCACGGGGCGCGTCTGCGGCGGCGCGATGCGGGGGATGGGGTAGGTCTTGTCCTGCACGATCGCGGCGCCGCGGCAGCGGCGGACGAGCTTCCGTTCGTCCCCGCGCACGGTCACGCCGATGGTGTAAACATAGTGAATGTCGTCTTTTTTTCGCGCATCGAGCGACTTTTTGCGGATGCGCAGGCCGGTGATGTCGCCGGCCGGGATCTTCAGCGCCTTGGCTGCCAGCGCCTTGAGCGCTGCCTCGTCCGCGCCGGGGGCAAGCTTCAGGTTCGGGATTACAATCATCGGCACGCCCTCCCGGCCGCACGGCCGCTGGCCCACGCCCACTGCAGGTTGTAGCCGCCGCAGTCGCCGTCAATATCCAGCACCTCGCCGCAGGCGTACAGCCCCGGCACGAGGCGGCTCTCCATCGTCACGGGGTCGAATTCGTCCGTGCATATGCCGCCGGCCGTGACCTGCGCGCTCTCGAAGCCCTCCGTGCCGCGCACCGGCAGCGCGAAGCCCTTCGCCGCGCGCACGAGTGCCTTGAGTTCGCTGTCCGTCACGTCGCCGAGCGGCCGGGCGCCGGGAATATCGGCGTAGCGCAGCAGCATCTTGCCCACGCGGTTGTGCACCGTGCCGGTCAGTACCTCTTCGCACGGAAGCGCGGGCGCGAGCTTGCGCCGCGTCTGCAAAAACGCCAGAAATTCCGGCGCGCCGTGTTCGCGCAGCAGGTCGAGCGTCACGGTCTGCCCCTCGCCGCTGCAGCTGGCTGCGCGCGAGATCTCAAATATGGCGGGACCGGACACGCCCTTTTCCGTAAACTGCACCTCGCCCGCGCTGCGCGCGAGCACCTTGCGGCCCTGCGTGAGCGTCACGCGCGCATCGGCGCGCACGCCCTTGAGTGCGCGCGGATAGGTCGGCTCGGTCGTCAGCTGCACGAGCGCGGGGTGCAGCGCCGTGCGCCGGTGGCCGAGGCTTTGCAGCAGGGTGTAGCCGTCGCGCACGCCACCGGCCTTCGCCCCGGCGATGCCGCCGCACGCGATGATGACGCGCTCGGCGGGAAACTGCCCGCCCTCCGTCTCGACGACGAAGCTGTGCCCCTGGCGGCGCACGGCCGTCACGGCGTCGCCCGTGTGCAGGGTGATATTCGGCCGCGCGAGCGCGAAGCGCAGCACGTCCACGACGCTGTTGGCCGCGTTCGAGAGCGGGTATACGCGCCCGCCCGGCTCGGTCACGGTCAGAAGACCGTGCGCGGCGAACCAGTCGAGCGCCGCTGCGGGCGGAAAGGCCGCGAGTGTGCGCGCGGCAAACTCCGGCTGCGCGCCGTGGTAGTTTTCGGGCGCGGCACCGGTGTTTGTCAGGTTGCAGCGGCCGTTTCCGGTCACGGCGAGCTTGCGCCCCACACGTGCCTGGCGCTCAAAGAGCAGGATCTTATTTTCCGGGGTTTCGGCGGCGGTCAGCGCGGCCATCATGCCGGACGCGCCCGCGCCGATGACTGCGATCGTCATGGCGATGCTCCGTTTCTGTCGTAATTTTCTTCCCTTATTAAACCACACTTTGCCCGCAAACACAAGAAAACCGCGCAGCGCGCACAGAGCGCTTGCACCCCCGCAAACGAAAAAACGGAGGCAGCCGGCAGGACTGTCTCCGTTTTCATGGCGGTGTTTACTTGGGCTGCACGTCGCACTCGGGCATCAGCTCGTCCGACATGACGGCCAGCACGTGTGCAAAGGTCTCCAGTTCCTCGGGCGTGAACCGCGCGCGGATGCGTCCGAGCACGGTGTCGATATAGCTCTGCATGAGACCGTTATAGCTGTAGAACTTGTCCGAGAGCTTGAGATGATACTCGCGCCGGTCGGTGTCGGAATTCTCCTTGACGATATAGCCCTTGCGGATAAGGTTGTTGACCTTGTAGGTCGCGTTGGACTGCGAGATGCCGAGAAAGTCCGCAAACCGGCCGATCGTCGGTGCGTTGAGCTGATGAATGACCTCAACGGAAAACGCCTCCATTGCGCTCAGCGAGCCCTCACGTTCCCGCACCTGTGAAAACAGGCGGCGGAAAAACTGCAGCTTAAATTTCTCATATACACGCTGAAAATCCTGCTCCATCATCGGCCGCTCCCCCCTTGCTCCTTTTGTTGCAGCATATTTTCTATTCTTTTTTACACCAAAGCGGCAAAAAAGTAAAGAGCCGGACGCGTAGAAATTCCCGCGTCCGGCAGAAAATAAAGCAGGATTTAACGTCTTACGGCGCTTTCGGCCCGTCGTCGGGCTTGTCCTCGCCGACGACCTCACCGGTCGTCTCGACGGCGGTGGCATCATCCACAAAGTTACGCACGGCGGCCTTGACGTCCTTGACAAAGACGGCGGCGTACACGACGGTGCAGAGGTTCTGCACACCGTCAACGATGAGCGACACGCCCATCATGATCGTGAGCACCTGTTTGCCGTCAAAGGGATTGAAGACCAGCAGCACGCCCAGCACCAGACATACGACCGTGCACACGAGCGTGACCCACCACGAGTGTGCGCCCATGCGCCGCGAATCGACGGCGACCTGCAGCTTGAAGACGCTGTCGACGAGCACGAGCAGACCGATCATGACCGAGAGCACGTCTGTCAGCGCGGGAGCGCGCCAGAGCATGAGCGCGCCGAGGACGACGCAGAACAGGCCGATGGCAAAGTCAAAGCGGATGGCCACGCCCTCGACCTCGCGGATGAAGTAGAGCACGATCTTCATCACACCGAACACGGCCATGGCAGCGCCGAGGATGCGGCAGATCATGATCAGCGACGTCTCGGGATTGGCGACCAGGAAGATACCGAGCAGCAAAAACATCGCGCTGAGCACGACATAGCTCCACTTGATGCGCTTAAAGATCTTCACGCGAATGCCTCCTTACAGGCCGAGCGGCTCGTCGATGAGCACGACCTCGACCTTGGCCATGTCCATCATCTGTCCCCAGAGCACGAGCAGCGCGTTGCAGCCGCGGCTCTTGCTGCGGCAGTCGACACAGCGCTCAAGCTCGTGGCACGGCTGGTCGCCGTCAAAGCGCTGCATGTTCTGCACGGCGGCGGTGTTGCGCGCGCGCGACAGGGCACTGTCAAAGTCGGGGCAGATCTTGTTCGCGCCCGCGACGATGTACACTGTCTTGCCGATGCCGTAGACCATGGCAGCGAGGCGGTTGCCGCGGCCGTCGATGTTGAGGATCTGGCCGTCGGCGGTGATGGCGTTGGCGCTGCTGAGATACACGGGCGCGGTCAGCGCGTTGTCGAGCGTGGCAAAGCCCGGTGTGCGCCAGTGCCACCAGACGGTGTTGTGTCCGGTGAGCCGGTCATACAGACCGAGCTGGTCAATGGTCTTGCTGCCGCCGATGCCGACGGTCGTGCCGTCGATCGCGCCGTCGAGATAGTCCGCCGCCTCGGCAGCCGTGGAAAAATGCTGCACGGCAAAGCCGCGGCCGGTCAGGGCGCGGATGGTCGTTTCAATGTCCATGGGACATGCCTCCATAAAATAGAATAGGGTCTGGATTTATCCTACCATTCCGCGCCGCCGCTGTCAATTTCCTTTGCGGCTTTGCGGTTGAATCCGTGCGCGCAGTTTGCTATAATGGCGGCAGAAATCTTCAGAGGGGAGACCGCTCTATGCAGCTTCTTTATGCGCTGGCAGAGCTGCGCACACCGTTTCTGGACGCGCTGCTCGGCGCACTCACCAACTGCGGCGGCGAGCTTGTGTTCATGGCCGCTGCCATCATCGTGTTCTGGTGCGTGAGCAAGTCCTGCGGGTACTATATGCTCACGGTCGGCTTCGTCGGCACGATCGTCAACCAGTTTCTCAAGCTTGTCTTTCGCATCCCGCGCCCGTGGGTGAAAGACCCGGATTTTCAGATCGTCGAGAGCGCCCGCGCCGAGGCCACCGGCTACTCGTTCCCGAGCGGACACACGCAAAATGTCTTTGCATCCTTCGGCTGTCTCGGCCGCTGGACGAAGCGGACATGGCTGCGCGCGGTCTGTGCGCTGCTGATCGTGGTCACGGCGTTTTCGCGGATGTATCTCGGCGTGCACACGCCGCTGGACGTCGGCGTGTCGTTCGGCATCGGGCTCGTGCTGGTGTTCGCGCTCTACCCGCTCTTTCGGGACATTGACAGCCATCCGAACCGGCTCTACCTGCTCTTCGGCACCATGGCGGTGCTGGGCGCTGCCTACCTGCTCTTTGCCGAGCTCTGGCCGTTTCCCGCGGATGTGGACGCGGCGAACCTCGCCTCCGGACGCAAGAACGCGTACACGCTGCTCGGCGCGGTGCTGGGCATGACATTTGCCTACTGGCTCGACCGGAGGTATGTGCACTTTGACGTGCGCGCCGTCTGGTGGGCGCAGGTGCTCAAGGCCGTGCTCGGTCTTGCCATTACGATCGGGCTGCGCGCTGCGCTCAAAGCGCCGCTGCTCGCACTGTGCGGCGGGCACAATGCAGCCAACCTCATCCGCTACGCGCTCATGGTGATCTTTGCCGCCGGTATCTGGCCGATGACCTTCGGCTGGTTCGGTCGTCTCGGGCGGAAGAAACCTGCGTCCGGCGCGTCAGATTGAATTGACTTGCAGACACAAGTGTGTTACTATTTATTACGTTATGTAAACACGCAAACACGGACATAAAGAGGTGCGTATCACATGGAAAAACACGCATTCGATCCCGCATGCTGCCTCGGTGAGCGGCTTCAGACGCTCTCGCGCGCGGAGCTGACCGCGCTGGCTGAGACGATCTGCCGCATCCTGACGGAGCGCGGGGCATACCACGGCGGCATCCGCCCGGACAACATCAGCCGTGCCGGGGACGGTACGGTCGGTCTCGGCGCGCCCGCCCGCACGGACACGAAGGACTGGACGACCGAGGAGCTGGAGTTCATGGCGCCCGAGGTTTTCTGGAGCGGCACGCTCGATGCCTCGGCCGATGTGTATTCGCTCGGCCTGCTGCTGTATGCGGGCGTGATGGGCGGCCGTCTGCCGTTTTACCCGGATGACCGCGCGCCGCAGCCGGAGGATATGGCCGCCGCGCTGCGCCGCCGCATGAACGGCGAGGCACTGCCTCTGGCGCGCAAGGCCGGGCGCGACCTCGCGCAGATCATCGCGCGCGCCACGCAGTGCCGGCCGGCCGACCGCTACGCCACCCCGGCGGAGCTGTGCGCCGCGCTCGAGCAGTATGATGCCGAGCAGCGCCGCAATGTGCCGACCGCACAGGAGATGTTCAACAAGCCCGAGCAGGAGCTCAGCGAGGTCGAGCGCATGATGCTCAGCATCCTCGCCGAGGAGGCCGCCGCGCCCGTGCCGGAGGCTGAGCCGGAGACCGAACCGGAAGCGGAATCTGCGCCCGAGTCTGAACCGAAAGCGGAGCCTGAACCGGAGGAAGCTCCGGCTGCCGAACCGGAAGCAAAGCCGGAGGAGACCCCGGCTGCCGAACCGGAAGCAAAGCCGGAGGAAGCCCCGGCCGCCGAACCGGAAGTAAAGCCGGAGGAGACTCCGGCCGCCGAACCGGAAGAGAAGCCCGAGGAAGCTCCGGCTGCCGAGCCGGAGACGAGCCCCGAAACCGAGCCCGAGCCGCAGGCTGAGCCCGAGGTCAAGCCCGCGCCGCAGCCGCTGCCGAATAAATTCCGCCCGGAAAAGCCGGCCGCCAGGCCGGAGGTCAAGCCCGCGCCGAAGCCGGAGCGCAAGGCGGAAAAGCCCGAGCCCTACCGTCCCGCCCCCGCGAAGCCGAAAAAGAAAGCGCCCGACGCGCAGCGCCAGTCGCATAAGGCGGGTGTGCTGCTGACGGTGCTGATCATCTGCGCGGCGGTGCTGGCCGTACTGCTGCTGCGTTCGCTCGGCGTGTTCGGCACGCCCTCCGCGGCGGAGACCACGCCGACACCCGCACCGACTGCCCCGGTCGAGACCGCTGTGCCGACCGAGACGCCCACGCCCACCCCGACGCCGAAGCCCGAGCCGACATATGAAGTCGTCAAGGCGGACGTCTCCTGGGCGGACGCTGAGGCGGCGGCCGAGGCCAAGGGCGGCCACCTCGTCGTGATCGACAGCGCCGAGAAGTGGACGCGCGTCGCCCAGCTTGCCGACGAGTCCGGCCTGACCTACGTCTGGATCGGCCTGTACCGCGCCGACAGCGGCGAGCTTGCCTGGGTCAAGGACAACATCGACCCGGTCTATAACTGGGCCGCCGGTGAGCCGTCCGTGCGCGACACCAACGGCGCGGCCGAGAACTATGTGCTCATCGCACGCCGCAGCGACGGCTGGTATTATAACGACTGCATCGGTGATCCCGCCGCCAAATACCCGCAGTTCTACGGCGGCAAGACCGGCTATATCATCGAGATCGACCCGTAAAATGTGCAAAAAGCTCCCCGGCCATCCGGCCGGGGAGCGATTTTTTTGTGCAGCGTTCAGGTCTGCCAGTCGGTGACCGGTTTTCCGTCGCTGTCGGTGAATGTGCCGCAGGCGATCATGATCAGGTCGACCAGCGCGCCGATGCCGAAGCATCCGGCCGTGAGCAGCCAGAGCACGCCCGTGCCGATCTTGCCGACGTAGAAGCGGTGGATGCCGAGACCGCCGACAAAGACACACAGCAGCAGCGCGATCAGGCGCGATTTCGGGCTGGCGTTCGGGTCAATGCTGCGCTGGGGCTGCACCGGGCAGCCGCACTGCGGGCAGACGACGGCCTCATCGACCAGCTGCGCACCGCACTGAGAACAGTATTTCATGGTTTTTGTCCCCCTTCGAGGCAGCCGCCGCAGCGGCCGCGTTTTCTGTCGTATGACAAGCGTAGTGTAGCATTCCGACGTGGGCTTGTCAATTCTGGAACGACTGTTTTTGTCAGAAATCGCCGCGTCGTGCCGAAAAAACCGCCCCGGAAGTTCGACTTTCGGGGCGGCGCTGTTTTTGCGTTGGTCACGATCCGCAGAAAGGGAACAGGCGGGATGTGTCCGCCCAAATTCATTCCGTATCGTCTTTGATATATTCCATAATATCCCCAACCTGACAATCGAGAATCCTGCAAAACATCTCTATGGTATGGGTGCTGACGCTTTCGTTGCGCTTCAGGCGGGTGATCTGCGCGGGGCTGATGTTATGCTTCTTGATGAGGGCATATTGTGAGACACCTTTTTCCTTCATGACATTCCACAGATTGTCGTAAGAAATCATTTCCATTCAAGCCTCGCTTTCTACTTGAATGTTAATCGAAATCGGTATATAATAACATTAACCAATATCGGTTAATATCAAGCGAGGCGCGGAATGGGAGGAACAGTTTTGTCAGACTGGTTGTGGCACGGAAAGCGGGAACCGCTTCCTGCTGTGCACATATGCTTGTCGCCAGTGCCCAGCGTCATGAGGAAGGAAAACAGGAAAATAGAAAGAGAGGAAAGGGAATATGGAAAAGAGAAAAGTAGCACCGCATGCGCTTGCTGCGGGGATTGTGTTTGCGTTGATGGCCGTTATTTGGCTCATTATTGGAGTGTCTGAACCGTCTATTTTTTCATTGATTTATCTGCTTTCGGCTGTGGGGTATGTGATGACGGCGATTACAATTTTCAAGGCAAATCGTGCGCGTCCCAATCTCCTAGTCATTGGCTTTATCATCCAAGCGGCAGCCACTGTTCTGGTACTGATACTCGGTATCATCGTCTTCTATCCGGAGATTATTCTGTCGAAACTGTTCATGCTGGTGGCATGGATTGGCGCGATCATCATCAGCGTCGTGTGTCTGACAGAACGACAGCTGCAATACAGATCGGCAGTGAAAAAAGTGTGGTTTGTTCCCGCGGTCTGCTATGCCATTGGGGTGATCATTTGGACGCTTGCCAGAAATAGCAGTGTCATTTTTTTCGTGTTTGATTTGCTTTTGAATGTGTCTGGGCTCCTGCTTGCGATGCTGTGGATCGTGAATCCGGATGCGTTTGCGCAGAAAACGACCGGCACATCGCATCTTGGGCAACCGGCATCGACTGCGTCTGCGTCAGAGGCGGCGGCCACGGCCGAAAGTACGGCATATTACAATCTTGGCATGCACGTTGTGCTCTTACTGCTCACCTTTGGCGTATGGTATCTGATCTGGATTTACCGCATGACAGGGTATCTCAACCGCGTGGAGGACGAGCAGCCACGCAATTCCACGAATCAGCTTCTGCTGTGCATATTTGTCCCATTTTACACGGTTTACTGGGTCTATCAAAGCGCGCAGAGGATCGATAAGCTGGCTGCGGCCAAAGGCGTCGCGTCAGATTTGTCCATGCTTTGCCTGATCCTCGCAATTTTTGTTGGGGTCGTTCCACCGATCCTCATGCAGGACAAAATCAATGCCATCGTCACGGCAGACAGCGCGCCGGATCAGCCGGCGGACGGCGCACAGACGTGCCCGGCGGGTCGTGCGTCTGCTCAGCAGCAGGCAGCAGCGTCCTCAAAAACGGATGCGGATACGGCGGAAGCACTGAAAACCTACAAGGAGCTCCTCGACAGCGGTGTGCTCACCCAGGAGGAATTCGACACCAAGAAAAAGCAGCTGTTGGGGCTGTGACTCGGTATGTAAAAAAGGAGTGGGACGCGTGCCCCACTCCCTTTTTATATGGAATGAAAAAGAGAGGACAGATCCAATCTGTCCTCTCCCAAAAGTATTTGCTTGATTCAGATGATTACTTGCCGAAGTAGCGGTTCAGCAGGCCCTCGAAGGCCTTGCCGTGGCGGGCCTCGTCGCGGGCCATCTCGTGGACGGTGTCATGGATGGCGTCCAGGTTCAGCTTCTTGGCCCGTGTGGCCAGATCCACCTTGCCGGCGGTGGCGCCGTTCTCAGCCTCCACCCGCATCTCCAGGTTCTTCTTGGTGGAGTCGGTGACCACCTCGCCCAGCAGCTCGGCAAACTTGGCGGCATGCTCGGCCTCCTCAAAGGCCGCCCGGCGCCAATACTCCCCGATCTCGGGATAGCCTTCCCGATACGCCACCCGGCTCATGGCCAGGTACATGCCGACCTCGGTGCACTCTCCATTGAAATTGGCCCGCAGGTCCTCCATAATATCCTCGGGCGCACCCTGGGCCACGCCCACCACGTGCTCC
>OHAU01003354.1_pt1 | contig 12960 bp, 9 predicted proteins | sample 1577181 | NCBI WGS metagenome assembly OHAU01 (sample SAMEA3541472, study PRJEB24748) | human gut metagenome | biome: human gut; feature: human-associated habitat; material: faeces | place: China | collected 2012
TTTAGGTATTGTATACGTACAGCGTGATGCATGCGGTGGTTGCTTCAACAAAATTCCGCCTCAGAGACAGCTGGATATCCGTTCGCGCAAAAAAGTAATTGTTTGCGAATACTGTGGACGTATCATGATCGACCCGGAATTGGCTGGCGTAGAGATCGCACACAAAGTAGAAGAAGCTCCGGCACCAACAACCAAAAGAGCTATCAGAAGAAAAACTGCAGAATAATAAACCCTTACCAGGTAAATTATACCTATACAGGCCGTCTTAAATGAAAAATTAAGGCGGCCTTTTTTATATCCTGTAACTGTCACATCCAAAGGAAGAATTGTCCCGAATTCCCTCAATCTCTCCCGGAAAGAAAAACTTCAAAACAGTACTAAATACCTAATTTCGAAATAACTTTTATTCTGCATGGTTTCCTCTTACTTCTTCCGGAAAGAGAAGAAGCAAGATCAGACTCTGGTCAGACAAAAAGCAAACATCCTCTAAACAAACTGAAATTTCAGTTGTTTACTTTTCATTTCTCAAAAACCTGAACTTATGAATATGCGAACATGGAGCCTGCTGCTCCTTTTATTTCTTTCATCCGCAATCTCGGCACAACATGCGGATCATTATCTGGATACCCCTTTGCCACAAGCGTGGGAGGAAGGGGGAGAAGTATTCCGGCAAACCCTTCCGGTAGACGATCAATGGTGGAAATCTTTTGGAGACACCACGCTGGATTCATTAATCTCCATTGCCGTAGATCGCAACTACTCGGTACTCACCGCCATCGATCGCATGAATATGGCCAAAGCCGGCTTACGCATGGAACGTAGCGGATTCTTTCCCACCGTGGGGATCAATGCCGGATGGACACGCCAACAAACCAGTGGAAATACCAGCGAACTGCCCCAATCTACCCAACATTATTATGATGTTTCAGCCAACATGAGCTGGGAATTGGACATTTTCGGAAGTATTCGCCAACGGGTAAAGGCTCAGAAAGAGACCTTTGCAGCCAGCAAAGAAGAATACACCGCCGTCATGGTCTCTCTTTCGGCCCAAGTAGCCTCATCGTATATCCAATTACGAGAACTTCAGCAAGAGCTGAAAGTAGTGGAAAGAAATTGTGCCTCACAAGCGGCCGTACTCAAAATCACCGAAGTAAGGTACAATACCGGGCTTGTTTCCAAGCTCGACGTGGCGCAGGCCAAATCGGTATATTTCAGTACTAAAGCATCCATACCACAGTTGGAATCCGGTATAAACCAATACATTACATCTTTGGCCGTACTACTTGGGACCTATCCACAAGAAATACGTCCCGTATTGGAACGGGTAGGGGAACTGCCCGACTATATGGAACCCATCAGCATAGGGATACCGGCAGACTTGTTAATGAGACGCCCTGATATCCGTAGCGCTGAACATCAAATCAATGCACAGGCCGCATCATTAGGCGCTTCCAAGTCGGACTGGCTGCCACAAGTTTTCATCAAAGGCTCTGTCGGATATGCCTCTAAAGATTTTAAAGACCTGACCAAACACAAGAGCTTCACTTACGAAATTGCCCCGGCACTAAGTTGGACCATCTTCAGTGGAGGTAAACTGGTGAATGCCACCAAATCGGCCCGTGCACAATTGGATGAAGCAATCGATCAATTCAATCAAACAGTACTTACAGCCGTGCAGGAAACCGATAATGCCATGACCGCCTACCGAAGCTCTATCAAGCAAATCGTCGCCCTTCGGGAAGTACGCAATCAAGGACAAGAAACGCTCACCCTCTCTCTCGATTTATACAAGCAGGGACTCACCCCTTTCCAAAACGTCTTAGATGCACAGCGATCATTGCTGAGCTACGAAAACCAGCTGGTACAGGCACGGGGGAATTCTCTGCTGCAATTGATTGCCTTGTATCAGGCATTAGGGGGTGGCTGGAACAACTAAAATAACTAAACCTACCATAACAATGAAAAAATTATTGTATATCCTCCTCGCATTGCCGCTCCTTACTGCTTGCCGGGAGAAAAAAGAGACCGCCGGAGCTGCCGCTATGTACACACCTGAAGTCAGCGTAGCCAGCCCACTCATAAAGGACATCACATTGACCAAGGATTATCCGGGTTATCTGACTACAGAGCAGACTGTCAACCTCGTAGCACGTGTGAACGGCACACTACAATCCACCTCTTTCACCCCGGGCAGCCGGGTTAAGAAAGGACAGTTGCTTTTCGTTATCGAACCTACCATCTATAAAGACAATGTGACGAAAGCGGAAGCGGCTTTAAAAACCGCTCAGGCACAACTGACGTATGCCCGTAACAATTATACCCGTATGCGCGAAGCCTTGAAAAGCGATGCCGTCAGCCGGATACAGGTATTACAAGCCGAATCGGATGTAGCAGAAACGACAGCGGCCGTCAGCAATGCCGAAGCGGCACTGAACACTGCACGCACCAATTTGGGATACTGCTACATCCATGCACCCTTCGACGGTACGATCAGCCGGAATACCATGGATATAGGCAGCTATATAAGCGGTGCCGCACAACCCGTCACATTGGCTACCCTGTACAAAGACAACCGTATGTATACCTATTTTAATGTAGCTGATAATCAATGGTTATCGATGCTTATGAGCAGCTCTCCCCAAAACGGAACCGAGACCTCAAAGCTCCCGCGCACAGTCACCGTAAACTTGGGGAAAGATGGCAGGCAATCCTATCCGGCCACTTTAGACTATCTGTCTCCTAATGTAGATCTCAATACAGGAACTCTCACCGTACGGGCCAATCTGGATAATCCGGAAGGTATACTCAAAAGCGGGCTATACGTCAGTATAACCCTTCCGTACGGCGAGCAGAAACAAGCTATCCTTGTCAATTCCGCATCGATCGGGACGGATCAATTAGGTAAATACCTTTACGTTGTAAATGATTCGAACATAGTCCGTTACCGGCATATCACCATAGGGCAACTGATAGGGGACAGCCTCCGGCAAGTAACCGACGGCCTTTCTCCCCAAGAGCGATATGTGACAAAAGCATTGATGAAAGTAAGGGATGGTATGAAAATACATCCTGTGGACTGATTAATAACTTAAATATATAGCACTATGTTTTCAAAATTCTTCATCAACCGCCCCATATTTGCTACTGTACTGGCGCTTATCATCGTGGTTGCGGGTTTGGTGACACTCAATATATTGCCCGTGGCGCAATTCCCGGACATCACGCCGCCGACAGTACAGGTCTCCGCCGTCTATCCCGGAGCCAACGCCGAAACCGTGGCGCAAACAGTCGGTATTCCTATCGAACAGCAAGTGAACGGAGTGGACGGGATGCTCTATATGTCATCTACTTCATCTTCATCGGGAGCCTATTCGCTAACCATTACTTTTGCCGTGGGTACAGACATAGACATGGCTACCGTACAGGTGCAGAATCGGGTCAGCGTAGCTCAGTCGTCCCTTCCGGAACCTGTCGTGGTGCAAGGGGTAACTGTACAGAAACAGTCGTCCAATATCGTCATGTTCCTCACCATGACAGCACAAGATTCTATTTACGACGGCCTTTATCTGACCAATTATGCCAAACTGAATCTTGTAGACCAATTGACCCGTGTTCCAGGTGTGGGAGCCGTCAACGTGATGGGAGCCGGAGATTACTCTATGCGAATCTGGCTCGACCCGGAAGCTATGCGTATCCGTGGCATCTCACCCGCCGAAGTCTATCAAGCTATCCAGGCCCAAAATATGGAAGTAAGCGCAGGAACCGTAGGGCAACCCATCGGAAAAGATAATGCGAACGCTTTTCAATATACATTGAGCGTAAAAGGACGCCTTTCGTCACCGGATGAATTCGGCAACATCATTTTACGCAGCGAATCGGAAGGAAAAATGCTACGCCTGAAAGATGTAGCACGCATCGATCTGGGGTCTGCTTCCTACAGCGTCGTATCCCAGTTGCGCGGACATCCTACGGCAGCCATTGCCATTTATCAGCAACCGGGCTCCAATTCTCTGGACGTATCTAAAGGGGTAAAAGAGAAAATGAAAGAACTGGCGCAGAATTTTCCCTCCGGAATAGAATACAATGTCACGCTGGATACCACCGATGTGATCAATGCTTCGATTGACGAAGTGCTCGTCACCTTTCTCGAGACCACCTTACTGGTAGTGCTCGTGATCTTCCTCTTCCTTCAAAATTGGAGAGCGGTTATCATACCGTGTATTACCATTCCGGTATCGCTCATCGGTACTCTGGCTGTAATGGCCGCTCTTGGCTTCTCCATCAACACACTGACCCTTTTCGGGCTGATACTGGCCGTTGCCATAGTGGTGGATGATGCTATTGTGGTAGTAGAAAATGCTTCGCGACTACTCGAAACAGGACAATATTCTCCCCGTGACGCAGTGACCAAAGCGATGGGAGAGATCACCGGTCCTATTGTCGGGGTAGTGCTTGTATTATTGGCCGTATTCATTCCAACCACTCTTATAAGCGGTATCTCCGGACAATTGTATAAACAATTCGCCCTTACCATTGCAGCTTCCACTGTGCTGAGCGGTTTTAACTCATTAACGCTGACTCCGGCACTCTGCGCTTTGTTTCTGGAAAAGAGTAAGCCATCCAACTTCTTCATATACAAAGGATTCAATAAAGTATATGACAAAACTCAAGGAGTTTATGACCGTATCGTAAAATGGTTGCTCGAACGCCCTGTAGCAGCATTAGTATCCTACGGTGCATTTACTTTGATAGCCATCTTTTTGTTCGTAAAATGGCCGTCCACTTTTGTTCCGGACGAGGATGACGGATATTTCATTGCTGTCGTACAACTTCCTCCGGCAGCCAGCCTTGAACGTACACAGGCCGTAGGCAAACAGATTAACGCCATTCTCGACACCTATCCCGAAGTGAAAAATTATATCGGTATTTCCGGTTTCTCTATCATGGGAGGTGAACAAAGCAATGCGGGCACATACTTTGTCGTACTAAAACCCTGGGGTGAGCGAAAGGGGAAAAACCATACTGCCGCCGCCGTTGTAAAACGTTTCAATGAAATGGCATACAGCATACAGGAAGGACAGATATTCGCAATGGTTCCTCCTGCAATACCGGGCCTGGGAGCTACCGGAGGCTTACAGTTACAGCTTGAAGACAACCGTAACCTGGGGCCGACAGAAATGCAGCAAGCTATCGGAACGCTTCTCAATACTTATCGCACCAAACCTGCATTAGCTTCTATCAGCAGCCAGTATCAGGCCAACGTACCCCAGTATTTTCTGAATATCGACCGTGATAAAGTACAATTCATGGGCATTCAGCTAAATCAGGTATTTGCCACATTAGGTTATTATATGGGAGCGGCCTACGTGAACGACTATGTACAATTCGGACGTATCTATCAAGTTAAAATTGAAGCTGGTGACCAAGCACAAAAAGTCATTGACAATGTACTGCAACTCAGCGTGCCGAATGCTCAAGGTCAAATGGTCCCGTTCTCTTCATTCACAGATGTGGAAGAACAACTGGGACAGAACCAGATAAACCGTTACAACATGTACCAGACAGCGGCCATCACATGCAATGTTGCACCGGGAGCCTCCTCCGGTGAAGCTATCCGGCAAATGCAAGAACTTGTCAGTCAGCATTTAGGAGAGGAGTTCGGTTATGAATGGACCTCTGTTGCCTATCAAGAAACACAGGCAGGAAGCACCACTACTATCGTTTTCCTGATGGCTCTATTAGTGGCCTTCCTTGTACTTGCTGCACAATATGAAAGCTGGACAAGCCCGGTAGCCGCCACTATGGGATTGCCTGTTGCATTACTCGGTGCCATGATCGGTTGTTTTGTAATGGGAACTCCGGTAAGTATATATACCCAGATCGGTATTATCCTACTCATTGCCCTTTCAGCCAAGAATGGGATTTTGATTGTGGAATTTGCCCGTGATTTCCGGGCGGAAGGAAATTCAATCAGAGACGCTGCTTATGAAGCCGGTCATGTCCGCTTAAGACCTATATTAATGACCTCTTTTGCGTTCGTATTAGGTGTGATGCCATTACTATTCGCATCCGGTGCGGGAGCAGAAAGTCGTATTGCCCTTGGAGCGGCAGTAGTTTTCGGTATGGCTATGAATACTTTATTAGCCACCGTCTACATACCGAACTTCTATGAACTGATGCAGAAATTACAGGAACGGTTTAAATAATGATTAATAATGATTCAATGTGCCAATTGGCTGCGCAGTGCAATGATAGCGCAGCTAATTGGCACATTGGCATATTGGCACATTGAATCATTATTAATCATTTATTAAACCATAATCCGGAATATCCTCCAAAAAGGTATAGCTCTGCTTTTCATAATCCATTTTGCAACAATAATGCTGCATTCCATTACTTACAATAAGATAATCTACTTTCAACACCATATTATAACGTGTAATCTGATCAAATACAGCCTGCGTAATCTCAATATGAGGTGCCTTATATTCCACAATCATCCGCGCCGTAAGATTACGCCTATATAGTACAGTATCACATCTCTTTTTCGTCCCATTCAAATTAAGAAGTACCTCATTGGCCATTAAGGATACGGGATATCCCTTGTGTGCAATAAGAAAGTGAACAAAGTGCTGACGTACCCATTCTTCGGGTGTTAAGGCAACATATCGTTTACGAATTACGTCGAAAATAACATTTTTTCCATTTCGTGACGTAATTTTAGTATCATATACTGGCAAGTTTAACGATAACATTTTGTATTTTTGTAAGTTAAATAATGGTTCCCTGCAGAGAGAGCACAAATTTAATGAATCTTATGAAAACAAAAGAAGAAATCGTAGCTAATTGGCTACCCCGTTACACAAAACGTAACCTGGAAGATTTTGGAGAGTATATCCTGTTGACCAACTTCAACAAATACGTAGAAATATTTGCAGAGAAATTCAATGTACCCATTTTGGGGCGCGACGCCAATATGATCTCTGCCAGCGCAGAAGGTATCACAATTATCAATTTTGGTATGGGAAGCCCTAATGCCGCCATCATCATGGACCTTTTGAGTGCCATCCATCCCAAAGCCTGCCTGTTTTTAGGAAAATGCGGAGGCATTGATAAGAAAAATAAAATAGGAGACCTCATTTTACCTATTGCCGCTATCCGTGGCGAAGGAACATCCAATGACTATTTCCCACCGGAAGTACCTGCACTGCCGGCATTTATGCTACAACGTGCCGTGTCCTCTTCCATACGTGACTATGCCCGCGATTATTGGACCGGCACAGTCTACACTACCAACCGTCGGATCTGGGAGCACGATGAAGACTTCAAAGAATATCTGAAAAAGACCCGGGCCATGGCCGTAGATATGGAAACAGCTACTTTATTCAGTTGCGGTTTTGCCAATCATATTCCTACAGGAGCCCTGCTGCTGGTATCCGACCAACCGATGATACCGGAAGGTGTAAAAACCGACAAAAGCGATAACATCGTTACCCAAAACTACGTTGAAGAGCATGTCAAAATCGGTATCGCTTCTCTGCGTATGATCATTGATGAGAAAAAAACAGTAAAACATTTGAAATTCGACTGGTAAAGCCCTTTTCACTAATATGGCAAAACAAGAACTGAGTTGCGATGATATCCTCAAAGAACTGAGAGCTAAGCAATATCGTCCCATCTACTACCTGATGGGAGAAGAATCATATTATATCGACCTCATAGCCGATTATATCACAGAAAATGTACTGACAGAGACTGAAAAGGAGTTTAACCTGACCGTAGTATATGGAGCCGATGTAGATGTGGCAACTGTTATAAATGCCGCAAAACGCTATCCTATGATGTCTGAATATCAAGTAGTGGTAGTAAAAGAGGCACAGGCAATCCGCAACATAGAAGAACTTTCATACTATCTACAAAAGCCTTTAAACTCTACTATTCTTGTCGTGTGTCACAAGCACGGCACACTGGATAAACGAAAAAAGTTAGCAGCCGAAGTAGAAAAAGCGGGCATTCTTTTCGAGTCTAAGAAAATTAAAGATTCACAATTGCCTGCTTTTATCAACTCTTATATGAAACGTAAGGGCATTGATATGGAGCCCAAAGCTACAGCTATGCTGGCCGATTTTGTCGGAACCGATTTAAGTCGGTTAACCGGAGAATTAGAAAAACTCATTATCACCCTGCCTAACGGACAAAAACGGGTCACTCCCGAACAAATAGAAAAAAACATAGGCATCAGCAAAGATTATAATAACTTCGAACTGCGTAGCGCATTGGTTGAAAAAGACGTTCTCAAAGCAAATAAAATAATAAAATACTTTGAAGAAAATCCTAAAACTAATCCTATACAGATGACACTTTCATTACTCTTCAATTTCTATTCAAACCTGATGCTGGCTTATTACTCTCCCGAAAAAACAGAACAGGGAGTAGCCTCTTGGTTAGGATTAAAATCACCTTGGGCTGCCCGTGATTACCTGACTGCCATGCGCCGATATAATGGTGTGAAGACCATGCAAATCATTGGAGAAATACGATATGCCGATGCAAAATCGAAGGGAATAAACAACGCTTCCATGAACGACGGAGACATCCTCCGAGAGTTGGTGTTTAAAATTTTACATTGATAAAACTACGCATATACGCCCTTTAATCAATTATCCGAAAGACTTCTGCAGGCCGTTTACAACAAACTATACACTCTAATCTCCCAGCTTCTTTCCTTCAGAGTTGGGAGATACAAATACAATCAGACATCTATATATATTTATCATAATATCTTACAGTTTCCTGCATTATCTCCGTACCACATATCCCCCTATCACGATATATATACACATTCGCCCAATGAACCGAAATCAGTATTAATACGGCACTCAATTACATGTTTAGTATAAAATAAACTTAGAAAGAAGTTTAATAAAGTAAGAAATAAACCAAGTATGTTCTATTCGTTCCCTTATGAGGGAACGAATAGTTCTTTATAGAGGGACAAATAAAAAGGGGCATAAAGAAAAACTAAAAAGATAAAAGTAAAGCTCCTCACCCAAATACATGATCAAAAACAGTCTATTCTGCAAAAATCCATAGTTTTCCCAAAATTAACTGGATTTTTAGATCAGTAATTATAGCATTTTGCTACAATATCTCACCATTTGCACCCCTTTTTCTATTTGCACTCTTTATACGATACGGGGAAAGTAGACTAATAGACTATTAATCAGATATTTAATAGAGAAATACCCTCTGTAGAATCAAAAAAATACCACTCCATGGGATTATATGTACAAATATTGCGAAGATTTTTAATTTGAAATTATTAGAGAATAATCGTAAATAAAAAATGAAATATATCAAACGATTAGATACAGTAAATTAAAAGCTTTAAAAAGATATCTATTCACAAATGTAATATATATAGATTCACATTTTCAATATTTACATGTGTAATATTTACATATATAATACAAAATAAGCATTCAATAATGTAAATTGTTCGATATTACAAAAACAAACAATCATTCAACATCGTAATAGGAGAGTGGTTAACATTTCACATAATACACTATAATATACGATATTCCAATGGAATAAACAATCTTCTTTAATTATAACTCCAAATAAAGATAAAATAATCTACAAACATTTGTAAAGACTTGCATATAATACATATTATACGAATACAATATGTTTATTATCAACTATATACATCATGTATATAAATATATACTTTAACAAGAAAATAGCACTCTACATTAAAGATTCCAATTGTAGATTCCAATTGTAAACATTGATATGCCGATTGTAATACACAAATATTCTCTTTTGAAATTTGCTATTGTAATTTCATTTGTTTACCTTTGTAATCACAAGAAATTTGTTATACATTTGTGAATATACTCATAGAATATATAGTTGTAAATATTTAGAAAGAGATGGACATCAAAGACAGAATCAAAATGATCATGGAACATGAGCAAATGACAGCCGCAGCATTTGCAGAAAGCATCGGTGTAGCTCAGGCCACAATCTCCCATACTTTAGGTGATCGGAACAAATATCCGAGTACTGACTTTATTATGCGACTGCATGAGAAATACAATCATATTAGCCTCGACTGGTTACTGACGGGAAAAGGAAATATGACCGACGAAGAGCAAAATATCGATTCACCAGAGTTGGATTATCCTCTATTTGCCTCTGAGAATCCAAAAAATCCGGCCATCAACACGAATGCTTTGGAAAATCGTAAGGAAATGGCATTAGAAAAGCCCTCAAACGCCACTAAAGAGATTGTAAAACAAGAGATTATCTACAAAGAAAGACCTCCACGAAAAATCACAGAAATAAGAATTTTCTTTGATGATAATACTTATGAAACATTCCGACCGGAAAAATAGGAAGTAAAAACGTCTGTTTGCACAATTTCCCGTATCTTTGCAGTCGGAATATGAATTTAGCTTCAATACATGAAAAAATTTATTTTAGACCTGACAGTAACTGAGAATCTCAAATTGCATGCCAACTATGCACTGCTGAAATTGGCTTCTCAGTCACCACTTCCCGAAATGCTACCGGGACAATTTGCAGAAATACGGGTAGATGGTTCACCAACTACCTTTCTTCGCCGCCCCATTTCTATTAATTATGTAGACAGACAACGAAATGAAGTATGGTTTCTAATACAACTTGTAGGCGACGGCACACGCCGTTTGGCAGAAGTTGCCAATGGAGAAATAATCAATGTCGTACTTCCATTGGGAAATGGCTTTACAATGCCTGAAAACCCATCTGATAAGCTCCTATTGGTAGGCGGAGGCGTAGGAACAGCCCCCATGCTTTATTTAGGGGAGCAACTGGCTAAAAGCGGAAACAAGCCCACCTTCCTCTTGGGAGCACGAACTGACAAAGATCTGCTTCAGTTGGATGAGTTTGCAGCTTACGGAGAAGTATATACGACTACCGAAGACGGAAGTCACGGAGAAAAAGGATATGTCACCCAACATTCCATATTAGATAAAGTGAAATTTGAGCAGATTTACACTTGTGGTCCTAAACCTATGATGATGGCCGTAGCAAAATATGCCAAAAGTAATAATATCAATTGTGAAGTCTCATTAGAAAACAGGATGGCTTGTGGAGTCGGTGCCTGTCTGTGTTGTGTTGAAAATACCGATGAAGGACATTTATGTGTTTGTAAAGAAGGTCCCGTATTTAATATAAATAAACTATTATGGCAGATTTAAATGTAAAAATAGGCGAATTACAAATGAAGAATCCGGTAATGACTGCTTCCGGAACATTCGGATACGGTGAAGAGTTTACCGATTTTATCGATATTGCGCGAATAGGCGGTATTATTGTAAAGGGGACTACTCTTCACAAACGTGAAGGTAACCCATACCCACGTATGGCAGAAACTCCTTCTGGCATGTTAAATGCTGTGGGACTGCAAAATAAGGGAGTAAATTACTTCGTCGAACACATTTATCCGCGTATTAAAGACATTCAAACCAATATGATTGTGCATGTTTCCGGATCAGCCATTGAAGACTACGTAAAAACAGCAGAAATTATTAATGAACTTGACAAAATTCCTGCTATAGAATTGAACATCTCATGCCCCAATGTAAAGCAGGGAGGTATGGCTTTTGGAGTTACTGCCAAAGGAGCTGCCGAAGTAGTGAAAGCCGTACGTTCTGCTTACAAAAAGACACTTATCGTAAAATTGTCTCCGAACGTAACAGACATCACTGAAATAGCCCGCGCGGCAGAAGGAAGCGGTGCAGATAGCGTATCGCTAATTAATACATTGCTCGGTATGGCTATCGATGCAGAACGCAAACGTCCGATACTCTCTACAATAACAGGGGGCATGTCCGGCGCAGCAGTGAAACCGATAGCGTTACGCATGGTATGGCAAGTATCCAAAGCAGTAAATATTCCTGTCATCGGATTAGGAGGTATCATGAATTGGAAAGATGCGATAGAATTCATGCTTGCAGGTGCGTCAGCCATACAAATCGGCACAGCCAATTTCATAGATCCAGCTATTACAGTGAAAGTTGCCGATGGTATAAATAATTACTTAGACAGACACGGATATAAATCAGTTAATGAAATAATCGGTGCACTTGAGGTATAATCGTAAACATACAATAACCATTCGCAGCATTTAATGTAGAAAACTGTCATTATGCCTTTAAAATAAGAGGGAATGGAAATCCGAAAACAAACATAGAAAATAATCTATTTTTTGACATCCTCAAGTATACGAACCATGCAAGGTTCAAGTAGACCTAAAAAACGAAAGTGTTGCTTTTTTCCGAGCAACGCTTTCGTTTTTTTATACATCTGTTATTCGTCTAATAAATCAGGTCGTAATCTCCGGGTACGTTCTAATGATTGCTGCAACTCCCACTCTTTAATTTTAGCTTCATGACCGGACAGAAGGATATCGGGTACTTTCCATCCATTATATTCTGCCGGACGGGTATATACCGGAGCTGCCAATAAATTGTCCTGAAAAGAATCGGAAAGCGCAGACTGTTCGTCCGAAATGACTCCGGGAATAATCCTCACGATAGCATCCGCCATTACCGCCGCCGCCAATTCCCCACCAGTCAGCACATAATCTCCGATACTGACTTCTTTCGTTATATAATGTTCGCGAATGCGATAATCAATCCCTTTAAAATGCCCGCAAAGAATAATGAGATTTCCGGCAAGCGAAAGTGTATTTGCCATTTTCTGATCAAACTGTTCACCATCGGGAGTAGTAAATATCACCTCATCGTAGTCACGCTCTGCTTTCAAGGCATTGATACAACGCTCAATCGGCTCGATCTTCATCACCATACCGGCAAAACCGCCAAAAGGATAATCATCTACACGCCGATATTTATCTTCGGTATAATCACGAAGATTATGAATATAAATTTCAGCAAGGCCCTTGTT
>OHAU01003355.1_pt1 | contig 12958 bp, 8 predicted proteins | sample 1577181 | NCBI WGS metagenome assembly OHAU01 (sample SAMEA3541472, study PRJEB24748) | human gut metagenome | biome: human gut; feature: human-associated habitat; material: faeces | place: China | collected 2012
GCACGCACCTCCGACTTGTCATTGCGAGGAGCGAAGCGACGTGGGAATCTCGCAGGACCCGGCTGGATAACATGGCACTTCCGGCGAAATCGCACCTGCCTTCCCGAGATTGCCACGGCCCCTTTGGGGCCTCGCAATGACACATCAGGGTGGTGCAGCGGTGCACCAGAGCACTTTTGCGGTTGAATTATCCCCTGCTGGGCGCTCAATGAGCGCCGCTACAGACGCAATCGGTTGGTACGTTTTTATCGGAAGCCTGTTCCTATCGTCAATGCAGCGCCGGGAGCGGCATGTCGCTCCCCTACCATATTCCATCAACGCAAAGGAGGCGATCCCATGGACGGATCCACGGCCAATCTGCTGCGGCGCTTTTTGCAGCGTGCGCCGGACGCCCTCACGGACGAGGAGCTGCTGACCCTGCTGCTGCACGCGGGCACGGGCGCGGAGGAGCCCCGGACGCTCGCCGCGCGGCTCATCGGCCAGTTCGGCTCGCTCGGCGCGGCCCTCTCCGCCTCGCCGGAAGAGCTGGCCAGCGTGGAGGGGATGGATGCATCGCGGGCGCTGCTGCTGCGGCTCGTGACGGAGCTGCACCGGCGCTACTACCTCTCCCGGCCATTTTCCGGCGCGCGCCTGACGGGCACGACGGATTTCGGCAATTTTCTGCTGCCGTTTTTCTACGGCGCGCGGGAGGAGCTCGTCTACCTGCTGGCGCTGGACGCCGCCGGGCGGCTTCTGACCTGCACCTGCCTGAGCGAGGGCAGCGTGAACTCGGCCAACGTGCCGATGCGCAAGCTCATGCGCGCTGCGCTGAGCGCGAATGCCAGCGGCGTGGTGCTGGCGCACAACCACCCGGCGGGCATTGCCCTGCCGTCGCACGAGGATGTGGAGCTGACACGCCGCCTGCAGCAGGCACTCGACGTCGTGGACATTCTGCTGCTGGACCATCTGGTGATCGCGGATGACGACTTTGTGTCGCTGCGCGACAGCGGCTACCTGCGCTGACGGATATCGCGGCATGTAAGGGAGAACTCCTGCCCTATTTCAGGCTTGCATTCCATCCTGCGGCGTGCTATGATAAAATTTGCGGAATTTAGGCAGCGATGAGCGGGCCTTGCCGGCATCGGTACACACTGCCGTTAAAACGATATGCACCAATGGCGTTTGTAGGGGAGCGGACAGCCGGGCCCGGCGCGGTACTGCCGACTGGTACAGGTCGTCGATAAAACGGTATGCACCGATTGCGTCTGTAGCGGCGCTCAGTGAGCGCCTTGGGCAATTGCATATTTCCGGCCGCTCCGTTGAACGTACAGGCTTTCAGGCTTGTCATTGCGAGGCGGCCGTAGGCCGACGTGGCAATCTCGCAGTACCATGTTGGATAGCAGGTAGGCCTCGGCGAAAACGTAACCGGCTGCAGGAGATTCCCACGTCGCTTCGCTCCTCGGAATGACAAACTTGGGAACCTCGCACCATAGAATTCATGCCGCAAATATTGCCAGCCTCCATGGCGCTCAATGAGCGCCGCTACAGACGCAATCGGTTTGTGCGTTATGATCGACGCCCTGTACGAACTGGTAGCGCCTTCCCGAGATTGCCACGGGCGCAAAGCGCCCTCGCAATGACAAATTTGGGGGCATTGCGCCACTGAATTTGTGCCGCAATATTGCCAGCCTCCAAGGCGGTCACTACCCGCAAGGGGCACGCCGCATCCGTAAGGCGTCAAAGCCGCCAACGGCTGCGCAGTGACCGCCGCTACAAAGTTGTAATCAAATCAATTGGATCATTTTGAAATTCACCATACAGGAGTCTTTTCGGGAATGAACATTGTTATCATCGGAGCCGGCAAGATCGGCGCGACGCTGACAGAGCAGCTGCTCCGCGAGGGTCACGAGATCACCGTCGTCGACACGCGCACGGCTGCGCTCGACGCCATCGGCAACACGCTCGACGTCATGACCGTCGAGGGCAACGGCATCAGCATGGACACGCAGATGGAGGCCGGCGTGCCCTCTGCCGATCTTGTCATCGCCGTGATGTCCACGGACGAACAGAACCTGCTCTCGTGCCTCATTGCCAAGCGCCTCGGCGTGGGCAACACGATCGCCCGCGTGCGCAACCCGGAATATACGAGCGGGCTGCATCTCATTCAGGACGACCTCGGGCTGAGCATGGCGCTCAACCCGGAGCTGGCCAGCGCCACGGAGATCGCGCGCATCCTGCGCGCCCCGGCCTCCATCAAGATCGACACGTTCTCGAAGGGCCGCGTGGAGCTGCACAAGATGCGCATCGACCCCGGCTCCATGCTCGACGGCATGAAGCTCTCCGACCTCGGCCGCCTGCAGTCCGGCGCGCTTGTGTGCGTTGTGGAGCGCGGGCAGCACGAGGTGTACATCCCCGACGGCAGCTTCACCCTGCTGGCAGGCGACCGCATCAGCGTGGTGGCAAGTCCGAAGCTCGCCGCAAAGTTCTTCCACAAGATCGGTGTGCAGACGAACCCCGTCAAGCGCGTGATGCTGCTCGGCGGCGGGCGCATCTCCTACTACCTCGCGCGGCAGATGCTGGACTTCGGCGCGAGCGTGAAGATCATCGAGTCCAGCGCCGCCGTGTGCGACTCGCTGGCAGAGCGCCTGCCCGAGGCCACGATCATCCATGGAGACGGCACGAGCGAGCAGCTGCTCGCCGAGGAGGGCATTGCAAAGATGGACGCCGTGGCCTCGCTGACGGGCATCGATGAGGAAAACGTGCTGATGAGCCTCTATGCCCGCAGCGTCTCGAGCGCGAAGATCGTCACGAAAATCAACCGCACGACATTCTCCCACATCATCAAGGGCATGGACCTCGGAAGCGTGTTCCATCCCCGCTATATCGCGGCCGACCACATCGTCCGCTACGTCCGCGCCATGCAGAACTCGCTCGGCTCGAACGTCGAGACGCTCTATAAGATCGTCGGCAACAAGGCCGAGGCACTGGAGTTCCGCGCCACGGAGAAATCCGCCGTCTGCGGCAGGCCGCTCATGGAGCTGCCCACGCGGCCGAACCTGCTTATCGGAGCCATCAACCGCGAAGGCCGGATCATCACCCCCGGCGGCCGCGACACCATCGAGCCGGGCGACACCGTCGTCGTCGTGACGGCGGCGACGGGCCTCGACGATCTGGACGACATTCTGGACAAGCGGAGAGTGAAAGCATGAATTACCGCATGATCCTCTCCCTGCTGGGCGACGTGCTGCTGGTCATCGGGGCCTTCCTGCTGCTGCCGTGCATTGTCGCCGTGATCTACGGCGAGCCGGAGCTGTGGGTCCTGCTTGCCTCGGCCGCAGGCAGCGGCCTGCTCGGCGGGCTTTTTATCCTGCTGCGGCCGAAGCGCCGCCGCGAGCTGCACGCGCGCGACGGCTTCGTGATGGTCGCGCTGAGCTGGATCCTCATCTCGCTCGTCGGCGCGGTCCCGTTCACGGCCTCCGGGGCGATCCCGTCGTATCTCGACGCCGTGTTCGAGACGATGTCCGGCTTTACGACGACCGGCGCAAGCATCCTCCGCGCCGTGGAGGACCTGCCGAAGTGCCTGCTGTTCTGGCGCAGCTTCACCCACTGGCTCGGCGGCATGGGCGTGCTCGTATTCATGCTGGCCATCGTGCCGCTGTCCGGCGAGAGCATCTATCTGCTGCGGGCCGAGTCCCCCGGCCCGTCCGTCAGCAAGATGGTTCCGAAGATGCGCACGTCCGCCGCGATCCTCTATGCCATCTACTGCGCCATGACGCTGCTGCAGATCCTGTTCTACCGGCTGGGCGTGCTGTTCGGCTGGGGCGAGATGACGTGGTTCGACAGCCTGTGCCTTGCCTTCGGCACGGCCGGTACGGGCGGCTTTTCCGTGCGCAACAGCGGCCTTGCGGACTACTCGGCCTACCTGCAGGCCGTGACGACGGTGTTCATGGTCCTGTTCGGCGTGAATTTCTCGGTGTATTTCTTCCTGCTGCGCCGCCGCTTCAGGCTCGCGTGGCACAACAGCGAAGTGCGCTGGTACTTTATCATCATTTTCGGGGCCATCGTCCTCATCAGTGCCAACCTGCTGCTCACGGGCGGGTTCTTCCCCACCGTGTTCCAGACGATCCACCATGTGGCCTTCTCCGTCGGCTCCGTCATCACGACGACGGGCTTCGGCACGGCGGATTTTGCAAAATGGCCGGAATTTTCCAAGACCGTGCTGCTCATCCTAATGGCCATCGGCGCGTGCGCCGGCTCCACGGGCGGCGGCATGAAGGTCAGCCGCGTGCTCATCCTGGCCAAGACGGCCCGCGCCGAGACGCGCCACCTGCTGCACCCCCACTCCGTGGAGGTCATGACGATGGACGGCAAACGCGTGAGCAGCGAGGTCATCCGCGGCACCATGGCGTTCTTCATCTGCTACGCCGCCATTGCCGTCGTGTCCATCCTGCTGGTCTCGCTCGATAACTTCGGGGCCGAGACGAGCGTGACATCCGTGTTCGCCACGCTGAACAACATCGGCCCGGGCCTGAGCCTCGAGGTCGGCCCGTTCGGCAGCTATGCGAGCTTCTCCGCCCTGTCGAAGGTCGTGCTGACGCTCGACATGCTCCTCGGGCGGCTGGAGCTGTTCCCCGTGCTGCTGCTCCTCAGCCCCGCAACATGGCGGAAGCATTAAAGGCCAAATGTAGGGGCGAGGCATGCCTCGCCCGTCCGCGAAACGGCATAAGGACGGCCCATTCGGTGCAGGGCACCATTGTCAGCGCCGCGCTCCCAGATTTGTCATTGCGAGGCCCCAAAGGGGCCGTGGCAATCTCCTGCGACCGGTCACGTTTTCGCCGGAAGTTCCCTGTTATCCGGCATTGTACTGTGAGATTGCCACGTCGCTTCGCTCCTCGCAATGACACATCAGGGGAGTGCCGTGGTGCACCAGTGCCCTCCTGCCGTTGAATGTCTCTGTACAAGGCGCTCAGTGAGCGCCGCTACAGACGCAATTGGTGCATACCGTTTTATCGACGGCCGGTACGAGTCGGAAGTGCCTTCCCGAGATTGCCACGGCCCCGTTGGGGCCTCGCAATGACAAACCTTTGGCTTTCACCGTTTTATCGCCAGCCGGTTCAAACCGCCAGTACAGTGCCGGGAGGGGCATGCCCCTCCCCTACAACGCACGACTGGAGGTCGGCGTATTATTCATTCTTAAGTCTTCAGTATTCATTATTCATTTGTTTTTACATGCCCGGCCCCTGCAACACGCAAAAGCAGCCCGGCAATATCACTCAAAATCATCCAAAATTCGATCATCTTGGAGGCGACTGCGCCATGCAGGACTATTTTCATCCGCAAATGACCCAACAGGAGCTGCTGGCCATGTCGTCCCTGGCGCTGGCGCATATCGGCGATGCCGTGTTTGAGCTGCTCGTGCGCACAAAGCTGTGCGTCGAGGGCGGCACAACGAACGGCCGCCTGCATCAGCAGACCGTCGCGCTCGTGCAGGCCCCGGCGCAGGCGCGCTTTGCCCTGCGCATCCAGCCCCTGCTCACGCCGGAGGAGGCCGCCATTTACCGCCGCGGCCGCAACGCCCATCCTCACGGCATTCCGAAGCACGCCACGCCGGGCGAATATGCCCGCGCAACGGGGCTGGAGGCCCTGTTTGGCGCGCTGTATCTCTCCGGGCAGACCGCGCGCATCGAGGCGCTGTTTGCCGCCATGATGGAGGAAGACCATGCCATTTGACGCCATGTTTCTCACGGCCGTCGCCGCAGAGCTGCGCCCCACCCTTGTCGGGGCCCGCGTGGATAAGGTCCAGCAGCCCGCGCGCGACACCGTCGTGCTCCAGCTGCGCGGGCGCGACGGCGGCGGAAGACTGCTGCTGTCCGCCAACGGCAACCGGCCGCGCGTCCACCTGACGCAGGCGCAGCTGGAAAACCCCGCGCAGCCGCCGATGTTCTGTATGCTGCTGCGCAAGCATCTGGCGGGCGGCAGGCTTGCCGATATCCGCCAGCCCGCGGCCGAGCGCATGCTCGACCTGACGTTCGACTGCACGGACGAGCTGGGCGTGCCCTGCCGCAAGCACCTGATCCTCGAGCTGGTCGGGCGCAATTCCAACCTGATCCTCACGGGGCCGGACGGCCGCATTCTCGACTGTCTGCGCCGCGTGGACTTTGAAATGTCCGAGCTGCGCCAGCTGCTGCCCGGCCTGTTTTACCACGAGCCGCCGCGGCAGGACCGCCGCATCCCGCAGGAGACGACGGAGGCCGAGCTTCTTGCCCTGCTCGACCGGCCGGATGCGGCCATGCGGCTGGACAAATGGCTGCTGGCCCACTTTGCGGGCCTGTCGCCGCTCATCGCGCGCGAGCTGTCATTCCGCTTTGCGGGCGAGACGGACGCGCCCATCCCCACGCTGGACGCCGCGCGGCTGGCGGCATTTCTGACGGCGGAGTTCGCCGCCCTGCCGCCCGTACAGATGCAGCCCATGCTGCTGTGGAAGGACGGCGCACCGACGGATTTCACCTATCGCGACATCCGGCAATACGGCGGCTATCTGCGCGCCGAGCCGTGCGAGAGCTTTTCCGCCCTGCTCGACCGCTTTTACACCGAGACGGACCACGCCGAGCGCATGCGGCAGAGGTCGCAGACGCTGCGCAAGGCCATTTCGAACCTGCACGAGCGCACGCGCCGCAAGCTGGAGCTGCAGCGGCAGGAGCTGGAGGCCACGCACGACCGCGAGCAGCTGCGCCGTCAGGGCGACATCGTCACGGCGAACCTGCACGCCATCACGCGCGGGCAGACGCTGCTGCGCGCCGAGGATTTTTATGACGAGGATCTGCGCGAAATTGAAATTCCGCTCAAGCCGAACCTCTCCCCGCAGCAGAACGCTGCGCGGTTCTACAAGGACTACGCCCGCGCCAAGCATGCCGAGCAGGTGCTCACGCAGCAGATCGCGCAGGGCGAGATCGAGGAGGCCTATCTGGGCGGCGTGCTCGAGGAGCTGGCCCGCGCCGAAAATGAGCGCGACCTGAGCGAGATTCGAGCGGAATTGGAGGCCGGTGGCTATGTCCGCCCGGCAGACCGCCGCAAGCAGGCCCGGCAGCAGCCGTCAAAGCCGATGCACTTCCGCTCATCGGACGGCTTCGACATTTTTGTCGGCCGCAACAACCGCCAGAATGACCAGCTGTCGCTCAAGACGGCGCGGCGCGACGACCTGTGGCTGCATGTGCAGAAATTTCACGGCACGCACGTTATCATCGCGTGCGCAGGCGTGCAGCCGCCGGACGGGACGATCACGGAAGCGGCCGAGCTTGCGGCCTACTACTCCGAGGCGCGCGAGGGGCAGAACGTCCCCGTCGATGTGACGCCCGTGCGCTTCCTGCGCAAGCCGAACGGGGCCAAGCCGGGCATGGTCGTGTATGACCGCTACCGCACGGTGCTCGTCACTCCGGACGCAGCCCTCCCCGCACGTCTCCGCGTGGAATGAGAAAATGAGAAATAGCATGAACGGCACGCTTTGCGTGCCGTTCGTTGTTTTATGATATATAATTTGCAGGGAAGGAGCATACCTCTCCCCGACAGCGCACAACCGGCGGATGTGCGCGGCTTTTTCCTGTTCCTTTCCCATTTTCAATTTGCTGTATGCCGTTTCCTACAGAGTATCCCGGATGGCGCGCAGAGCCTCGGGGGTATCGACATCGGCCAGCGCCTCCGGCGGGACGTCGACGGCAAGGTAGCGCTCCGGATACTGCCGGATGACGGCGCTGCCGCCGCGGTCGCCCTCGAGCGCGCACAGGGCCGGGAAAAATTCCCGCGGGAACACGTTCGGATTGCCCCGCCGCGTGCCGCAGGCCGCGCCCACGATGCACGACGGATGCTCCCGCCACTGCCGCACGACCGCGCGCACGGCCGATGCCGACAGCAGCGGCTGGTCGGCCACGAGGAAGGCTATGCCGTCGCACTGCGCCAGCGCCTGCGTGCCGAGGCGGACCGTGCGGCTCAACCCGTCGCCGGGCCGGTCGTTGCGCACCGGCTCGAAACCGAATTCCCGCGCGAGGGCTGCAACGGCGGGATACTGCGTGACGACGGCGACGCGGTCGAATACTCCGGCCGGAACAGCCTCGAATGCCCGGCGGATGAGCGGCTTGCCGTTCAGCTCCGCCTCGAGCTTGTTCGCGCCGAAGCGCACGGCGTTTCCCGCCGCCATGATGACACAACCGAGCATGGTGATACCTCCAGTAAAAGGGATAATGGAATATGGAAAATTTCGCAGGGGCACCGGTCGTGCGTTGTAGGGGCGGGGACAGCCAGGCCCGTCCGCGAAGCGGCATAAGGACAGCCAAATCGATGCCGTGCACCGTTCCCTGCGCACGCCCCTTGATGCGTCATTGCGAGGAGCAAAGCGACGTGGCAATCTCGGGAAGGCAGTTGCAGCCCGTACAAGCCATCGCCGACCGCATGCAGTATTGTAGGGGAGGGGCATGCCCCTCCCGGCACTGCACCGGCGGGAAGTGCGGGCTAATATTAAAAAGGCAATGGCCCCCAAGTTTGTCATTGCGAGGAGGCCAACGGCCGACGTGGCAATCTCACGCAACCGATCACGTTTTCGCCTGGGCTTTCCTGATATCCGACATGGTACTGCGAGATTGCCACGGCCCCTTCGGGGCCTCGCAATGACAAATCCGGGAGCCATCACCGTTTTAGCGATAGCCCGTGCGAATCGTTCGTGCAGCGCCCGGCCCGGCTGTCCGCTCCCCTGCATTCACATTATTTTCCGTTTTTATCTATAGTATATCCGCAATCGGCGGGGTTTTCCAGCCGGAGCGTTCGCCATTGCCGAATTATCCGTTATCTATAACATAGAATAACGTTTTCGCTTTCCACGCTGCGGAATTTATGCTATACTTCAAATTACAAAGAAATTTTTCGCAGAATCTGTGCACATTGCCGGTATTCTGCTGTGATCCAAAAGGAGGGTCCCCCATGGAGGTTGGCAAGAGCGTCCGCCGTGTGGACGCATTCGACAAGGCAACCGGGCGCGCAAAGTACTGCGATGACCTCTGTGACCGCAGTGCGCTCGTCGCGCGCGTGCTGCATTCGACCATTGCAAACGGCGTGGTCAAGTCCATCGACACGAGCGCCGCCGAGCAGATCGAGGGCGTCGTGAAAATCGTCACCTGCTTTGACGTGCCGCAGATCAAATTCCCCACGGCCGGTCACCCGTGGTCGACCGATCCGCACCATCAGGACGTCGCCGACCGCCTGCTGCTGACGTCCCGCGTGCGCTTCTACGGCGATGACATCGCCGCCGTCGTCGCGGAGAACGAGGTCGCCGCCGCGCAGGCCCTGCGCGCGCTGCGCGTGGAATATGAGGAATATCCCTTCGTGCTGGACGTGCAGGAGGCCATGAAGCCCGATGCCCCGCTGCTGCACGAGGAATTCCCGAACAACATCCTCGCCCACACGACCATCCGCAACGGCAATTATGAGGAGGCCAGCCGCGAGCCGGGCCTCATCAAGGTCGAAGGCTGGTACGACACGCCGACCGTGCAGCATTGCCACATCGAAAACCACATGTGCTTCGCCTCCATGGAGGCCGGGCGCATCGTCATCTACTCCTCCACGCAGATCCCGCACATCGTCCGCCGCGTCGTCGGGCAGGCTCTCGGCATCCCCTGGGGCAAGGTACGCGTCGTCAAGCCGTATATCGGCGGCGGCTTCGGCAACAAGCAGGACGCGCTGTATGAGCCGCTGTGCGCCTACCTCTCCACCGTCGTGGGCGGCCGCCTCGTCAAGCTCGACTGCACGCGCGAGGAGACGTTCGTCTGCAACCGCGTGCGCCACGCCATCCGCACGCACATCATCTCGTGGGTACGGCCGGACGGCACGTTCGCCGCGCGCAAGATCGAGTGCTTCTCGAACCAGGGCGCTTACGCCTCCCACGGCCACGGCATCGTCGCCAAGGGCATGGGCGCGTTCCCGCAGCTGTATCCCTGCCCCAACGTCGACGGCGACGCCTACACTGTGTTCACGAACCGCCCCGCCGCGGGCGCGATGCGCGGCTACGGCATCCCGCAGGCCATGTTCGCGGGCGAATCCCATATTGAAGACGTCTGCCGCGTGCTTGGCGTCGACTCGCTGGAGTTCCGCCGCAAGCACATGATGCCCGTCGGCTTCGTTGACGGCTTCTCGAAGAACGAGAACCATTCCGACACGCTCAATCAGGTGCTGGACAAGGGCGAGGCGTGGATGGACTACAGCCGCAAGCACCGCGAATACGAAAACCAGACCGGTCCCGTGCGCCGCGGCGTCGGCTGCGCCCTGTTCTGGTACAACACGGCCGTCTGGCCCATCAGCCTGGAAAGCTGCTCGTGCCGCATGGTCCTGAATCAGGACGGCTCCATCCAGCTGCAGACCGGCGAGACGGAGATCGGCCAGGGCTGCGACACCGCCTTCGCCCAGATGGCGGCGGATGCCGTGGGCATCCCCGTTTCGGACGTGCACGTCGTCACGGCGCAGGACACGGACGTCACGCCGTTCGGCACGGGCGCCTATGCCTCGCGCCAGACCTACGTCGGCGGCTTCGCCATCGCCCAGACGGGTGCGCTGCTCAAGGAGCGCATCCTGAAGTACGCCTGCGAGCTGACGCGCCAGATGCCTGCCCTGCTCGACATCGTCGACGGCAGGATCATCCGCAGGACGGACGGCCGTGTGCTGATGACGCTCGGCGAGCTTGCCACGGAGGCGCTCTACAGCCTGTCGCACTCCGAGCACCTGACGGCGGAATCTACTTACCAGATCAAGAACAACGCCTATTCCTTCGGCTGCTCGTTCGCGGAGGTCGAGGTCGACATCCCCCTGTGCAAGGTGAAGCTGCTGAAGCTCATCAACGTGCACGACTGCGGCAAGCTCATCAACCCGCAGCTTGCCGAGGCGCAGGTGCACGGCGGCATGTCCATGGCCATCGGCTACGGCATGTCCGAGGAGCTGAAGTTCGACCCGAAGACCGGCCGCCCGCTCAACAACAACCTGCTGGACTACAAGCTCTCGACCATGATGGATCACCCGCATCTCGAGGCCCAGTTCGTGGAGAACGCCGAGCCGACGAACCCCTACGGCACGAAGGCCCTCGGCGAGCCGCCCGCCTGCTCCGGCGCGCCGGCCATCCGCAACGCCATCCTGAACGCCACGGGCATCGGCATCGACGTCGCGCCCATCACCCCGCACGTTCTCTTCGCCGCATTCGAGAAGGCGGGCCTGTTCGAAAAGGAGGAAACCGCCCATGTATGATATGAAAGCGCTCTATGAGGCGCATTCCGTGGAGGAGGCCGTCGCCCTGCGTCTGGAGCATCCGGAGGCGCAGATCATTGCAGGCGGCTCGGACGTGCTCGTGCAGATGCGCGAGGGCAAGCGCGCCGGAGCGGAGCTGATCTCCATCTACGGCATCGACGCCATGCGCGGCATCTGCATCGACGCGGACGGAAACATCCGCATCGGCTCGCTGACGAGCTTTTCCCACATCACGCGCGACCCCATCATCCGGAAATACATCAACGTGCTCGGCGAGGCGGTCGACATGGTCGGCGGCCCGCAGATCCGCAACATCGGCACCATCGGCGGCAACACCTGCAACGGCGTGACGTCCGCCGACTCCGCCTCCACGCTGCACGCATGGGAGGCCATCGTGGAGCTGACCGGCAAAAACGGCGTGCGCCGCCTGCCCATCAAGGACTTCTACCTCCGCGCGGGCAAGGTGGACATCCGTGCCGAGGAGGGCGAGATCCAGACGGCCATCCTCATCCCGAAGGCCAGCTATGAAAACTGCTTCGGCCACTATATCAAATACGCCATGCGCAACGCCATGGACATCGCCACGACAGGCTGCTCCGTGAACGTCGTGCTGAGCGAAGACAAAAAGACCATCGCCCGCGCGCGCATCGCCTATGGCGTGGCGGGCCCCGTGCCCATGCGCGCCCCGAGCGCCGAGGCGCGGGCCAACGGCCGCCCGGTCTGCCGCGAGACGGTCGACGCCTTCGCGCAGGCCGTGCTGCAGGACATCCATCCGCGTGACTCGTGGCGCGCCTCGAAGGCCTTCCGCGAGCACATCGCCGTCGAGCTGGCACGGCGCTGCCTCATCCGCTCGATCGAGCTTGCAGGAGGTGCGGTAAAATGAACAAGCAGTATAAGCTCGTGCGCTGCAACATCAACGGCAAGGACGTCGAGCAGATCGTGGACGTCCGCGCCTCACTGACGGACATGCTGCGCAATGATTTTCGCCTGACATCCGTGAAGAAGGGCTGCGAGGTCGGCGAGTGCGGCGCGTGCAACGTCATCATCGACGGCGAGTGCTTCAACTCGTGCATCTACCTCGCCGTGTGGGCGGAGGGCAAGCACATCCGCACGCTCGAGAGCCTGCTCGGCCCGAACGGCGAGCTGTCCGACATCCAGCAGGCCTTCATCGACGAGGCCGCCATCCAGTGCGGCTTCTGCACGCCGGGCTTCATCATGACGGCCGTCGAGCTGCTTGAGACCGGCAGGGAGTACACGGACGACGAGCTGCGCAAGCTGCTCTCCGGCCACCTGTGCCGCTGCACCGGCTATGAGAACATCCTCCGCGCCGTGAAGAAGACCATGTATAAGCGCCTCGGCAAGCCCATGCCGGAGGCGGAATAAGCAGCTGAAAAAACAGGGACGCACCGAGACCGGTGCGTCCCTGTTTTTGTTGTTTGTTGGCGGAGTATCGATGGAGCGTTGTAGGGGAGCGGCATGCCGCTCCCGGCGCTGCACCTGCGCAGGAAACAGGCTATCGTTAAAATGGGAAACGGCCCCGACGGGGCCTGTAGCGGCGCTCAGGGAACGCCTTGCAGACTGGCAATGATCACGGCACAAATTCAGCGGCGCAATGCCCTCAGATTTGTCATTGCGAGGCCCCGACGGGGCCGTGGCAATCTCGGGAAGGCAGTTGCGTTTTCGCCGTGGCTTTCCTATTATCCAA
>OHAU01003356.1_pt1 | contig 12956 bp, 10 predicted proteins | sample 1577181 | NCBI WGS metagenome assembly OHAU01 (sample SAMEA3541472, study PRJEB24748) | human gut metagenome | biome: human gut; feature: human-associated habitat; material: faeces | place: China | collected 2012
TATCGTGCCATACCGGGTGTGGTCTATACAAATCCTGAGATTGCCGGGGTAGGTATGAGCGAGGAAGCTTTGCAGGCCGCAGGTATTCCTTATCGAGCCGTTAAGTTGCCGATGGCTTACTCCGGGCGTTTTGTAGCCGAGAACGAAGGAGTGAACGGTGTCTGCAAAGTTTTGACAGCCGAAGACGGTACTGTATTGGGAGCGCATATGTTGGGTAATCCTGCTTCCGAGCTGATTGTATTGGCAGGTATGGCTATTGAGGATGGTAAGACCATAGAGGATTGGAAACGATATGTATTCCCTCATCCTACTGTGGGTGAGATATTCAGGGAACTATAATGAAACGAGTTTTATTTTTCTTTTTACTGATTTTATCTATTCACTTCATAAACGCCCAGCCGCTATCTCAGCGGCTGGACGCTTTACTGCATGAGGAAGTTCTGAAAACATCCGAAGTGGGTATTGCCGTATTCGATCTGACCACCGGGAAATCCGTTTACCGTTATCAGGACGATAAACTATACCGGCCTGCTTCTGTTGAGAAAATAATCACTTCGGTTACCGCCTTGGCGCAACTGGGAGCGGATTATACCATGGATACCGGTCTTCGTTATCGTGGAAAAATAGAAAATGACACGTTGAAAGGCAGTCTGTATCTGATAGGCGGTTTTGATCCGGAATTTATGGACGAGGATCTGGACCGTCTGGTAGATGCGTTGGCAAGTCAAGGCATCCGTTATGTGACAGATACCCTTGCGGCGGATGTTTCCATGACAGACTCGGTTTATTGGGGTTCCGGCTGGTGTTGGGACGATACTCCTTACTCCTTCCAGCCCTATCTTTCCCCTCTCATGCTGAATAGGGGCTGCGTGGATGTATCGGTCTCTCCTGCTCAGAAGGACTCGTTGCCCCAAGTTGTTTGTACGCCGGCTTCCGATTATTATCAGGTTCATAATCACGGGGTGAGCCGTAATCCGCAAGCCGGGAAGCTGAAAATCACCCGCAACTGGCTCAGCAATGGCAATATCATTACCGTTTCCGGAAATGTTTCTTATCCCTATACTGAGAAATTGAATGTATATACTTCCAAAGACTTCTTTTTCCATACTTTTGTCAGCCGTTTGCGCAGCAAAGGAATTGAAGCGCGAACTTGCACGTATGCCGATTGTCCTGTAACGGCCGACAGTATAGTTACGCTTTATACCGTCCGAAGACCACTCAAGGAAGTGTTGGAAAGAGCTTTGAAGAAAAGTGATAACTTGTGCGCCGAATCGATGTTTTATCATTTGGCTGCCAAGCGTTCCCTGCATAAACGGGTGACGGGAGAAGATGGAACCGATGCCATTCACGCCTTTATGAAAACAGCTTTAGGGTTTAATCCGGAGAACTATAAGATAGCGGACGGCAGCGGTGTTTCCGTTTATAATTATATCTCTCCACGTTTACTGTTGGAGTATTTGAAATATGCCTACTATCATCGGGAAATTTTTCTTCCTTTCTATGAGTCCCTGCCCATAGCCGGAGTGGACGGTACTTTACAAAACCGGATGAAGCAGACCAAGGCCCGTGGAAATGTGCATGCAAAAACAGGTTCTGTAACCGGAGTCAGCTCGCTGGCAGGCTATGTAAAAGCTGCTGACGGACATCAACTGGCCTTTGTTATCATCAATCAGAATGTACTGAAATTAAGCCGGGCGCGTGCGTTCCAAGATAAGTTTTGTGATATTTTATCTCGTTGAATTTGAGTTTTTGAATGTTCTGAAACGTATTAAGTAGCAGATTTTGCATATAATAGGACAAAATTTATACCTATTCTGAACGATTTTTGCAGCATCGGAACAAGATTGTTTCGTAACTTTGCCCAAGTCGAAATAATTCGGAATACTATAAAAACATAAAATAGCTGCTTATGAAGACAAATTATGAAATCCGTTATGCCGCGCATCCCGAAGATGCCAAAGGCTATGACACCCAAAGGATACGACGGGATTTCTTAATGGAAAAAGTATTTTCGGACAATGAGGTGAACATGGTTTATTCCATGTATGACCGCATGATTGTAGGAGGAGCCAGACCCGTAGGGGAGGTATTGAAGCTGGAGGCTATCGATCCGTTGAAAGCGCCTTATTTCCTTACCCGCCGTGAAATGGGGATCTTCAATGTGGGCGGTCCCGGTGTGGTCAAAGCCGGAGATGCCGTGTTCGAACTGGATTATAAAGAAGCGCTTTATCTGGGTTCGGGAGACCGGGAAGTGACTTTTGAAAGTAAAGATGTCAAGAACCCTGCCAAATTCTATTTTAACTCTGTTACCGCTCATCGTAACTATCCCGATAAAAAAGTGACCAAGGCAGATGCCATCGTTGCTGAAATGGGTTCATTGGAAGGGTCCAACCATCGTTGCATCAACAAGATGCTGGTCAGTCAGGTATTGCCTACCTGCCAGTTGCAGATGGGAATGACCGAACTGAAACCGGGAAGTGTGTGGAACACCATGCCGGCGCACGTGCACAGCCGCCGTATGGAAGCCTACTTCTATTTCGAAGTGCCCGATGAACACGCTGTTTGCCATTTTATGGGAGAAGTGGATGAAACCCGTCATATATGGATGAAAGGCGATCAGGCAGTCTTGTCTCCCGAATGGTCTATCCATAGTGCGGCGGCAACACACAACTATACCTTTATCTGGGGTATGGGTGGAGAGAATCTGGATTACGGTGATCAGGACTTCTCATTGATTACAGACTTGAAATAAATCATATAACTTCATTAATTTAATAATATAAGTATCATGAATCAGTATTTGAATTTTTCTTTGGAAGGTAAAGTAGCTCTTGTAACAGGCGCTTCTTATGGTATCGGTTTTGCTATTGCATCTGCTTTTGCAGAACAGGGCGCAACCATCTGTTTCAACGACATCAATCAGGAATTGGTGGATAAAGGTCTGGCTTCTTACGCTGAAAAAGGAATCAAGGCACACGGATATGTATGCGATGTTACTGACGAACCTGCCGTACAGGCTATGGTTGCCACTATTGCAAAAGAAGTAGGTACCATCGATATTCTTGTAAACAATGCCGGTATTATCCGTCGCGTTCCGATGCACGAGATGGAAGCTGCCGATTTCCGCCGTGTTATTGATATTGACTTGAATGCTCCGTTCATTGTTTCTAAAGCGGTTTTGCCTGCGATGATGGAAAAAGGACACGGAAAAATCATCAATATCTGCTCTATGATGTCTGAGTTGGGTCGTGAAACCGTTTCTGCATACGCTGCCGCTAAAGGTGGTTTGAAGATGTTGACCCGTAACATCTGTTCTGAATACGGAGAATACAACATTCAGTGTAATGGTATCGGTCCGGGCTATATCGCTACTCCGCAAACAGCTCCGTTACGTGAAATCCAGCCCGATGGAAGTCGTCATCCGTTTGATACATTCATCTGTGCCAAGACTCCGGCCGGCCGTTGGTTGGATCCGCAGGAATTGACCGGTCCTGCCGTATTCCTTGCATCCGAAGCATCTAATGCCGTCAATGGCCATATTCTCTATGTAGATGGCGGTATTCTGGCCTACATTGGTAAGCAGCCTAAATAATTAGTAGATATAAATAGAAAGAATCTGCTTGTGTCTTTGTTGATACTTGCAGATTCTTTGTATTTTTGTCTTTCAGTTCGACAAACAATAAATAGTATGAAAAAAATCTTTTTAGCAGTCGCAACGGCGTTAGCAATGTTTTCCTGTTCGCAAAAGGAGCCGGTGACTGTCACTATAACCAATCCGCTTCCCATTGACAGAAATGGGGAAATGGTGGAAATCTCTATGGCTGAAATAACAGGCAAACTACAATTACCCGATACGGCACAGGTTATCGTATTGGACGAGAACGGGCTTGAAGTACCTTATCAGATAACATACGATGATATGCTTATCTTTCCTGCTTCGGTGAAAGGGGATGCCTCGGCTGTTTATACAATTGCAGAAGGAACTCCGCAGCCGGTGGATGTGGTTGCTTGCGGGCGTCAATATCCCGAACGTCTGGATGATGTGGCATGGGAGAATGACCGTGCCGCTTATCGTGCATACGGTCCTGCTTTGCAGGAGAAGGGCGAGCGTGCCTTTGGTTATGATATCTGGACTAAAAGTGTGTCCGAACCGGTAGTGGAGGATCGTTATGACGGTGACTTGAACCGGGGTATTTCTTATCATGTAGATCATGGAAACGGAATGGACTGCTATGCAGTGGGTCCGACTCTGGGTGGAGGAACAGCTGCTTTATTCCCCGATAGTACCATTGTTTATCCCTATTGTTACAAGGATTGTGAAATCTTGGATAACGGTCCGCTCCGATTCACAGCTAAGTTGGTCTATAATCCGTTGGTTGTAAAAGGGGATTCAAGTGTGATAGAAACGCGTATCATTTCTTTGGACAAGGGGTCGCAGTTGAACAAGACTGTGGTTTCTTTTGACAATTTGCAGGAAATCACTCCGGTGGTGACCGGCATTGTATTGCACAAACAGAATCCTATGGGATATAGTTTTGATGCAGACGCAGGCTATATAGCTTATGCAGACTCTACGGAGAATGCTGCCAATAACAATGGAGTGATTTACATAGGAGCCGTATTCCCGGCTACCGTCAAAGGAGCGTTTGCCCAAGTGTTCTCCGAAAAGGAACGGAAGGAACGTGGGGATGCTTTGGGCCATGTGTTGGCGGTTAATGATTATGAACCGGGAGCCGAGTATATTTATTATTGGGGATCAGGCTGGAGCAAATATGGTTTCGAAGCCGATACCGATTGGAATAAATATTTGGAAGAATATGCCCGGAAGATACGTAATCCATTGGCAGTTGCCATAAAATGATACATATACAAGAGGGTATGCGTATACGCCACGAAAAAAACAAGGTATTTGGCTTTATCAGTCAAATACCTTGAATTCATAGCCTTGTTCCAACAGCCATTCTATGGCCCGGGGCAAGGCGTATTTCATGTTTTTCTCTGCCTTGATGGAGTCATGGAAAGTAATGATGGAGCCATTCCTCACATAATGTTTTACCTTCCTCAGTACCTGTCTTCCATTCAGCTTGTTGCTATAGTCACGGGTAACCAAGTCCCACATTACGATCTGGTATTTATGCCGCAGCACCATGTACTGCATCCAGCGCATGTGGCCATGTGGCGGACGGAACAGGTTGGTATGGATCAGCTCGTTTGCTTTGTCCGTATTGGCCAGATAGTTCTTGCTTCGGTATTCGAATCCCCGGATATGGTTAAAAGTATGATTTCCCAAACGATGTCCCCGTTCTACAATCATCTGGAATTCCTTGGGATGCTTGCGCACATTGTCGCCCACCAAAAAGAAGGTAGCCTTGATATTGTACTTGTCTAATAAATCGAGTACCCACGGTGTGATTTCGGGAATCGGCCCGTCATCGAAAGTCAGATAGACCGCTTTTTCATTCTTGTCCATTCGCCAGAAGGCGCGTGGATAAAGCCAGCGGAGTATCAGCGGGGGTTGTTCTATAAACATGAATGTGTGTGCTTTTGTTGGTTATACAAATATAAAGGTGTGGATTCACCGCAGAATCCACACCTTTTATTTACTTTCTGCCTGCTCCGCCGCCTACACGTTTGTTGAACACCTCATAGAGGTCTTCAAACTTCTTGGCATAGTGGCTTGCCATATCTGATTTTTTCTGTTGTTCACCTTCACCTTGTACACCGCCGGCAGCATTTGCGCGGGCAAGGCTCTTGTTGATCTCATCCAGGATATAGAAATTGCGCAGACAGTCCTCGTATGAACCTTGCAGGCGTTGGTCATCCAGACTCAGGTACCAGGTGATGTATTCCACCGATTTGTTTGCCAGATCATTCAGAATGGCTTCTCCCTTTTCTTTTTCACCTAACGCCAGATAATCGTCGGCCATTTCTTTTGAACTGCTCATGATGTAATCGTGGGGCACGGTGGTGCTTGGGATTACTTCCGAACAGTAGTCAAGGGCTTTCAACGCCTTGTCTTTCTTGCCTTCTTTTATCAACTGGGTAGCCAGCTGTATAAACATACGGCGGTGGGTCTGGCACATACGCATCACAGTCTCGTCGATATAGATATCCGGGTTGTTGATTCCTCCGAACTTGAACTTGTTCATCAGGTTATCGTACATTTTCTCGCTGTCGATGCGTGCGTTCAGCCGGGTGGTGTTGAACGGGGTGATGCGGTAGGCAAGACCTTCCTGCATGAAGTTGTTGCCCAAATTCAGATGATTGTCGCTACCCACCGTAATAGCCATGTACAACGGACGTTCCCAGTTGGTATTTGCCAGCATCTCAAGCATCATCAGCTCGCTCTTGTACAGCATACGTTTGCCTTTCAGGGAGATACTCATGTAATCGGGGATTTCACCATGCAGGGAGTCGGGAATCATCATGCCCGAGCGTTTCACTGCCTCCTTGTCCAGCTTGATGACGATGCTGTCCGTCGGTATCAGCTGTAAACCTTCTTTGGGTGAGCGTACCCAGTATTTCAGAATATTTTTCAATTCATATGGGTTGTCTCCGAATTCCTTGGCGGCTTCTTCCGGGTTCTGCTTGTAGAAGTTATTGATGCTTTCCATCACTTCCGGACGTACAGCCACTCCTTCATTATGCCCCTGTACATATTCCAGACGGCTCCATTCGATAGGCACTGCCGGAGAGTCGTATGCCTGACGCTTCATTTGGTCGATGTACCAATCTGTTTGCAGGTAACTCAGGTTACATACACGTACATCGGTACGGAAACCTTCCGTTTCCTGGTTGTACCACAAGGGGAAAGTATCGTTGTCACCATTGGTAAAGATAATCGGGTTACCTTCTTCCTGTACGGTGCTCAGGTAGTTTTGTCCGAAGTCGCGTGCCACATAACGGTTGCTGCGGTCGTGGTCGTCCCACGTCTGGCTCACCATTTGGATGGGTACGAACAGACAAACTACAGTTGCAATGACGGAAGCCGGTTTCTCACCCAGTTTGCCTTGCAGCCATTGGGCAATACCCGCCACACCCATGCCTATCCAGATGGCAAATGCATAGAACGAACCTGCGTATGCATAGTCACGTTCGCGGGGCTGCATCGGGGTCTGGTTCAAATAAAGCACGATGGCCAGACCGGTCATGAAGAACAGGAAGAATACGATCCAGAATTGCTGGATACCTATCGGTTCTTCTATCTCTTCCCCATTCGGAGTCGTGATACGTTTTGTCTTGTAAGCCTGCCAGAACAGACCGATAAGTCCCAGAATCAACGGCAGGCAATAGAATACATTGTGCCCTTTGTTGTTTTTCAGGTCGGAGGGGAGCAGGCTTTGGTCGCCCACCAGGAACTTGTCCACAAACGGTATTCCGGTAATCCAGTTGCCATGTTCTATTTCACCTTGTCCCTGTATGTCATTCTGGCGTCCGGCAAAATTCCACATGAAATATCTCCAGTACATGTAGTTCAACTGGTAGATAAAGAAGAACTTGATGTTATCCCATTGGGTCGGGACTTTCACCATCACCATCTGTCCGCACTGGTCGTAAGGAACCTGCACGCCTTTGATGCCGCCCAGCCAGTCTTCGTAGGCCTGTGCGTGTTCATCGCTGTCGCTGTACATGCGCGGGAAGAGCATATTTTGTGCATACTTGTAATCGGTCTTATGACGCACTACTTCGTAGCTGTCCTTTTCATCGGGAGTCGCTTTCTCCTTCCGTTGATACACGGGAGCGCCTTCCGTCACGTCATATACACATCCTCCGTCCACTTCTTTCAGTGCCGGTTTGGAGGCGTATGTCTGTCCGTAGAACAAAGGACGGGTTCCATATTGCTCGCGGCCCAGGTATTCTCCTAAAGTGAAGATGTCTTCCGGAGAGTTCTGGTCCATCGGAGTATTGGCGGTAGAACGGATCACAATCAAGGCGTATGAGGAGTATCCTACCATAATCATCATGATGCACAGCAAAGAGGTGTTTAAAGTACGTGCGCTAATCTGATATTTCTTGTTCAAATCAGCAAACAGATAAACGCCCAAGATTCCTAGTATGATAATGCCTATCAAGGCGCTGCTCCATCCGTAGCCATAGAAGGGGATGCCCAGCATGGCGATAGTTACCATGAAGGAAATATTCATGCGTTTGCGGCTCTTTTCCGTATAGCTTTCGTAAACACCCCAGATAATGGATGCGGCGAGTAGAATGATGTAGACTATCAGACCGCTGTTGAAAGGCATACCGAAACTGTTGACGAACAGCAGTTCGAACCATCCTCCCACTTTTACTACGCCCGGCACGATACCGTACAGCACTGCTGCAACTAACACCATGGAGCCTGTAAGTGCCAACAGGCTGCCTTTGAGGTTGGCATCGGGATTCTTTTTATAATAGTACACCAGTACAATGGCCGGAATACACAATAAGTTCAGCAAGTGCACACCGATGGAAAGTCCGGTCAGGTAAGCAATCAGAACCAGCCAGCGGTCGCTGTGAGGCTCGTTGGCAACGGATTCCCATTTTAAAATCAACCAGAATACGACTGCGGTGAAGAGGCTGGAGTAAGCGTATACCTCGCCTTCTACGGCACTGAACCAGAAGGTGTCGCTCCATGTATAAGCCAAGGCTCCCACCAGTCCTGACCCCATAATGGTAATGAGTTTGCCCAAGGTCATCTCTTTGTCATCGGGGCATATCAGTTTTTTCACCAGATGGGTTATACTCCAGAAAAGGAACAGGATACAAGCCGCACTCATCAGAGCGCTCATGGTATTGACCATTCTGGCTACTTGACTGGGGTCGCTTGTAAATTGGCTGAATAAGTTGGCGGTAAGCATAAAGAAGGGTGCACCGGGCGGGTGGCCTACCTCTAATTTATAGCCGGTGGTGATGAACTCCGGACAATCCCAGAAACTGGCTGTCGGTTCTATAGTCATGCAGTAAGTATAAGCTGCGATGACAAAAGCTAACCAACCTACCAGGTTGTTGACTAATTTGTACTGTTTCATGAATATATTATTGTTTCGTTAACGTTCAATGGGCGCAAAGATACGAAAGAAAGTTGGAATAGGGAGGCAATGGTCTGTTATTTAGTGTTATCCTTAGGGAATGCGGCAGAAAATGTTTCTTTCAGTCCTTAACGGAATTTCTATGTTTTATTGCTGGTTTGTATACTGTGTTCTGAAATTTCAGTTTGTACAGATGAAGGAAACCTTTGGATTCCTAACCTTTTTCTACTCTATGGTTAAGCTTGATTGATGGTTAGGTTAAGGTCTTTTATACGGTAAACCAGTATAGACCGCTACAGTGAACTGTACAGTCTGCTATAGTAGTCCGTACGGTCTGTTGCAGTGGACTGTACGGAGCACTGCCGGCGACTGTAGAAGTCTGCCGTAAGAAAATGCTTAATGATAAGGTGGATAGGGCTTAACCTGCCGCATGAAAAGGCTTAGGTCACGATAATCGGATTTATTCGTCGTGATGATGGCATTTCAAGATGCGGTGAGGGAAGTTTCCATGTCCTAACAGTTCGATGGGGCATCCGAAATGCTCTTCCAGCCATTCGGTGGGTACTTCCGTATCGGGATGATAATCCAGCGTTTCGTTGACGCACGCTATGGTTTTTACATTTTGCAGCACAGTGCCTATATCATGGCTTACCAGGATGATGGCCCGTTCCTTGTTGATTTCTTCCAGCAGGGAGTAGAGTTTGGCCTCAAACCGTTTGTCAATGTAGGTATTGGGTTCGTCCAGAATGACAACCTCAGGGTTTGAAACCAAGGCGCGTCCCAAGAGCGCGCGTTGCAGTTGTCCTCCGCTCAGTTCGCCGATGGCACGGCTTTCCAAACCTTCCAGACCCATGCGGGCAATAATCCGGCTCACCAGTTCGCGCTGTTCGGGGGTGTAGCGGTGGAACAGGGATTTCTGTTTGTTGAGCCCCGATAATACCACCTCATATACGGAGATGGGGAATTTCTTGTCAATACTGTTGTATTGTGGTAAGTATCCCATGGCTATTTCGGGTACTTCCTTTTCGTTCTTATAGAAACGGACACTGCCCGAAGCGGGCTTCAGTAACCCTAGTATGATCTTGATCAGTGTGGTTTTTCCGCCACCATTGGGACCGATTACACCAAGGAAGTCACGTTCATATACCGTGAGATTGACGTGACTCAGTACTGTCTTCTCATCGTAAGAAGCGGAAATATCTGTAAGTTGTATAATGGGATTCGTCATAAGGCTCTGTTATTTGGCAAGTGCATTTGCTACATTGATCATCTCTTCCCGCCATTCATAACTTAGCGGATTAATGGGAACAACGGTGACTCCCAGTTCATCTGCTATCAGCCGGGCATTGCGGGTATCGAATTCCTGTTGGACAAAAATAACCCGGGCATTGTCCCGGCGGCAGGTTTCTATCAGTTCTTTCAGATGGGCGGGTGAGGGCTCCTTTCCTCCTTCTTCTATGCTGATTTGCTTTAATCCGTAGTCCCTAGCAAAATAACTGAGTGCCGGATGATAGATAAGGAAAGTGGTATCGGCATTCTGTAGCCGGTCACGAACGTCCGTATCTGTCTGTGCGATAATTTGTTGCAGACTGTCCAGCCGATGCTTGAAATAAGGTTCGTTTGCACTGTCCAGTTCACTCAGGGCGGAGTAGATATTACGGGCGATTACTGAGGCATTGCGTGCGGAGTTCCATATATGAGGCTCTATACCCCCTTCGTGATGATGGTCACCGTGGTTGTGTCCTGTTTCGTGTATGACGTCTATTCCTTTTGAGGTATCGAATACTTTCAGATGAGGGGCATTCGTGGTCAGTTTATCCATCCAGGCTTGTTCGAAACCGATATAGCCGATGCGCAGGTAGGCGGTGCTTTTATCCAGATTGACCAGTTGTTGGGGGGTAGGGTCGTAGGTTTCGGGGCTGCTTCCTTTCGGAACCATGCTGACTATCTTGAATTTATCGCCTGCAATGGTTTCTGTGAAATAGCGCAAGGGCTCCAGGGTGACAGTCAGGGTCGGTTTTGTGGAAGTGGACTGTTTACTGTCACAGGCGGTAAACAGGCACACTATCAGTACCATGCAGCACGAACAAAGGATACTTTTGCCGGGATGCAATGGGGAAAATATGTGATGTCTGGTTCTCATGAATGTTATCTTTTCTGTTTAACAACAACAAATATACGCAAATTGCTCATTAATCGGGTACAAATACTCCCCAAATTGCTCAATTGATAAGCAATTTCAGTCTGGTTAGGGCTTTTCATACGGCTATTCTGTGGCTGTATGAGAAGCCTTGGTTTCAGGTAAAAGATTCTATATGGCATTCTATGTACTCTTTATCGTTCTCTATAAATATGCGCTTTATATTTGGTGGGAAGTGTCTTGTCGTTTGTCAATCTTTTTAAGATGCCATATAAGGCTCTTGTATTCGTGAGGAATAAGATTTGTAAAAAAATCCTTTCAATCTTTGTTCATGTATTTATCTTACTATATGTTAAGAGAAGGAATAGGTGCTGATTGTGGATGATTGAAAATCAATGGGTTATTGTATGTATGGAAGATGAAAAAAGTATAAATCTCTTAGTAAGAGATCGACATTTCACGTGCAAAAATAAGGAAAGTTTTGATAACTAGTACACTTTTCGCGGAAAAAATATGGAATATTGTGAAAAAAAGTATTTCTTCTGGTTCTACCGGCTCTGATTTAATCTTGTATTTGTATAGTTAATATTTTGATTTAAAGCCTGTTATCGTCTGTTTGTAGATCTCTTACTAAGAGATCTGCATAAAAGGCCAATAAGAACGAATAACGAGTTTAGATGGAATACCTGTTTCTGAGACGTAAAAAGACGAGCAGCACTTCTGTAAGGCAGAAGACATTGCTCTATCGTGCCGCCGGTCGCGAATGGACAGCGCGGTTCTCGTCACTGTCGGATGTCCGTCCGGCAGACAGCCTTATATATAAAGGTATATTGTATCAGTTGGAGATACGCCGGGCGTTCCTCGATTCCTCTCTTTCGTTAAAGAAACTGAGTATGATGCTCGAAACAAACCAGACTTACCTGAGCAATGCGGTGAACCGCTACTTCGGTTGTCATCTGAAGGAGTTGCTTAACCGCTACCGGGTGGAATACGCTAAGGAGCTGCTTCGCAACGGCGGTTGTCCGCTGGGCGAGGTTCCGTCACGGAGCGGTTTCGGTTCGAAGAGTCCTTTCTATCTGGCTTTCGTCCGTCAGACGGGTATGACTCCGAAACGGTATGCGGCGCGCGAGAGGAACCTGGTGAACTTGGAAATAGAGAATGAAGTCCTTTTATAACAGTATATGTATAACCAATTTTTAGTTTTTTAAATTTATAAATTTAAATCTTTATTTATGAACAAAAAGTTTTTAAGTGCAGTTCTGTTCGGAGCCTTGATGGTTTCGTCAACAGGAACATTTGTGTCTTGTAAAGACTATGATGAGGACATTGACCGCATCGACAAGGAACTGGTCGATATCAAGTCGGCTCTTTCAGCTTTACAGGCAAAAGTTGATGCTGGTAAGTATGTTACCAACGTAGTGAAGAACGGTGACGGTATCACTGTAACCTGGAGTGACAATTCTACAAGTACCATTGAAACTATCAAAGGTGACAAGGGTGAAGACGGTAAGAATGGTACAGTTGTGACCATCATTGACGGTTACTGGGCATTTGACGGTGTGAAATCTGAATATCCTGCAAAAGGAGATAAGGGTGACAAGGGTGAACCGGGTGATGCTGCCGCTGCCGGACACGATGCCAAAGTGAACGAGGAAACCGGTTATTGGCAGGTATGGGATGCTGAAAAAGGTGCATACGTGGATACCAAATACATTGCCGGTGGTCTGAGAGTGGTTGAAGTTGCCGGTGGTTACAACTTCACTGTAACAGAAGCAAACGGTGAGCCGAAGACTATCTTTATTCCG
>OHAU01003357.1_pt1 | contig 12953 bp, 11 predicted proteins | sample 1577181 | NCBI WGS metagenome assembly OHAU01 (sample SAMEA3541472, study PRJEB24748) | human gut metagenome | biome: human gut; feature: human-associated habitat; material: faeces | place: China | collected 2012
CGGGACAAAAAATGTCCCGCCGGGGCAGCCGGTTTGTCAAAGAACCTCGTAGCCTTTGCGCCCGCAGGGGCAGCGGCCGGTCATGCGCTCTGCAGCTGCTCGAGCGCCTCGCGGTAGCGCAGCGTGACCCGGTCGCTCCACGCGCTCCAGCAGGCGATCGCCTCGGGCACGCATCCGTCCGTCAGTCCGTCAAGCACCGCGCGGTAGACCCTGCACAGCTCCTGCATATCGAGCGTGTAGGCCACCATGTAGTATGCCACGTGTGCAAGCTCGCGCGTCGAGCGCAGCATGACGCGAAAGATCATGTTGTCCGACTCGCGGAACATGCACACCAGAAACGCATTGAGCAGCTCCAGAAACGCCGCCTTGTCGCCGTCGGGCACGTAGGCGATGGCGTCCATCTGCGCGAGCAGACCGTACAGCTTTTGCATCTGCGCCGCGTCCGGGCGGCGCCCTACCCAGCAGAACCAGCCGAGCGCGACCATTTCGCGCAGCTCCAGAAACGCGTCCACCAGCTCCGGATGCGGCGTGCCGCCGTGCGTCATGATGACCGCCAGCGTCTCCAGATTCGCCTTCTCCCAGTAGGGTGCGACATAGGTGGCGTGGCGCGGCACGATCTCCAGAAAGCCGAGCCGCTCCAGCTCTTTCAGGGCAAGGTGTACGTTCGTCTTGCGCAGGTCGTACTGCGCGGCCAGTTCGCTCTCCGTGGGCAGCCGGTCGCCCGGATTGCGCTGCCCGCCGAGGATCTCCTTGAGCATGCGGTCGATGAACCGCTCCTGCTCTGTCCTGCTGTCCCTTTCATTTGCTTTCATAATGCTCTCTTCTCCCCCCTGAGACCATTGGTAATGCTACAGATTGTATTGCTTTTTCCGACAAATGTAAAGCGGTTCTAACAGTTTTTTAAATATTTTCCCACGACTGTACAAAAAACGGGACACTCACGACCGGGGCGCCCCGTTTTTTCGATGATTTGTGCCGGCTCAGAATGCAAAGCCCATGGTCAGCAGCACCTGCGCAAGGATGTACGTGCCCATGACAGCGAAGTTCTGCTTGGTCGGCTCGGCCTTCTTGGTGAAGAGCATGTCGCACAGCACACCGTCGGACGTGAGGAAGAACGACGCGCCGACAAACGCCGCGAGCTTGCCCCACGTGAACGCCGTCACCAGCGGCAGGAACACGCTGATGCTCAGCGTGCAGAGCATGACCATGTACGCCAGCGCCAGCGGACGCAGGGCGCGCGGGATGCTCTTGCGGCTGCCCTTATAGACGACCACGATGCCCGCGGCATAGGCCGCGCACACGAGCACGATCCAGAACCAGCGCACGTGCACGGCGTAGGTCGTGTAGATGTACACAAGGTAGCACACGTGGCCGAGGAAGAACGACGCCGTGCCGAGGGCGAAGAAATGCTTCTGCAGCGGGCGCAGCAAAAACAGGTCGCCCAGACAGCCCAGCAGCAGGCCGGCGACCACCCAAAGCGACGGCGTGCCGGCAAAGGCGAGGTACGTCAGCGCGACGACCGGCATCAGCGCGACCTTCGTCGGCTTGCGCAGGTCGTCATCACCGCGCCAGCAGCTGACGAGGTGCACGACGGCGAGCGCCGCCAAAAACACCGGGAATAACCATTTCAATACGATCATCTCATTATCCATCCTATCTCTGATCGAAAAATTTCGAGATCCGCGCAAGTTTACACCCCGTTCATTGACACGGTCCCGTACAGTAATTATAATGGATGTGATACCCAGCCGTCAATGACTATTGACAGGATTTCGTCACATCCCGTGTGGAAAGGTGTCCGGCCATGCTCTATTATCTGATGCTTGTTCCCGCCGTGCTCAGCACTGCGGTGATTTATTTTTTGTCTCCTGCGCTCAGCTACTGGTGGCTGCTGCCCGTACTGCTCGGCTGCTTCGTGGCGGCGAACCTTGTGTACGTGCTGCTGATGTTCGTGTGCTCGCTCTTTGCCGGGCCGAACAGGATGTATGACCGCATCAGCCCGTTTTACCTTGCGCTGACGCTGGCGCTCGACGGCTGGATCCTCGCGCTCTGCCGCATCAAGATCCACGTCGAGGGGCTCGAAAAGGTCCCGACGGATTCGGAGTTTCTCTTCGTGAGCAACCACCGCTCGAACTTTGACCCCATGGTGCAGTGGTGGGTGCTGCGGCGCTGGCCGCTGGCGTTCGTGTCCAAACCGTCGAACATGCGCAAGTTCGTCATCGGCCCGTTCGTGCGCCGGTGCTGCTTTCTGCCGATCGACCGCGAAAACGCGCGCAACGCCCTGACCACCATCAACGCCGCCGCCAATCTCATCCGCGCGCACGTGTGCTCGTTCGCCATCTACCCCGAGGGCACGCGCAGCAAAAGCAGCAAGCTGCTGCCGTGGCACGCGGGCTCGCTCAAGATCGCGCAGAAGGCAAACGTCCCCATCGTGGTCGGCACGGTCGAGGGCACGGAGCGTATCGCGCGCAACGTCCCCTGGCGGCGCTCGCACGTGTATGTGCGCATCCGCGAGGTCATCCCCGCCGCGACCGTCAAGGCCGCCACGACCAGCGCGCTCACGGAGGACATCTGCGGCAAAATGCGCGCCGCACTGGGAAAATAAACACGATTTTATCAAAGCTCCCGTCCATATTTTACGGACGGGAGCTTTTCTGCATTCCTGTAAATGAATACGCATTAATTTTTTATACATGTTAAGCTTTTTGATACATTTTTGCCAAAGGCCTTGAAAATGCCGGAAATGCACCGTATAATGCAGCTGTGCCCGGGCTCCCACCCCGGGCACGACCCCACAGAAATACCGGAATAGGAGGTTCATTTGCAATGATATCCCGCAAACACGCAACCAGAATCCTTGCCCTGCTGCTGGCCGTGCTGCTGTTCGGCCAACTCGCCGCATTCCAGCTGCCGGTCTCCGCCGCGAGTGCGGTGCCGGCCGGCCACGACGGCGCGGCCTATATCCCCGCCGGAGCAGACGTCAACGACCTGCTCAGCCAGACCCTGCTGAGCAATTATGACGAGGTCGGCAGCCAGCAATGGGAGTACCGCGCGACCAGCGTCCTGTCGGACTACGCCGTCAAGTGGACGCCGGTCAACGGCTTTGACACCACCGGAAGCTTCTTCCGCGACCGCCTCAACGCGAGCTATCCCGCGCTCAACAGTGAATCGGCCGCACAGAGCTACGCCGTGCGCATTGAGGGGACGAGCACGGTCTACACGTTCACGAAGCTGGCTTCTCCCGCGGCGGACGCCGCAGCCCCGTCCGTGACACCGGACGCCGCGCCGGGCGCTGATCCCGCCGTGACGCCGGGCACCGACACCAACACCGCGCCGGATGCCGCGCTGAGCACCGCGGCCGGCACGACCGAGGACGAACCCGGCACCTACACGCTCAACATGACCTATACCGCCGACGGCAAGATCGACTTTGACGCGCTGCGCGCCGCCATCGTCGCCGCCGGCCTGCCCGGCACGGACGTCAGCGATGTGACCGTGACCTATGAGGCGAAGGCAAAGCTCCCGCCGCACGAATCGCGCTATGTCGTGCTGGAGGGCGGCTGGGACAGCAACCCCATACTGCGTGAATTCCCGGCCATCACCGTCGGCACGTACAACGTCAAGCTCACCGTGAACGGTGCGGACACCGTCGTCTCCGTGACGCTGGTCGACGCGCGCACGCAGGCGAAGATCGTGCTCAAGGAGGGTGTGTCCCTCAGCTACACGAAGGACGCCGCCGCCATGCGCACGCAGATCCTCAACAAGCTCATCGACTGGTCGCAGACCACCGTGAGCAAGGAGGCCGCCGCCGGGAGCATGGTCGTCGAGTACTACGGCACCGGCAGCAGCAAGCTCCTGACGCACGATGACTGGTATCCGGTCGAGGGCGGCACGGTGAAATACGGCATCGACTACACCGCGCCGAGCATCGGCGCCGGCGAAAACCAGCAGATCCGCGCGAGCTTCCCGACCACGGCCGACTACCACGGCTGCGACGCGGTCGAGGGTGCGCTCACGGTAAACAAGGCGTTCGTGCGCGTGCACGTCAAGCCCGCCGCGATCTTCTATGACGAGAAGCCGACCACGCAGCAGTACGTCACCACGAAGCCGGAGGACGACTTCGCCATCTTCAAGGTCTACAGCGGCCTGACCAGCAACGTCAAGGGCGCGATTTACCTGCAGCTGCCGGAGAGCATCCTCTCCCCGGAGGCACTGGCAAAGATCGACCCGGCCGTCAAGCTCCTCTGCGGCAAGACGCTCACGGACATCCTCAACGACGGCATGACCCTCGGCGAGCTGCGCGCGCTGCTGCAGAAGCTCGAGAAGCCGACGGATGACCTCGCCAAGTTCCTGAAGATCTTCAACATCGACATCTCCTCGTTCACGGAGCTGCTCAAGGTGATTAACAAGATCCCCGGCGTGTTTGACAGCACGCGCGTGGCCATCGGCTCGCCGAACCGCGCGGGCATGTACCTCGTGACGGCGATCACGTCCAACCAAAACTACAAGACCGGCGTCGGCACGGGCACGCTCGTCGTGAAGATGCGCGCCACCGGTGCAAGCCTGACCTGGAACAACGACCAGACGACCTTCACCACCGGTGAGCTGGAAAGCAGCCCGCTCGGCGCCACGCTCATGCGCGGTGACACCCCCGCCCACAATCAGGACGGCGTGCACTACCGCTATGTCGGCTGGACGGCCACGCACAGGCTGTACATCAGCAGCAAGGCGCCCACCGCGCCCGGCACATACCGCCAGACCGCTTACATCCTCGGCGGCAACGACATGGCAAAGTCCATCTCCCGCAGCATCACGATCACGGCGGACTGAAGCCCAGCCAAAAACCATCGCCCGGAGCAGCTGCTCCGGGCGATTTTTGTCTCGATATGGGCTCAGTGGCTGTCAGCCATGCGGTAGCCGACGCCGACCTCGGTGAAGATATACTGCGGCTCGACCGGGTTCGGCTCGATCTTGCGGCGGATGTTGGCCATGTGCACGCGCAGGAGCTTGTTGTCCCCGCCGACGCCGGGACCCCAGAGCTCTTTCATCATGGATTTATACGTGAGCACCTGTCCGGCGTGGCGGCCGAGCAAGGCGACGATCTTATACTCGTTCGGCGTCAGGTGCGTGTCCTTCCCGGCGAGAAAGACGCGGTGCTTGTTGTAGTCCACGCACAGCTCGCCCACGCGGTACTCCCCCGTCATGGCCAGCGCGTCGCTCGTGCCGTCGGTGCGCGTGTGGCGCAGCGCCGTGCGGATGCGCGCCAGCAGCTCCACCGTGCCGAAGGGCTTGGTGAGGTAGTCGTCCGCCCCCATGTCGAGCGCGGCGGCCTTATCGAGCTCCGCACTGCGCGCCGAGATGACGATGATCGGCATGCGGCTCCACGAACGGACGGAGCGGATGATCTCGCTGCCGTCCATATCCGGCAGGCCGAGATCCAGCAGCAGCAGATCCGGACAGTGCGAGGCGATCATCTCCAGCGCCGTCTTGCCGTCGGTCGCGAGCATGGGCTCGTAATCGTGGCCGCGCAGCGCCGCCTGCAGATATTTGCTGATGCCGGGATCGTCCTCGACGATGATGATTTTGTTGCGGATCATGTGTGTTCCTCCTCCGCCGGCAGCCAGAAGCGGAATTCCGCGCCGCCGCCGACTCGATTTCTTGCATAGATCTCCCCGCCATGCGCGCGCACGATCGCGCGGCAGACGCTCAGGCCGATGCCCATGTGCCGGCTGCGGTCGGACGCTTCCACCGCGCCGAGCGGCAGATAGCCGTCAAAGAGCACGCCGAGCAGCTGCGGCGGGATGCCGTCGCCGTTGTCCGCCACGGTCAGCCAGACGCGGCTGCCCTCGTCGCGGATCTCGATGAAGATCTCCGTCGCCGACGGGCTGTGCCGGGCGACGTTTTCCAGCAGGTTCAGCAGCACCTGCTCAATGAGCGTGGCGTCCATCGGCACGAGCAGGATCTCCTCCGGCTTCGTGACCGCGATGGGGATGTCCGTGGCGCAGTTTTTGCGAAAGCGCCGGATGGCGCTGCCGACGATCTCCTCGACGACCTCGTCCGACTTCTCGATGACGACGCCCTCCTCGCTGAAGCGCGTGACGGACAGGATGTTCTCCGACAGGTGCAGCAGCCACTGCGCGTTCTGGCGGATCTCCTCGACCATGCCGCGCCCCTCGTCCGAGAGCGTTTCGCCCTCCTCGACCGTTGCACTCAGGCCCATGATCGCCGCGAGCGGCGTGCGGATATCGTGCGAGACGCTGCGCAGAAGATTGGCGCGCATGCGGTCCTTTTCCGCCTCGTAGCGCAGCTGCTCCTGGCGCTTGATCTGCGTGGTGAGGGTGCTCACGAGCACGCTCACGACCAGCATGACCGCGAACGTCAGCGGGTAGCCGTCGATGGAGAGATTGAACTCATGAAACGGGTAGGTGAACAGATAGTTCACGCCCACCACGCCGACCGCCGCCGCCAGCACGCCGGGCAGATAGCCGTTGGTAAAGCGCGAGATGAGCACCACCGCCAGAATGAACACCGACGTGGCAAACGGATTGTTGTCATCATAGCACGCCGACAGCAGCATACAAATGCCGACCGCGCCGCCCATGACAAGAATGAAAACACCCAGATCGCGCAGCCACTGCGGCGCGCGTTTGCTCGCTCTTTGCATAAGCACCCCTCTTTGTCCCTCTCGTTATTTGGTCTCCGCTCCCACGTTCAGCATAGCACAATGTGCGCCCGCGTGCGACCGTCTTTTCCGGCGGAAGGTCGTTTCTTTCCGCCTTCTTAACGACTGCGTGCCGTTTTTGCCGCGTCTTTCCGAAAACTTAGCGCGGGTTCATCTTATAATGAAGTAACTTCAAGGTAAGTCACTTTGTTGCCCCGGCCGGGCACCGGCCGGAGCTTTCGGGGGAAAGGAGGCAGACACATGATCTTTGCAGCAGTCGGCGGCGGTATGGTTCTTGCCTGCGCCGGATTCGTGTGGTACATCATCAAGCGCTGACACACATCGCGTCGAGAGAGACCATGAGAGAGCACAGTGACCGCACGGTCACAAAAAAGCCAGCCGGAACGGTTTCCGGCTGGCTTTTTTTCGTTTTCAGCGGACGATCGCCTTTGTGCACAGCCAGTCGCACCAGTCCAGATCGTACTTTGCGTAGACATGGGTGCTGTCGCCGCTGGCATCGGCGCGCAGGTTGCCGTTTTCGTCGTCGAACACCTCGTTGATGTCGATGTAGAAGATGTCCTTCCCGTCGGCCAGCGCGGCAAGCTTCTCATTGAGGCGGTTGATGCGGGGGTTATTGAACGTCGCGTCCGTGCTCGAGCGCGACGGGCCGACGTGCAGGTTCGCCTCGACGTAGACGATGGCGTTCGGCTGCGCGGCGCGCACGGTGTCGATCAGCGACGAGAACTTCGCCGTGATGTCATCCAGATCGTTGCCGAGCTCGTTGATGCCGAGCATGATGTAGACCTTGCCGAAGGTCTTCTGGCTCAAAAGCTGCGGCAGCGTGACCGTGCCGACGTTTTTCACGGCGACGGCCTTCGTCTGTGCGACATAGACATTGAGGCCGACGTCGGCAAAATAGGTCGCGTTTTTCAGGTTGCCGTATTCGGCGATGCCGACGGTGCGCGAGTCGCCGATGAAGAGCGCGTCGTCAAAATACGACGCGTCCACGGTCGTAAACTGCAGCGGGGTCGGCTCGGGCGTGGGTGTGGGCTCGGCCGTGGTCTCCGGCGTGGGGGTGACGGCGGCGGTCGGTTCCTTGCCGGTGTCGCTGCGGTCGATCAGGCCGCGGATGAGAAACGGCGCCGCCGCGAGCGCGGCCACCAGCAGCAGGATGAGGAAATGTTGCGGTTTGATGCGTTTCATGTGTCTACGCTCCTTAGAATCGGAAGTACATAAAGGGGTCGTTCATGCCCTTGCTCAGGCAGTACAGGCACAGCCAGAACAGCACGGCCAGAATGACCGCGCCGACCCACGTGCCCTTGAGCCGCCGGTACAGGTACGCCGGCAGCGACGTCGAGCACAGCAGGCCGAGGATGAGAAACACGCCGTAGGTCTTGCCGTACTTGAGAAAATCGAGCGGGTAGGCCGCCGCCGTGCGCGAAAACAGCGGGAACAGGCGGCCGAAATACGCACCCAGCTGCCCGAAGTCCGACACGGAGAACACCGCCCACGACACCGGGATGAGCACGAGCATATACAGATGCCCGAGTATCGGCCAGCGGTCGAGATACTGCTTGAGCCAGAGCTTTTCCACGACCAGCACCGCGAACAGCCCCAGACCCCAGAGCAGGAAGTTCAGGTGCGCGCCGTGCCAGAGGCCGGTCGCAAGCCAGACGACCAGCAGGTTAAAGATCATGCGCCTGCGGCTGCAGTGGCTGCCGCCGAGCGGGATATACAGATACTCGCGGAACCACGTGCCGAGCGTGATGTGCCAGCGCCGCCAGAACTCCGTCATGCTCAGCGCCAGATACGGGCAGCGGAAGTTCTCCGGGATGTGGAAGCCCAGCATCCGGCCGATGCCGATGGCCATGAGCGAGTAGCCCCAGAAGTCAAAATAGAGCTGGAACGAATACGCGAACGCGGCCATCCACGCAAGCGGCGTCGAGAGGCTCTCGAAGCCGATGGTGGTCACATCTCTCCAGAGGCCGCCGAGCTGGTTTGCAAGCAGCACCTTGAGCGCCATGCCGAACACGAACAGCTTGAGCCCGTCGACCGCCTGACGCAGCGACACATTGCGCGCGCCGAACTCCGGCTGCAGCTCCGTATAGCTCGCGATCGGGCCGGAGACCAGCTTCGGGAACATGGTCAGGTACGTGCCGAACGTGAGCAGTGAGCGCTCCGGCGCGACCGTGCCGCGGTAGACATCCATGAGATAGCCCACCGCCGAGAACGTGTAGAAGCTGATGCCGACCGGCAGCGCCCAGCGCAGCAGCGGGATCGCCGCCTTGCCGCCGGACACGAGCCCGAGCGCACCGTTGACACCGGTAAGCACGAAGTTGAGATATTTAAATAGGAACAGCCACAGGAAATTGTAGCAGATGCCGAGGATGAGCCACAGCTTCGCGCGCGGCTTGTCGCCCACGATGGCCAGACCCAGCCCGTAGTTGACCAGCACCGATGCGGCCAGCAGCGCAAAATACGCCCACTGACCGTCCAGCCCGATGATATAAAACACACTGCTCCCCACCAGCAGCACGGCATTGCGCGCGCCGGCCGGCCGCGACGGTGTCAGATAGTACACCAGCAAGAACGCCGGAAAGAAGCAAAACAAAAACGACAGGCTGCTGAAAACCACGGACCTTTCCTCCTGAACCTCAAAAAACAAAACAGCAAATTTACATAACAAATTCGCATGGAAAGGGTATCATAAATTTCGGTGTTTGTGTGTGTTTTCCGGCAAAAAAACTGCACAAACTTTCTGGTCGAAATTTGGTAGTTTTCGTGGTAGTTGCCGCGTGGGAGGAAATCTCAGCCGGCGGAAGAAAAAATCTCCGGCGTCGGTACGCGACCGGCGCCGGAGCGGCAGAATATTCGGATGTCCCGCGTGCCGGCGCGCCCGTCAGCTCAGCAGCACCTCGTCGGATTCGACCGGCGTGCCCGCGACCTCGGCAAACTTGTCGAGCAGGTCGCGCTTGGTCAGGTGCTGCTTTTCCTCGCCCTCGATGTCGAGGATGATGCGCCCCTCGTTCATCATGATGAGGCGGTTGCCGTGCACGATGGCGTCTTTCATGTTGTGGGTGATCATCATGGCGGTCAGCTCGTTTTCGCGCACGATGCGGTCCGACAGCTCGAGCACCTTGGCCGCCGTCGCGGGGTCGAGCGCCGCGGTGTGCTCGTCGAGCAGCAGCAGCTTCGGCTTTTGCAGGGAGGCCATCAGCAGCGTCAGCGCCTGACGCTGGCCGCCGGAGAGCAGGCCGACCTTCGCCGTCATGCGATCCTCAAGCCCGAGGCCGAGGGTCTTGAGCCGCTCGTGATATTCCTCGCGCTCGGCCTTCGTGACGCCCCAGCGCAGGGTGCGCTTTTTGCCGCGGCGCGCGGCGAGGGCGAGGTTTTCCTCGATCTGCATATTGGCGGCCGTGCCCATCATGGGGTCCTGGAACACGCGGCCGATGTACTGTGCGCGGCGAAACTCCGGCATGGCGGTCACGTCCACGCCGTCGAGGATGATGCGCCCGTCGTCCACCGGCCAGACGCCCGCGACGGCGTTGAGCATGGTGGATTTTCCGGCGCCGTTGCCGCCGATGACGGTCACGAAATCGCCCGGCTTCAGGTGCAGTGACAGCCCGTCGAGCGCCCGCTTTTCGTTGATCGTGCCGGGGTTGAAGGTCTTGGAGATATGGTCCAGTGTCAGCATATCACTTGCCTCCCTTCTTCAGACGGTGGAACGAGCTCTTGGCCTGTCCCTTGAGGTACGGCACGGCCAGAAACGCCGCCACGATCACGGCCGTGAAGAGCTTGAGATCGTTCGGGTCGAGCTTGAGCCAGAGGATGAGCACCATGACGAGGTAATACACGATGCCGCCGAGCACGACAAAGCCCAGCCGCACCGAGAAGTTGCAGCCCTTGCGGAAGAAGGCGTCGCACAGCACCTCGCCGATGATGACGGCGGCAAGGCCGATGACGATCGCGCCGCGGCCCATGTTGATGTCGGCAAAGCCCTGATACTGCGCCATCAGGCCGCCGGAGAGCGCGACCATGCCGTTGGAGAGCGACAGGCCGAGCACCTTCATGGCGTCGATGTTGATGCCCTGCGCGCGGCTCATGGCGGGGTTTGCGCCGGTGGAGCGGATGGCGCTGCCCTGCTCGGTGCCGAAGTACCAGTACAGCAGCGCGATGAGCACCGCCGCGAGCAGCAGTCCCTTCCAGATCGCGCCGGGCACGCTGCGCAGCGTCAGAAACAGGTCGTACTTATCCGGGTTGACGGGGGTGTTGGCCTTCATGCTCATAATGCGCAGGTTGATCGAGTAGAGCGCAAACTGCGTCAGGATGCCGGCAAGGATCGCCGGGATGCCGAGCTTCGTGTGCAGCAGGCCGGTCACAAGGCCCGCAAGCAGACCCGCAGCCACGGCGACCAGCAGCGCAGCCCACGCCGGCCAGCCCGCGACGATGAGCACGACTGTCACGGCACCGCCCGTGGTGAACGACCCGTCGACCGTCAGATCGGCGACGTCGAGCAGGCGGAACGTGATGTACACGCCCAGCGCCATGATGCCCCAGATGATGCCCTGCGCAACGCCGCCGGGCAGGCGCGAAACCAGATTCGGCAGGCTCAGGGACGCAAGAACCAGTGAATTCATATCATTACCTCATAGTGTGGAGTATCCCTGCCGCAGAAACTGCGGCAGGGAGCCGGGAATCGTGTTGAAAATCAGCCGATGGCCGCGTAGTCGCTCGGGATGGTGAGGTTGAAGTGCTCGGCCATCTCGGGATTGTACTTCTTGACCGGGTTCGGGTAGTACTCGATGGCCATGGTGGAGATGTCGGCCTCGCCCTTGAGGATCTTCACGGCCATCTCGCCGGTGGTGCGGCCGAGCTCGTAGTAGTCGATGGACAGCGTCGCAACGCCGCAGCCCTTGCAGATGCCCTCCTCGCCGGCGACGATGGGCTTCGTGGCAGCGCCCTTGATGGCCTCGGCGCAGGAGGCGGCGGTGTTGTCGGTCGGGACGTAGAGGACGTCGTTGGCGTCGCTCGCCGTGCCGGTGACGGAGACGACGTCGTTCGTATCGGCGAAGGTGTAGATGGTGACGGTGCAGCCGGCTTTTTCAAGCGCGGCCTTGACGACGTCCGCCTGGTAGACGGAGTTCGGCTCGCCGGAGCAGTAGATGATGCCGACGTTCTTGGCGTCCGGGAACAGCTCCGTGATCATGGCCGCCTGCTGATCGAGCGGCGCAAGGTCGGACGTGCCGGAGATGTTGCCGCCGACCGTGCCGGAGAAGTTATCGATGCCGAGCGCAACGCCGTACTCCGTGACGGCCGTGCCGAGGATCGGGATGTCCTTCGTGGCGGCGGCCGCAGCCTGCAGCGCGCCGGTCGCGTTGGCAAGGATCAGATCCACGCCGCTGGACACGAAGCCGTTGCAGATGGTGGCGCAGGTGGCGCTGTCACAGGCGGCATTCTGCTCGTCGAAGGTGACGTTGTCGGCACCGAGCGCGTCGGTGATCGCATCGCGGAAGCCCTTGGTGGCCGCGTCGAGCGCGTCGTGCTGCACAAGCTGGCAGATGCCGACGGTATAGTGCTTGCTGCCGGCCTTGTCGCCGCTGCCGCCGCAGGCGGCCAGCGACAGCACCATGACCACGGCGCAGAGCAGAGCAGTGAGTTTTTTGATGTTCATCTTTTTTCCTCCTTAATGCATTGCCGGCAACGAAAAAGGCCGCACAATCGTCTGTGCAGCCTTGTCAAAACCGGACCGGGAAGTCTCAGATGGTTCTGGTATGATCGCAGCACAAACGACTATTACCCTCGATAAAGTAATAGTAGGAATATGCGCTTGCAAATCGGACCAGACGCATGATTGCGGCCTCCTGTAGTGAAGATGTGCCTACTTTAGCGCTTTTAGCTGCTGAAGTCAAGCGCATTTGGCAAAAAACTTCACTTTTAGCATTTCGCACAATTTCCAGCCGTGCTCTCCGCTTTGTTTTCGGCGTTTTGTTTCCGTCCGACGCAGCATTGACGCTCTCCGGCCGGTGTGCTATATTAAGAACAGGATTTTCACCCGGAAGGAGGCGCGCCATGAAAACACCGCAGGAGCTGCTGCAGCAGGCGCTGGAGGTAGGCGAATGCCTGCTGCCGGACGCCCCGCCCGGCGGACGCGGCGCGCACCCGACCGTGTTCGTGCACGGGCTGCTGGGCTGGGGCGCGCAGGACGCGCTCTACCGCGCCGTGCCCTACTGGGGGCTCGCGGCGGGCGACGTGCTCGGCTATCTCAACCGCTGCGGGTATGACTGCCGCGCGG
>OHAU01003358.1_pt1 | contig 12951 bp, 10 predicted proteins | sample 1577181 | NCBI WGS metagenome assembly OHAU01 (sample SAMEA3541472, study PRJEB24748) | human gut metagenome | biome: human gut; feature: human-associated habitat; material: faeces | place: China | collected 2012
ATGTTACAGTAACTACTTCTGGTACAAATGAAGCAAAGAACTTTACATTTGCATTTACTGGTTTGAAAGGTGAATCAGGTTCAGGAGGTGGAGGTTCAACTTATAATATGGAAGTGGTTGAAGCTTTACCTGATAATCCAGTAGTAAACACAATTTATTATGTGATTGGATAAGTATTTAGTATTGAATTGGTCATCTGCATAAGGTAGATGGCCAATTTTATTTTTAATAAAGCAATATCTGATTAAATGGGAATAATTACTAATAAAATATACATCTATACATCTAGTGAAAAAAATGTAGTAGATAATATAGATTGGAATGGATTATCAACAGAAGAATACAATAGTAAAACTTATTATAAGATACCTAGTGGAGGCAAAGGATATGATGTAGTTAAGAAGATAACATTTGAAACATTTAAAGATAATGTTACTGTTACATTGAATATAGTCAGTTCATCAGAAAAAGGTTTTGATTTTGCTTATGCTTGTGATTTGGATAGTACTTCTGGCTATAGTAATGCTAAATATAAGATCAGTGGAGATAATCAATCAATAATATGTGAATATATAATTCCAACTAAAGGCAGTCATTGGATATATATTGGATATAGAAAAGACAGTTCAGGTGACTATTACAATGATTGTGGGTATTTTAATATTGATTTACCAGAAGAAAAAGTAATTTTTACTGGATTTAGACAGCCAAAAGAAGTTTATCTTGCTAGTAACAAGATGAAAGAAATAACTTATGGTAGTAAAAAGATATTAGAATATAATAACAAAAATAATATAATTAAATGGACATGTGTAAATCAATCATATAGCCCAATTGATGGTAATATTGGTATTTCATATTCATATATAAATAAAAAAGCAAATAAATCGTTTAATGGTGTAGCATATTGTAGTGATTCTTCTTTTTTAAAAGACCTTATTGATAATAAAGAGAATGACATTGCATATATAAGATTTAATGCTGATAGCAATATAAGTTGGGAGTCTAATATATTGGGTACAACTTATAGTTATACATACACTATTGATTTATCTGATATTGATTTTAGCCGTATTAAAGATGTATCTAATATGTTTTATGGGTGGAGATCTTTAAAGGAAGTAAAGTTACCAAAAGATTTTGCAATAAATAAAACAAATTTATCTTATTTATTTATAGGTAGTGATAACTATTATAGGTTTGACTATGGAAATGTAATGAATTCAATTGACTTAAATAGTATTGATACTAGTAGTGTAACCAATATGCACGGGATGTTTGGTGGATGTAAATATTTAACTTATCTTGATTTATCTAGTTTTGATACTAGCAATGTAACTGATATGAGTTTTATGTTAGCTGGAAGAATTGACCATTATGATTCAATCTCAGGTATGGATAACTTGACATCTATTAATATATCAAATTTCAATACAAGTAAAGTTACTAATATGATAGGAATGTTTGGTGGATGTAAAAAATTGACTTCTCTTGATTTATCTAGTTTTGATACAACAAATGTAACTGATATATCAAGAATGTTTGAGCGGTGTCAATCATTAACATCACTTGATTTATCTAATTTTAATACTAGTAAGGTTGAATGGATGGTGAAAACATTTTATGGTACAACAAATTTGTTTAATTCTGATGGAGTACTTGATTTATCCAATTTTGATGTAAGAAATGTTAAAAGTTTTAATTTAATGTTCTATGGATGTGGTGCAAAAACAATTAACTTATCTAATTGGGAAATTCCAGAAACTGCTATTACTGATAACATGTTTGGTGGTGCATGGACAACGAAGATAATAATGAAGAATTGTTCTAGTAGCACAATAGATAAAATAACTTCATTAAAACCAAAAGACTGTATAATTGTTACAGAATAATTATATAAACCTTAAATATGATTGGAGAGACACATGATTCTCTCCAATTTTATTTTTAATAAAGATATCGATATTCCAATATGATAAGAACAAAAATAGTGGCAGTTCCAAAAGGTTCTGCCACTTCTGTTTTAAACCCTTATAAATCAAACAATGGTAGTTCTTCTATCTCTCCTAGTACTGGTACCAGTGGTGGTTCTAGTTCTGGTGGTGATTCTACAAAAAACTGCTTATGGCAAACTGGTGATGGTGATTCTTCTATAATATCAAAGGGTTCTGATGACTTGACTTCTAACATGCTTGAAGTAGCCATAGGTCAGTATAATAAGACAACAAAAGACAAGACTTCATTCAGTGTTGGTAATGGTACTAGTACAACTGATAGAAGCAATGCATTTGAGGTACAGGCTGATGGTACTGCTATTGCTCCTACATTCCAAAGTCGTGTAGTCAATACTACAACAATCAATTCAGCAACTATCAATAATTCAGACCATATAGTGAATGATGGTAACATCACTAACAATGGTGATATCAATAACACTGGTAACATCACTAACACTGGTACATTGAATACTGCTGATGCTACTGTTGATAATGACTTGACTGTTGGAAATTCGGTAACAGCAAATACTATAAATGCTGATGTTGGCAATATAAAAGACATATATTCTGACAACATCACTAACAAGAAGATGATTAAGACAAAAGACTTGACTGTTACTGGTACTGCTCATTTCTTTGAATTAGTCATTGATAAGATAAAAGCTGCTGGTGGTGCTGCAATATTCACTCCAGCTGATGGTTTCGATATTGATGTAGTAGAAGCTGTCGAAAATGGCTATAAGCTTTATTGGAGATGTGAAGTAGATGGTAAGGTAAGACAGAACATGTGGAAAGTCAATGACCAAGCTATTTGCATGAGCTTCAATCAAGCTAAAGTTGGTGTAAGCTATAATGTATCAAATAAGTATTACTGGTCATTAGTGACTGCTGTAAGTGAATATTCTAAACCAGTTACTCTTGAGGATGGAAACAAGTACAACTGGATTACAATTTCTACTAGCACTTGTGATGGTACTGTGAATCCAGAAAAAGGTGATTCTATTGCTATGCTTGGTTATCGTGGTACTGATGATGAAAAGAGACAGTCTGCTATCTACATTTCTGCTTATGCTAGTTTTGATAAAGGAATTGATGCTCCTTTCATAGCTCAGTATAAAGGTATAAAAGATTTCGATATTGAGAAGTATCGTACATCCTGGTGGTCATTGAAGACAAATAAGTTCGTTGGTGATTTTGTAATTGAATCATCAGGTAAGAATATAATAGATTTTGTAAATGAACAGGTAAAAGTGGTAGATGGTAAAGTTGACAGCTCTGTTACTGAATTGAATACCACTATCAATGAGAAGTACAGTTCGTTGAGTGCTACTATTGATGGAATAAATACAAAAGTAGTCAACAATACCACTTCAATTACTAAGTTAAGTGAAAATCTTGATGCCACTAATAATAACCTAGAGGAAACAAATAATAATCTAGAAACAACAAATGGCAACATCACTAGGCTAGAAACAACTGTATCTGAGAATTACAGTACATTAGACCAGAAAGCTGATGCTATCAATGCTAAGGTTGTTGCTAATACCAATTCTATTACTGAGTTAGGTACTAATCTTGAAACTACAAACAGCAATATCACTGAATTAGAAACATCTGTCAATGAAAAGTATGCTGAATTGAATGTTAAAGCAGATGGAATAAGCAGTAAAGTAGAAGAAAATACAACTAAGATTACAGCTTTAGGTACTAATCTTGAAACTACAAACAGTAATATCACTACATTAGAAACATCTGTCAATGAAAAGTTTGCTTCATTAGATATAAATGCAGGTGGAATACTTAGTAAAGTAGAAGAAAATACAACTAAGATTACAGCTTTAGGTGAGAATCTTGATACTACAAATGCTAATGTTACATCATTGAAGAAGACAGTAACTGAAAATTACAGTACATTAGACCAGAAAGCTGACAGCATACAGAGTACAGTAAGTTCACATACTCAGACAATTGAAGGTTTGGATGGTAGAGTAACTACTAATACAGAGAATATTTCTAAAGTAAAGCAAACTGCAGATGGTATTACTTCTACTGTAACTTCATTGAACCAAACTGTTGATGCCAATACTGGTGAAATCACTACATTGAAGAAATCTATGAGTGAGATTGGTCAGACTGCAGACAACATATACATGAAGATTGTTAATGATTTGCAAGAAACTGGCATTGATATAAAGAGTGGCCAAATCAACTTGCAAGCTACTAACACGAACATCATTGGTAATCTGAATGTATACAAGAGTGATACTGGTGTGGTTATCTATGATGATGAAAACCAAGAGAGAGTATCAATAGCTAATAAGAAGATTGGCCAGTTCAATGATGTGAATAGTGGTGCTGAGATGCTCAGAACTGCTACTGGTCAACAAGCATTTGACAACACAACTGTATGCAACAACCAATTTACTGATAACTGGTATTGTGCTAAGAAGAGTGTACAATCACCTATTATTGATTTAGGTCATTTCAGTGTAGGAGATTACATTAGTTCTTATCAGAATCCTGATAATTTGCCAAAAATCCATTGTACTACTTCTTTCTTAGGTTCTAAAGCCGATATAGATGATGCAAACAAGAACATGCCAAAGTGTATTGCTATTGATAATGCTAGGATATCTGTAATGAAAGATGGTGTTGAGATAAAGACTTACAATATTGGTAATGTATCTGGTAATCAGAACTACGTTGTTGATAGGTATACTGTTGGATATACTCTTACAAATGGTATTCTGTCTCAACAGAAGGACCATAGACTTACATGGAGTCTATCTAAAGTTGATGGAAATGGTAATAATATAGTAGAGCAGAATCTCTATCTCATTACATTGACTTGGAAATTCATCTACTATACTGATATAAATCATACTAATGTTGAGTGGTATCATACAGTAACAGAAGCAGGCAATTACAGTCTCTGTATCAAGGGTGACTTGGTATTTGGACCAGTTGAGTATCTGAGAGATGATGCAACTCATGGATGGGGTAAGAAAGGCAATTACAGTATTGGTAACAATTGGTACTTTAGTAATGAGCAGACCTATTTATTGAACAAGTCAAATCAACAGAGAACAGCCATTGGTACTGATGGTATAGCTTCTATTATTGGAACTAACAAACTCCTATACATTGGTCAAGATGGTATTATTGCTAAATGGAATAATTCTGTATTAAAGCTAGATGATGATGGAATATCCGAAGTGAAGTACTATACTAATGTTGATGGTTCAACATTAGAAATGGCTAAGAGATTAGGTGGTGAATATTGTATAGAAGTCAATGGTAATAGCTCTACAACAGAATCAAATCCTTATGTTTTTGGCGTTATAGATGGTGTGGATGCAATTGTCACTACAGGTAATAATGTATTGGTTGGTTTGCCTAGGAATCCACAGAATGGTCGAGTAATCACTGTAATACCTAAAGCTGAAAGAACTTGGGTCAATTTCAATGGAGTAAACTATATGAGACACAACAGTACTGCAAGAGAGGTCAATACTTCAATATATCTTAACAGATACGAAACAAGAAAGTATGTATATGAAGAAATGAGCAACATCTGGTTTGAAATATAGAAATTGGTGGTCTTGACCGTCAATTTTTAGATTCATCGTAATGAATCATTCAAATAGACAGTGCTAGCACTGTCGATTTTTAATAAAATATTCTATACAAACTTAAATGAGCCAAGAGATTAAAGATTGGATGCATTATGGTTCTGCTATTGGTATGCTGATATCATGTGTGGTGCTAACATTCATCTCATTCCTTACTTTGCACCTAGTTCATAGCACTGTACTGATGTATGTTACACTGTGTATTACTTTCGCTGCTGCAATATTCGGTGTTACACTCTATTTCAGAAACAACTTAGGTCAATTTGGAACTGAGATGAAAAATGACATGAGAAACATAATAAGGGAAGAGATTGATAGCCATGTTAATGATAAACATGGATAGTGAACATAAAAGAGGATGGCCAACTGACTATCCTCTTTTTTATTTCTGTATATTTATACAGTTTTAAGACAAAAAACTGAATATTTATACAGTTTTGATTCATTTGTCGACCGAATATTTATAAATTTTATTCTATTTACTATTATTAAATTTAAAAACAAATTGAAAGTATAAAAACATGTGGATGATAATAGGAATATGTACTGTTGTAATAGTCAGCATGTACAAGTTAATTTGTAAGATAAGTGGTGAGATAGAGTAGGTAAAAAGGATAGCGTTGTATGTAACAACCAAGCATAGCGCCTGGGGTCGCTGCGCGCCGCCTGTTGACACGAAATGGCTTGAATGTATAATTATATGGTCGTGAAATTTTAAACGTACAGAGTGCATATTTTAGCTAGAATTAAAAAATGTAAAATGACAAAATAGAACATAAATAGGTAAATATAGAACATAAGTATAGATATAATTAAATTGAACCGTTTATTGGAAAAGTCTATATTATTAAATAGATAAGAACAATACTTCTTTGTATTTGTTTGAACTGGAAAGCCATTTTATTTATATTTTACGTAAGTTTATAACTAGTGTATGATTTGTTGACATTGGACTTGCTTGTGAAAGTAGGTCCAATGTTTGTATAAGAAAGAATATGTTTATAAAATCCTGAAATTTTAATATGGCTATTCTATTTTATTATTAATTAGAACGCATTAAACTTGATATAAGGTCTTGTAGATTTGTTGTGAAACAAATTTATGAGACCTTTTTTATTAATTATTGTTAAAATATAAAAATAATATGTATAATTTAAAGTTTAGTATACTATTATTAATTAAATAGAAAATTATTAATTAAATAAATAATTGAATAATATATAATGGAAATCAAGTTTAATGCAGGACACACTCATTTTTTGAAGAGTGGTTCACCTATGTTCATAGACACTTTAGATAACATATTGTCTAAAGTACCAGAAAATGCACCAAAAGATAAATTACCATGGTTGCAGATTTTCAATACTGGTTTTAGAGTAAGTGGTAGTAATGTAAATTGGAAGTATTGGAATGGATGTGTATTTGTTGATATTGATTCTAAGAACTACTATAACAACGTAAGACACTTTAATGTTGATGGATTAGAAATTGAGTTACGAAGATTTTTACAGTATAACTATACAAACAATTTCTATTGCATTCAAAAATCATATTCTGGTACTAGCTATCATATACTGTTCTACTTTGATGTAGCTAAGAACCAAGAGAATTTCAAGAAGTGTAGTCACAGAGCAATAGATATTGTTGAAGAAGCATTTACTAATTTCAATGCGCATGAAATCCTAGAATATGAAGGTGTTGTTGACCATTGCTGTATCAGTGAATTTCAGGGTATGTACATCTCTAAGCATGAGTTGATGTATAATGAGGTAATTGATTGTAATAGTTTTGGTAAGTTTGATGATATTAATGACTATGAGTTAGAAAAAGATACTCTTGTTGATGTAGATGAGATTAAAGAGAAACTTGTTGCATTTGATAGTTTAAATCCTATAAATGAGCAGTTTCACTTAGGTCACCATGACAGAATGATGGTATACACAGCATTAGTTGGTGTATTTGGCTCTAAAGAGAAATGTGATGAAGAATGGAAGTATATCTGTGAACATTTGAAGGAAGGCAAGCATAATAGAAAATTCTATTTGAAAGAACCTGATAAGAACAAATGGTTTGAGAGATATAAGAGTGAGTATGCAAAGACGTATAGACTAGAAAAGTTTGGCTACAAGTTCAAGAGAAAGTACAAACCAGAATATGTTGATATGTTCAAAGCAGATGTTGTATATGAACTAGATGAAAATGAGAGACTTAGTGATATTGATTTAGACTTAAAGAAAGATAGAATAAATGAAATCTATGCTGGTTGTGGTTTAGGTAAGACTTATATGTCGAAGATGCTAGGTAAGAAGAAAGAAACTGATACTGTAGAAGAGACTATTGATTGGATATTTAATGAAGGTTGGCACAGCAAATGGGTTTGCTTCATATCACCAATGAGAAGTATCAATAAAGACAGTTTTGAAAATGTAGATGATTGGTGCATTATTGATGGTGAGCATAAAGATGACCAACTTAGTGATGTTGTGAATAGTGCATATAAGAAAAACATCTGTACCACATGGGAATCATTTGTACTGAGAGAGATGTACAATTTAGGTTTTGACTACATTATAGTTGATGAGATACATACTCTCTATATGTATGATTACAGAGTGAATTCCATCACTAATTTAAAGAAGTGGTTACCAAATGCAAAAGGTACAAAGATTGTGATGACTGGTACTCCTTCTTTAGAAGCTGATGAATTCAATTGCTGGAAAATACAAGTAAAGAAGAAGCAGAGAGATATTCCATGTGATTTGGTTGAGTATAATGATTCATACAAAGGATATATTTACAATGACTTAGAGAAATGGGTTGAAAGTGATGAGAACCATTTAGCATTAATATTCAAAGATACTGCTAACTGTTATTTGGAAGATGACTTGAAAGATAGTTATGGGTTGGATTGCGATATATACAACAAGAGCTATAAAGATGTTGTTGATTATATTACAGAACATCAGAATGTAAGAAAGCAGATAACAGCATTCTCTGTATACGGTCAAGCAGGTATCAACCTATATATAGATAGTGATAAGAAAGTAAGATTGTACATATTGTCAGACAATGCAATGAGCATCATTCAATATGCAAACAGAGTACGTAATAAGGAAGTCATTGATAAGATAGTTGTACCATATAAGAAAGACAATATAAGAAACACTACATTCAAGATTGACACAACAATTGATATAGAAGATGCAAAGAGAAGATTGAAGATGATAGTTGACCAGAAAGTTATTGATTCTGATGACCCTATTATACCAGTAAAATATGAAAGAATGTTGAGATTGACTTATGGATTCACATCAAGCTGTATCAAAGTAGTTAATGATGTAAGAAATGAATATGAATTGAGAGAAGATAATTATAAGAACTACAAATTGATTAGAAACACTATTGACTTTGAGAGACAGTTGAGTGTAATATATAGTAGAATGAAGGACAACTATATCATTATGAATTTGATAGAACGTGATAAAGATGATGTAGATGTGAAAGAAACTAAACAGAAAACAAATAGATTCTGTGGTCAAGTTAAGAGAATGTTGAAAGAGAATATGTTTGAGGAATCTAAGATAAGTACTGGATATTATTTGAAGGTGGATGAACAGATGAAGAAGATATTGACTGGAGATTCAAAAGACAGAATAGAAAGAGTATTCAATAGACTAGTTGCTATGAATTTAGGTGACAAAGAGATTGCTATTGAAGATTTAAGAGAATTTATAAGAGCAAAAATAAAGATGAACAAGACAATTAAGAAATCAGATTTTACTAAGTTTGATACCATATTAGAATTGAAGAGCAAATGGGATAACGCTATGGATGCAGGTCTCATTACTCTCATGTTGCAAGATGTAGATTTGATGAAGATAAGTGCTGGATATGTTGGTAAGATATATAAAGCAGAGATGAAAGATAGTGATTGGATGAAGATAGCAGATGAGACGTATAAGAAACTAGTGTATATTAAAAAGATTGTATCTGAGTATAAGTTTTTGCTAGAAGATGAAATGAAGCGAAATGTTGAAGCTCTTGGGTATCAAAACAATTACAATACACAGAGAATATACAAATACCTTTGTGATAAACATACTAGAGGTAAGATTGGTGGTAAGAAAACTGGAAAGAATACAAAACAAATAACAGTTAAATCCAAGACTTTTGATTCTGTTGATAGTGCTGCTAAATACTTTAATGTATCTAGAGTTACAATAAATAGATGGGTTAAGGCAGGTCTCTAATACTTCATATCATATAAATGTTACATAAAAAAAAAATGAAATTTGTCACTTTTATATATATATACAATAGTGACAAAAATGAGTTTTTTTTTATGTAACATTTTACTTTAATTTTATGACAACCAATAATATAAGTCAAGATATAAGTAAGACAATACGTTACCATTCTAAATGTTGTAATATATTAAAATCATGGTCATCTATTAATTTAGGTGACCATTTTTTGTGTGGTAATATCAGTAGAAAAGGTAATATTACCATCAAAATTACCATTTTGGTAACTTTATAAGTTGTTGATATTCACTTATATATATAAATTACCTATATTACCTTAAAATATATAAATATATATTTATATTATATATTATATTATATTAGAGGAAGACAAAATTACTGTAATATGGTAATATTCTACTCTTCACTGAATATAAACCAACCAAGTATTGCTTTTGATTATGATAAACATTTAACTATAATTAACATAAAATATCTTGAAATTATTAACCTTTTTGTACCTTGATATATTATTATTATTTAAATAAATACAAATAATAAGATATGTTAGAATTATCAGTACCAAAGAAGTACTTAGTATCAGTTAACCCAAAAACTAATGCAATAGAAGAAAGATATATCTCAGGTAAGTATGCATGTGAGACAAATGAAGGATATAACTACAATTCTCTAATGAATGCTATAAACAAGAAGATAACATATAAAGGTTATATCTGGAAGTGGATATATCGTGACAATGATGAGAATGCTAATTTAGATATGGAATTCAGACAAGAACTACTAAATACATTGAATGCACTGAAAGAAATAAATGAAAAGCTGCAATGCCATACAATACAGGACAACGACCAGTACCAAGATGGAAAGTAGATAGAATGCGACAGAAATACATTGACCGTTTCTATCGTATGACACCAGAAGAGCAAGAAGATGCAGTAAAGCGACACCCTTACTATAGTGTAGCATATAAAGCAGGAGAAATCAAACCAGTAACAGAATGGTAGAACAAAACATTCACACAGGGACGTTAAAATTTCTCAGACATATAATTTATCATCCTAGTCATTATCCGCCACCTGAGTGAACCTGACACATTCCTGGTGAATACTGCTACATACTATTACTTTATACCAAACATATTGTTTAACTTTTTAATGTGGAAGACTAAATATGAAATGACACCACAGGAACTATTATATCTTAAAATCAATCCTAATGGTTATGCTACTAAGAAGGATATAGGAAAACCAATCAAATATAATGTAATTAGAAACTATGAAAACAGAATACTTAGCACAGATAAGTTCAAATGGCAAGCTAGTTAATGTTTATGAAAGCCCAGAAGCAGCTTCAATAGATGACAGAAAGAGATTCGACCCTCATGAAATTAGAATAGCACTAGAAGCTAAGATAACATATCGAGGATATAAATGGAAATGGCTCACTCAGGATTCAATTGATGTACTCAAAAAATTCACACAGGGACGTTAAAATTTCTCAGACATATAATTTATCATCCTAGTCATTATCCGCCACCTGAGTGAACCTGACACATTCCTGGTGAATCTTATAATACTATAAACCAATAAACAAATACATACATTATAAACAACATGAAAACAATTTATTATTCTACTGAAAATCTCTTAAACCTACCAGAAATATGGGTACCAATTGAAGGTTATGAAAAGAGATATATGATATCTGACTTAGGAAGAATTAAGTCATTAGGTAAGGTACAGAGATATACAGATAAGAATGGAAGACAATACAACAGAAGAATAAAAGACCATTTGATTAATTATTCTATCAACAATTCAGGTTATGCTACAGTTATCTTATATGATGACAATAAGAAGCTTAAAGGCTATTCATTGTCTAGATTAGTAGCAAAGCACTTCTTATCTACATGGAATCCTGATTTACAAGTAGACCATAAAGATAGAAACAAACTGAATAATGCTGTGAATAACTTAAGAATGGTAACAGGTAAAGAGAATATGAAGAATGTAATACCATACGAAAGAAGAGAAGTACATAAATATGATAGTAATGGTAAATATGTATGTACATATCATTCAATAGCTGCAGCAGCAAGAGATAACAATCTTAATGCTAAGTTAAGTCAATATCTTAAAGGAACAAAGAACATAAAGATAGAAGGAAGATACGAGTATGCTACAGCTAACAATATACCACAACACATAGAATACAGAAAGGCATAAACTTTTCATTTGTTATATATCCGAGGATTGGTTTAATTATTACATAAATCAATCCTCTTTATTTGTATACGCTTATGCCTAAGATAACACTATTGAGAGATGTAAGAAGACCTAAGAGAGAACATGAACATCATACACCTATACAGTTCAATGATAGGTCTAAGTTCTGGAGTACTTACTACAACAGTGCATTATGGAGAACTACAAGACTAGAATACAAGACTAAGCATCCTATATGTGAACGATGCTTACACGAAGGTAGAGTAATACCAATGAAGGATGTTCATCACATGTGTAGGTTCGGGCAAGGTAGAACAGCTAGTGAACGATGGCAACTGCTTACTGATATGGATAACTTAGTAAGTCTATGTGATAAGTGTCACCATGAAGTACATACTAATAAAGATAGAGATTACTTATGGACACTACATGATTACTATGAGTATAAGAAAAGTATACACAATAGTTAAACTGAAGGTTTAACGAATCTTTATAACTTAACTTATACTTATTTATAATTAGTATAAATAAACTATTGTCAATTATGTTTACAAATTATAAGTGGGTGATTACTAATACTTTATAATTTTTAACAGATTTTATCACTGTATACTCCCGGTATACATTTTTTTAAATCACAACATATAAAATAGCGCATCCATAATTGTAGAAAAAGGAGAAAAAGTCAAGTTTACAGGTACCTGGAAATGGGTGCATAATGATGCAAATAAAGACCCTGAAACTGCTTCTTCGGATAAACATTGTACTGTTCCTTTTCGATCTCTGCTTCAAATCTGTTGATGTTTGCCTGTCTGTTATCCATTGTCTTGCT
>OHAU01003361.1_pt1 | contig 12937 bp, 9 predicted proteins | sample 1577181 | NCBI WGS metagenome assembly OHAU01 (sample SAMEA3541472, study PRJEB24748) | human gut metagenome | biome: human gut; feature: human-associated habitat; material: faeces | place: China | collected 2012
GCTGCACAGTTTCCTGTGCAGCGGCCTTCTTCTGGTTGCGCCAGCAGGAGTCGAACCTACGATGGGGGAGTCAAAGTCCCCTGCCTTACCGCTTGGCGATGGCGCATCATGCAAAACAGTATAGCATATTTTCCGCTGTTCCACAAGAGGTGCGCCGCATTTTTGCAGCTTTTTCTGTGCGCTGTCTGCCGCACTTGCGGCGGTTTGGGTCGGTTTTTGGGCTTTGCGGCCGGGCCCCTGCGTTTTCCATATTCTTCCATGTTTTTACGAAAGGCAAGTTTTGCGGGACGCGTTTTTCAAAAAACACAGTCCGCAGGGGGCACAAGATTCATATTGCAAAGGTGAAATTTATTTTTTTCCTGATTTTTCTTATTATTTTCTCAAAAGACTGTATTTTTTGTTGCGGTTCTGGTACACTGGATGTGATAAAAATAAGTTGAAGAAACTACGCCGATGTCCGGGCTGTCCCCGGGCGGGGCAGTGTCTCCATCTTTGTGAAGGAAAGCGAGGGATCTCATGAAAAAATTCCTGAAAACGCTGGTGGTCGGGCTTTGCCTGTTCACGCTGCTGTGCTGCGCACTGCCGGCTGCATTTGCCGCCGACAAAACTTCAGGGAGCAAAAAGGAAGAGAACGTGTACGCCATTGGTATGGATGCCCAAGGCGGCATCTGCTCCACCGTGGTAACCTACACGAACCTGTCCGGCAAACTGGAGAGCACGCCCGAGCAGCCTACCATGACGGGCTACTCCTTTGATGGCTGGTACACCGAGCCGGTGGGCGGCAGCAAGGTGACCACCTCCACCGTGTTCACCTCCGACGCCACCATCTACGCCCACTGGACTGCCAAGGCCGGTACTTCTACCGTGCCGCAGCCCACCACCCAGCCTGCCGCCCAGTGGCAGAAGTATGTAGGCCCTGCCCTTGTGGCCGGTGCCCTGCTTACCACCCTGCTGGTCTCCACCATGTTCTGAACACTGCTGTAAACACAATGATACCATTGAAGAAAGGGATCTTACCATGACTACTTCTACCATGAAAATGCCCGCCAGCTATTCCACCATCGAAGCCGAGGAGATGACCTATCTGGACGGCGGCGCCAGCAACGCTTATCAGTCCTTCCTGGACATCGGCAAGGTGTTCAACTACATTGCCCGCATCTTCTCCGGTGCAAGCTCCATCATCAACAACGTTAACGTCATCTACCAGTCCTTTGTATCGCTGAACAGCCTGCTGGGCAGCTTCGGCAAGTAAAAGCATCACCCCAAAGTTCAGATCCGGGAGCCGCGCTTTTTTCGAAAAGTGCGGCTCCCGTTTTTCGTACACGCTGTAATTCAGTGCATTACCGCGCAGCACTTCACGTTCCAGAATTGTGAACAAACTTTTTAAGCTTTTTGGGGGTCAGTGGCCGTTTTTTGGGCTTTTTCTATATAAAAAGCAAAAAAATGCGATATTTTTTTGGCTTTATCTCTTGATTTTGTGTCTGATTTGTTATATTGTTGTTACATGGAATGTGCTAAAATAAGATAGTTTATAAAAGGTCTCTCCAGCTGCGCAAGTTGCGTGGCAACAAGTGAGTTTTCAGGCATTTTCTTTAAGTTTTTTCGGTATTTTCGAAAAAATTTTCATTATCTTTACATTCGGGAGTTTGTACGCAAATGGCAGATCGTGAACTGCGGCGGATGCACCGCGCTGAACTGATAGAGATCATCTATGCGCTGAAGCAGAGCGAGGACCAGCTCAAGGCGCAGAACGCCGCGCTTACCGCGCAGCTGCAGGACCGGCAGCTCCGGCTGGAAAGCGCCGGTTCCATCGCGCAGGCCGCGCTGGAGCTGAACAACGTGTTCGCCGCCGCGCAGGCCGCCGCCGATGACTATCTGCACTCGGTGCAGGCCAGTCTTGCGGACACCAACGCCACCGCCGCCAATACCCTTTCGCAGGCGCGCAGCGAGGCCAAGCGCATTCTGGAGCAGGCACAGGCAGACGCCGACAGCCTGAAAGCGCAGGCGCAGCAGGAATGCGACGCCATGACCGCCGCCGCCGCGCAAAAACGCACCCAGACCGAGGCCGACTGCAAGGCCATGGTAGAGCGCGCCGAGCAGGAGGTGCAGCAGCGCTGGCAGGCATTTGACCACAAGGCCAACGAGCTGCTGGATCAATACCGCAGCACTGACGGCCTGCCTTCGGAGGAAACATGAAAAAACGCGATATCCGGTTCGCTTCCATCCCTTCCACCGAGGAAGTGGCCGCAGAACGTGAGCGTCTTGCGTACCAGAGCCGCTACCAGCGGGTGCTGCGCAGTACGATCTATATTCTGGTGGTGGTGGCCGCAGTAGCTGTGCTGCTGGCTACGCTGTTTCTGCCGGTGCTTCAGGTCTCCGGCGACAGCATGTACCCTACATTAAATGATAAAGACATTATCCTGCTGGTAAAATCCAACCACATTGAAAACGGTGAGTTATGCGGGTTTTACTGGCAGAACAAGCTGCTGCTCAAGCGCATCATCGGGCAGCCCGGTGATGTGATCGATATGGACGTGAACGGCGTAGTCTCGGTAAACGGCGTGGCGCTGGACGAACCCTATGTGGACGCGCTGACCGTGGGCGAATGCGACATCCGGTTCCCCTATCAGGTGCCGGAAAACCGCTACTTCGTGCTGGGCGACCACCGTGCCACCTCTATCGACAGCCGCAGCAGCGTGATAGGTTGCGTTGAAAAAAGCCAGATCGTGGGCAGGGTTTTCCTGCGGATATGGCCCTTGTCCAGTTTCTCGTTGATCCATTGACCCCGGGAGGAGGTATTTCGTTATGAACGACATTCTTAAAACGTACATGGAGCGGTTCCGTGAGAACCGGCACACCCTGCGGCGCTACACCGCATTTGTGCTGGCGCTTGCCATGATCACCACCCTGTTCGTCAACTGGCAGCTGCATGGCGTGGGCATCTCGATGACCGCGCAGTACCAGTGCGGCGAGGAGGAGCACACCCACACCGCGGATTGCTACACCAAGGTGCTCACCTGCGGTTACGAGGAAGGCGAGCTTGAAAATGCGGACGAGGTGGCCGCCGCTGCTGCGACCAGCCAGCCCACCGTTGAGGCTGAGCCCGCGCCGCTGGCACTGGAGCCGCAGATCGAGTTTGTGCCCCACGAGCACACCGAGGACTGCTACACCGAGGTGCAGACTCTGACCTGCATGGAGGAAGAGCACGTCCACGGTGACGACTGCTTCGACCCCGAGGATGGCAGCCTGATCTGCGACAAATTTGAGCATACCCACGATGAAAGTTGCTATACCACCGAGTACGAGCTGACCTGTGGACTGGAAGAGGGCGAGCTTGTGGAGCAAGTGGTGGAGCCCACCCAGAGCGCCGAGCTGGCGGCTATGGCTGTGGCCGAGCCTGTGGCACTGGAGCCGACGGTGGACACCGTGGAGCCCATCTACCACCACCACACTGACGCCTGCTACGAGGAAGTGCTTACCTGCCCCCTGCCGGAGCATCACCACACTGTAGCCTGCCTGAGCGACACCTCCGCCGACGTTGAGACCCCCGAAGAGTGGCAGGCCGCCAACGCCGAGGCCGTGATGACCGGCAACTGGGACGAGGACCTGCTCAGCGTGGCAAAGACCCAGCTGGGCTACGAGCAGAGCGAGAAAAACTTCGAGATCGACCCCGCAGACGGCGTGACCCTGCACTACTACTCCCGCTACGGCCAGTCTTACGGCAACCCCTACGGCGAGTGGGACGTGATGTTCCTCTCCTACTGCCTGAAGTACGCCGGTATCCCCCAGAGCGCCATCCCGCAGGAGGCCAGCGTGCTTGCCCTGCGCAGCTCCATGAGCGACATGGATTGGCTGCTGGACGGCGAGGACGGCAGCGCCGCCAATGTAGGCGACATCGTTATTTATAATAAGTACGTCACCCGCACCGTGGCTGTGGACAGCAGCGCCGATGGTGCAGCGGACGATCTGGACGACCAGTTCAGCATGGACACCGATTTCGAGAACGGCGCAGCGCTTGAAACTTCCGGCGCTTCTGCGTTGGATGCAGCCCCTGCCGCCGAGGACGCCCCCGCTGCCGACAGCGTGATCACCCCCGATCTCCCCGACACCGCCAACCCGGAGCAGCCCGCCGCAAAGCCGGTGGACAGCACCGGCACCTCTGCATCCGGCGCGGACACCCTTATCCCCAGCGTGGATTCCCCCGCTGCCGAGCCGCAGACCACCACCGTGACTGACGCTCAGCCCGTGGAGACCGTGGGCATCGTGAGCGAGGCGGACGAGAACACCCTGACCGTCATCTCCGGCGACGTGGACGGCAAGGTGGCTGAGGTCACCCTTTCCAACGCCGAGGTTCTGGCCGTGGTGGATGTTGCCGCCGCCCAGTACGCAGACGAGATGCTTACCACTGCTGTTACCGGTGCACTGCGGGCACCTATGATGCTTGCGGCGGCGGGTACAAGTACACTCACCAGTTCTGCTTTGGACGGTTCTAATTATATTACCAAATTCGAGATTCAGCAGGAACAAAACAAGCAGTACGTTAGTGTTAACACCAGTGTTGTCACTGACAAAATGCACGGTTATCTTGAACTGAAGGATATTCCGGCTCAGGATATTGCAAGTCATGGCTACCAAGTTGCTGTTGCTCTGCCGGAGGCTTTCGAGATGTCGGCACACACAGGCAACCTGATCGATTCGGACTATAATACCACCGACCATGTTTGCGGCACTTACGAGTTTGTACAGGAAGGTGACCGGTGGTACGCACTTTTGACCTATAATCAGGCTTACATCCATCAGGAGGAGCACTCGAACGTCAGTGTGGTCAAGAGTACGCTCTCCTTTGATTTCAAGTGGGACGCAACCAAGGTCAAAGTTGGTGAGGAGAACAAGTTCACCATCGGTGACGATACTGAGGTTACCATTACCATTAAGAAAGACGAAACTTCCACGCCCAGTGAGGATAAGAAGTACAGTCTGAATAAAGAAAAGGACGACCTGCGTTATAGCGGAAAAGATGCTTACATCGACTATACTGTCAAACTTACTTTAAAGGAAGACACGCCAGCTCCCTTGGAACTGACTGATGAGCTTAAAAACCCGGATTGTGTTTCTTTCAAGTATGATGGCAACCCCACCGTTACCGTCTCGGACGGTTTGACTGCGCCTGACATTTCTTGGACGGACACCACCATAAACGGCAACGATGGCAAAACGATCACCTTGGGTAAGAAAGGCGATACCCTGAAAGCGGGTGTGTATACCATCCATTATACTGTCAAATCCGCTAATTTTGGTAACAAAGTTAATCCCGATAACAGTTATGTCCGCAACTACATCAAATACAAGGATGTCAGCGATTCCACCGCCACCTCTGTCAGAACACAGGACATTGATAAGACCGGCGAACTCAGCAAGGACGGAACTACCATTACATGGACTGTCCGAATCAACCGGAACAGTGTCCGGCGTTATCTGCCGAAGGATACAAAATTTACCGATGTAATCCGCGAAGGGCAGGATTTTATCCCCGGATCTTTCGAAGTTAAAAAGACTGATGCCTCGAACAAAACAACCTACCCCTCCGCACCAAATGTCTATGATTCTTCGACCAGAACCCTTTCCTATACGCTTGACGAAGGCTTTAACCGGTACAAGATCACCTATAAAACAAAGGTAACGAGCGACATTCCGCTGAGCGGTCTGGATGTCAAGAACACCGGCAAGGTGGATGGTGATGGGCTGCATGGCAGCTCTGATGGCACTGTCCACATTGATTCGAATGTTCTCGCCAAAAAAGCGGACGGTAAGCCGAGCATCACCGGTACGGATGTCACCATGAAGTGGATCAGTACCATCAATGCAGAAGATGTCAGTACCTATGTTTACTACGATTACAGTAACGCGGTGCAAGATGTAAACGGTAAAAAACGCAAGGCGCAGGAGATCAACCTTTCCTCTATCGAGGTAAAGGACAAAAATGGAAATGTAGTCTCCGTTACTCCCGCACCATGGAACTCCGGTGAAACAGATGATTACAACAAGGATCTGGGTCTGTTCAAGATCGACTTTACCAATGCCAACGTGTCCGGCCCGCTGACCATTACCTACACCACCACAACCACAACTGCCGATCTGCCCTCTTGGGGTGCTGATGTAACAAACACCTGCTACATCAACAACGGCAGCAAGGTATCCGCTACGCAGAAGGTTACCAAAGCCTCCGACATGATTCAATACTTCTACAAGTATGCCGGTAATTTTGACTATGGCAATGTTCAGAACGGCAGCGGCAGCACTACCTTGCAGCCCGGTGCAAAATTGCCTTGGACGATCATGATCAACGACGCTGGCGTTCTTAAATGGGAGGATGACAAAGAGTGGGTCATTACCGATACCATTCCTAAGGGTCTGGTTCTGGATGAAAACAGCATCAAGATCAGCTGCGGTGACTGGTACACAGCCAGTTCTTCCTCTTATACAGCCACTGTAACCAAGTTGGCAGACGGCTCTACCAAGCTGGTCATCACCATGCAGCCGGATGCGTTCAGCTACACAGACAAGGGTGAGAAAAAGATTTATAAGAGTCTTATGATCACCTACAACACCACGCTGGACACTACCTGTACTGATATCTGGAGCGCGGATAATACCGCAGAGTTTAAGAACGTTGCCGAGTTTGAGCGTAATGGCGAAAAGAAAGGCGAGACTTCCTTTACCGAAAAAATCACCCGCGATGTTGTTGGCAAGAGCGGCACCTTTGACCCCTTTACCGGTCTGCTGACCTATCAGGTCAAGGTAAACCCCTACGGCGCAATGCTGCACGACGGCAACGAAATGGTTCTGAAAGACGTCATGAACATTCCTGACGGTCTGCAAGGCAAGGTGACGCTGGAAGGTATCTCTGTTTTTGACGGCGAGCTGCAAGCCGATGGTTCGCTGGAAGCAACTAATTTGCGTACCGAGCTTACCCGTTTGTCCGGAGACTATGATGATGATAAAGCCCCGGTAACCCAGGAGACCTACTATTCCAAGACGAGCAAGGATAGTAAGCAGATCAAAGCTTGGACGAAGGTTCCCGATAGTACTGCTCTCGTTCTGGTGTTCCATTACAGAGTTGACACAAACAATCTGGTTGCAAACACAACTTTCACCTTTAAAAACACTGCAACTCTGAACGGTAAGTGGGAGTATGTGGAGCAGAGCACCAACTTTACTTCCAGTTCGTCCGGTACTGCCGGTATTGATTTCAACACAAACCGTCTGACCATCGTCAAATATTCCGGCACGCAGAGCAATGTTCTGCCCGGCGCAAAGTTCAAACTGCAAAAGTATGATGGCAAAAATTGGGTCACCGTAACTAATAACGGTAAAGATAAAATAGAGACCAACGCCAGCGGTAATGCAACGCTTGGCGCGCTGGACGTTAACACCCTTTACCGCTTGCTGGAAACCGAAGCGCCTGCGGGTTATCTGCTGCCCAGTCCGAACAATTACTATTACTTTGCAATTTCCAGTAACAGCAACTACGCACCCCCTGCCGCTCCCGAATTTACTGCGGGCACAGACACCTATAAACTGTACTCGTTGGATTCCGGAAAGGCATTTGACAGCTTCTACTACTACTGCAACAACATCCCCGATGAGACCTATGTTGTACCGGGCAAGCTGAAAGTTGTAAAGAAGTGGACAGATGCCAGCGGCAGCGCACTGACCGACCTGACCAAAGTACCGGATGTAAAGGTCACCCTGACCAAATCCGCTCCGGCAAAGGGGCACACTATTCACGTTGCAAAAGGCGATGGTTATGACACCAAAAAGTACTGCACAGAGGAAATCAAGGATGGCGCATATATCTATATTCGCAGTAATAACGATGCCTCCCTCCTTAGTGAATTGCAGAAGGACTTACCCTCTGATGTAAACATTACGCTCACCTCTAACGGTACTCTTTATAAGATTGGCCCGATAAAGAGCGATATCAAGTTCGTTAATAACAACCTCTATTATAATGGCCAATATTGTTTCGATCACCAGGAAGGCGGCACAATCTCCGACAAGCCTGTTGTAACCACGGTTGGCACAGTTACGCTGAACGCCCTGAACAAGTGGACGCACACTTGGGATGAGCTGGAAACCGGTGAGGGTATTACCTACTCCATTACCGAGGAAACCGTTACCGGCTACAAAACCACTTATACCGTAACTGTTGACGGCACGGAAAAAACCGATACTTCCGCAACTGCCATCCCCATTGACCCCACCAAGGGTACGCTGGTCACCATTACCAACACCGAGGACACCCCCGGCTACGAGCTCCCCTCTACCGGCGGCACCGGTACACTCCCGTATACAGCCGTGGGCGGCACTATGATGCTGTCTGCGCTGGCATATAGTTTTATCCACCGCAAGCGCAGACACGAAGGGAGGGCAGATGACTAAACTGCACTTCCCTGCCGGACGCCCGAGGCTGAGCCCCCGCCCGCCCAGCGCAAAGTTTACGCGATAGACCGAACAAAAACGACACCCCTACCCCCCCCCTGTGCAAAATGCAGGGGGCGGCAAGGGGCAGAAAAGAAAGGGGCTTTTTCCATGAAAAAAGCAATGAAGAAACTCATGGCTGCGCTGCTGGCAGTTGCTATGGTTTGCGCCATGGCCATTCCGGCGTTTGCAGCTGGTGGTGCTGGTGCTACCACTGGCGAGGGTAAGATCACCATTGATAACGCTGTTATAGGTCATACCTATAAGATCTACCGTATTCTGAATCTTCAGTACAATGATACTGCTAAGTCCTTCCGCTATGAAAAAAATGATAAGTGGGGAGCTTTTGTTGAGGAGCAGACGGCCTATTTATCTGTTGATTCCACGACCGGTGTTGTTACTTGGGCAAACTCTGATAACGCAGATAATGGCACTGCTATCAAGGCACTTGCAGTAGCTGCCGGTCAGTATGTTAAGGATCAGGGTACTGCCCTCACTGCTGACGACTTTAAAGAAGCAACCTCAAGCACTGTAACCTTCGATAACCTGCCCCTCGGCTGGTATCTGGTGGTTTCCGACCTGACCACCGATGCGATCTGCTCCATTGATACCACTGCAAAACAAGTGACCATCAGGGAAAAGAACGGTGTCCCCACTGTGACAAAGGAAGTTGAGTACGCTTCCGGCTCTTGGGGTGAGGGCAACGACGGCAACGTTGGCGATACCGTAAACTTCCATACCACCATCTACGTGACCGATGGTAACCCTACCAACTACGTTCTGCACGATAAGATGTCCAATGGTCTGACCTTTAAGACTGACTCCATCGTTGTTACAAAGAATGGCAACCTGTTTACGAAACCCCCACTGATGGTTGCACCTTTGAGATCAAGTTTAATGAAGGCTCTCTGCATACCAACGATAAGGTGGTTGTAACCTACTCCGCTACCATTAATAGCAATGCTGTGGTTGGTACTGACGGCAACGACAACGAAACTTGGCTGAAGTACGGCGAAACGGGCGAGACCACCCACAGCAATACCAAGACCTATACTTGGAAATTCGATATCCTCAAGTTCTTCACCGATAGTAACGGTGACAAGAAGTATCTGGCTGATGTTGAGTTCGTGCTGTACCGTAAGGATAACTCTGCTAATAAGACCGAGTACGCAAAGTTCGATCCCAACAACAAACTGACCGGCTGGACTGAAAATGAGAGTGAAGCCGGTAAGCTTACGACTAATGCAACCTCTAATGTTACCGTTAAAGGTCTGGACAAAGGCACCTACTTCCTGAAGGAAACCGCAACTCCCGGCGGCTTCAACGGCCTGACCACTGATGTGGAAGTTTGGATCACCAGCAGCTGCAACACCCTCACTGGCGCTAATTACGCTGTCGAGTATAAGATGGTCAATGAGGAAGGTTTTACGGATACCGATGATGAAGAAAAGGTTGTTCCCATTGAGAACAAACGCGGCACTACCCTGCCCGGCACCGGCGGCATCGGCACCACCATCTTCTATGTGATCGGCGGCGGCCTGATGGTTGCAGCAGCCATCCTGCTCATTACCAAAAAGCGCATGGAGAACCGCTAAGCTCTCCTTTTCCCCTGCACAGAGCGGGGCTGTAAAGCCCCCTGCTCTGATCCTGAAACTATAACGTTAGGGAGTAGCCCATGAAAAAGAACAAAAGCACCATTATATTGATCCTCGTCTTTTTCGTGGGTCTATCCGTGATGTTATACCCCACCATCAGCGATTACGTCAACCAGCGCAACCAGTCCCGCGCGGTGGCAAACTACGCGCAGGACGTGGACAACATGACCGATGCGGATTACAGCGCCTATTTTGACGCCGCCGATGCCTTTAACGCACAGGTGGCCGCCAACGAAAACGCCCTTTACCGCCCGGATCAGCTTACCGGCTACAACGAAACGCTGGATATTACCGGCACCGGCATTATGGGTTACATCACCATTTCCAAAATCGGCGTGGAGCTGCCCATCTACCACGGCACCAGCGACAGCGTGCTGCAGATCGCCGCAGGCCACTTGGAGGGCACCAGCCTGCCGGTGGGCGGCGCGTCCACCCACGCGGTCATCTCGGCGCACCGCGGCCTGCCCAGCGCAAAGCTGTTTACCAACCTCGACCAGCTGGAAGTGGGCGATACCTTTACCATCACCGTGCTGGACCGGGTGCTCACCTACGAGGTGGACAAAATCTCCATCGTGCTGCCCACCGAGACCGATGAGTTGAAGATCGCCGAAGGCAAGGACTACGTCACCCTGATGACCTGCACCCCCTACGGCATCAACACCCACCGCCTGCTGGTGCGCGGCCGCCGCGTAGAGACCCCGGATCAGTACAAGCACCTCCGCGTTACCGCCGAAGCGCTTAAAATTGAACCCATTATTGTTGCGCCCATTATGGCGCTGCCCATGCTGCTGATCTTGCTGATCGGTATGCTGATTTCCACACGCAAACCCAAGAAAACGAGAGGTGAAGAACATGAAAAGCATTGATCTGCGTCATCGTCTGGCGGCTGTGCTGCTGGCTATGTGCCTTGTGGTATGCTGCGCCCTGCCGGCCTTTGCCACCAGTGCCAACATTGAGCTGGGGCGTCTGGGCTCGCTCCATGTCCGTCTGTACGACACCCACAACGATGTGCCCCTGCGCGGCGGCGAACTTACCCTGTATCAGGTGGCCTCCGTCAAGCGCACCAACGGCAACCTGTACTTTGACTATACCGGCGATTTTACGGGCTGCGGTGTCGTGCTGGGCGATCTTTCCGACAGCACGCTGGCAGACCAGCTGGTAAAGTATCTGCCCGCTGTGCCCGCCATTGCCGCCCAGCAGGACGTGAACGAAGAGGGCTACGCTGACATTACCAAGCTGCCGCAGGGGCTGTATTTGGTCGTGCAGACCGAGGCATCCCACGGCTACGAGGCCATCAAGCCCTTCCTTGTGTCCATCCCCATGCCCGATGGCGACAACTGGATCTACAATGTGGACGCCACCCCCAAGGTAGGCGCTACCATCCCGGAAACGCCGGACATCCCCGACACCCCGGATGTGCCCGACACGCCGGATACGCCCGACACACCGGACACTCCCGATACTCCGGAGCAGCCGGATAACCCCGACACGCCGGTAAGCCCGGACAGCCCTGATAGCCCGGTAAGTCCCGGCAACCCGGACAATCCCGTAAGCCCCGAGAACCCGGATAACCCGGTCTCCCCTTCCAACCCGGATAAGCCTGTTCTGCCCCAGACCGGTCAGTTGAACTGGCCCGTGCCGGTGCTGGCTTGCAGCGGTGTGCTGCTGTTTGCCGCTGGCTGGGTGCTGAACCGTCAGGGCAAAAAGGAAAACTGACCCCGTCTCCTTTCTTTTCGGCATAGTTTGGCGTTGGGTGCCGAATTTGCTCCCCCCGCAAGGGGGAGCATTTTTTATGCCCTTTCCCCTGCCGGGCACAGCACGATTTTGAATGCGCTCCGCGTTGCTCTGCGCATAATCAGCGGAAAACATATTTTTAAATTTGCAATTCTGGAAAATCTGCGGATTTTCCAGAATTGCTTTTTCACGGGTGGGGTTTGGGCACGAACCCTCTCAGGCATCTCGCTTTGCTCGATGCCAGCTCCCCCGAAGGGGGAGCTTTTTGGGTGGAGCTGGCGAACGCAGTGAGCCTGAGGGGGTACACGCAAAAGAGCCGCTGTACTTTTTGTACAGCGGCTCTCATTTTACGCAATCTGTATTATGTTTTTACTGCTGCTGGGCGGCCTTTTTGGCCTCCAGTGCCAGAATGGCGTCGCGGCGGCTCAGGTTGATGCGGCCCTGCTGGTCGATGTCGGTCACCTTGACCACGATGGCATCGCCCACGGCAACCACGTCCTCTACCCGCTCCACGCGCTTGGTGTCCAGCTTGGAGATGTGCACAAGGCCTTCCTTGCCCGGGGCGATCTCCACAAAAGCACCAAAGTTCATCAGGCGGGTCACCTTGCCCTTGTAGATGGCACCGATCTCGGGGTCCTCCACAATGGTCTTGATGGTAAAGATGGCACGCTTTGCGTCCTCCTGATCCACGGCGGAGACGAACACATGGCCGTCCTCCTGCACGTCGATCTTGCAGTTGCAGGTAGCGCAGATATCCTGAATGACCTTGCCGCCCTTACCGATCACGTCCTTGATCTTGTCGGTGGGGATCATCATGCTGAACATCTTGGGTGCCCAGCGGCTCAGCTCCTGACGGGGCTCGGCGATCACGGGCTTGATGATCTCGTCCAGAATATACAGCCGACCCTTGCGGCACTTCTCGAAGGCCTCGGCAATGATGTCGTAGGTCAGGCCGTCGATCTTGATGTCCATCTGGATGGCGGTAATGCCCTTGCGGGTGCCGCCGACCTTAAAGTCCATATCGCCGTGGAAGTCCTCCACGCCCTGAATGTCCAGCATGGTCATCC
>OHAU01003369.1_pt1 | contig 12912 bp, 8 predicted proteins | sample 1577181 | NCBI WGS metagenome assembly OHAU01 (sample SAMEA3541472, study PRJEB24748) | human gut metagenome | biome: human gut; feature: human-associated habitat; material: faeces | place: China | collected 2012
ATATGCTCGACGTAGTTGTCGTAGTCTGGAATGCCAATCAACATCTTCGCCGCCTGGCCGAGATATTTTTTTGCCTGTCCTAAGTTACCAAACATAGTTCACTCTGATAAGAACAAAGCCCCGCCGAAGCGGGGCTAAACACGGTTAGTGGTGCGAAGAGATCTTCACGCCGCCTTCCGGGATTGGAACGTACGGTGTTTCTTTGTCAGTACGTTTGTCGCTGTTACGCACCGCAAGCCACGTTTTGAAACCGTAGAAGATGATGCTGTACACCACAATCAGGAACAGAATACTCAGGCCCGCGTTGGTGTAGTTGTTCACAACGATGTGGTTCATGTTGGCAATCTGCTGCGCCGTCAGGTCAGTACCGTTAGCAATCTTCTCTTTGTACTGGCTTGCCATGTAGAAGAAGCCTTCCATCTGCGGGTTGGTGCTGAACAGTTTCAGGCCCAGCGCCCAGGTGGTGCAGATAAGCAGCCATACAGCCGGAACAACAGTTACCCAGATGTATTGGGTGCGCTTCATCTTAATCAGCACAACGGTGCCCAGTACCAGCGCTACGGCTGCCAGCATCTGGTTGGAAATACCGAACAGCGGCCACAGGCTCTTAACGCCGCCCAGCGGATCGACCACGCCCTGATACAGCAGGTAGCCCCACAGACCCACACAGCCCGCAGTACCGATGATACCAGCAACCAGAGAGTCGGTTTTTTTCAGGAACGGGATGAAGTTACCCAGCAGGTCTTGCAGCATAAAGCGGCCAGAACGGGTACCCGCATCCAGCGCGGTCAGGATGAACAGTGCTTCGAACAGAATACCGAAGTGATACCAGAAGCCCATGTCAGCCATCGGCAGCACTTTGTGGAACACGTGAGCGATACCTACCGCCAGCGTCGGCGCACCACCTGCACGGTTCAGGACAGAAGGCTCACCAATGTCTTTCGCGGTTTGCAGGATCTGCTCTGGCGAAATCACGAAGCCCCAGGAGCTGACGGTCGCTGCCGCGTGTGCGGTAACGTCTTTCAGCTGCGCCATGATGATCGGCGCGTTCTCGCCACCCATTTCATGCAGGTTAGGCATGGTGATGCCAAGGCCAGCAGGCGGGGTGTTCATCGCGAAGTAAAGACCCGGTTCGATGATGGACGCAGCAACCAGCGCCATAATCGCCACGAAGGACTCCATCAGCATTGCGCCGTAGCCGATGAAACGCGCGTCGGTTTCATTAGCCAGCAGTTTTGGCGTCGTACCGGAAGAGATCAGCGCGTGGAAGCCAGATACCGCACCACAGGCGATGGTGATGAACAGGAACGGGAACAGAGCGCCTTTCCACAGCGGGCCAGTACCGTCAATGTACTGGGTCATGGCAGGCATTTTCAGTTCCGGGTTCAGCACCACGATACCCAGCGCCAGGCCGACGATAACGCCGATTTTCAGGAAGGTTGCCAGATAGTCGCGCGGTGCGAGGATCAGCCACACCGGCAGCAGTGCGGAAACAAACGCATAGCCAATCAGCGCGAAGGTAATGGTGGTGTCTTTAAAGGTCAGTGCCGGACCCCAGTACGGATCGTGAGCAATCACGCCACCGAAGTAGATAGAGGCAACCAGCAGCACGATACCAATGACAGAGACTTCACCCACACGCCCCGGACGAATAAAGCGCATGTAGATACCCATAAACAGCGCAATCGGTACGGTTGAGCAAACGGTGAAGACACCCCACGGACTTTCGGCCAGGGCTTTAACCACAATCAGCGCCAGGACGGCGAGGATGATGATCATGATTAAGAAACAGCCAAACAGCGCGATAGTCCCCGGTACTGGTCCCATCTCTTCTTTGATCATCTCACCAAGAGATGCGCCATTACGGCGAGAGGAGATAAACAGCACCATAAAGTCCTGAACCGCACCGGCCAGCACGACCCCCGCCAGCAGCCACAGCGTGCCAGGCAGGTAGCCCATCTGCGCGGCGAGAACCGGACCCACCAGCGGACCAGCACCGGCGATAGCGGCGAAGTGGTGACCAAACAACACGTAACGGTTGGTCGGAACGTAGTTCAGACCGTCGTTGTTAATAACCGCAGGCGTCGCGCGCGTGGGGTCGAGTTTCATCACCTTCTGGGCGATGTACAGACTGTAGTAGCGATACGCCACCAGATACACCGACACAGAGGCGACCACGATCCACAGGGCGCTGACGTGCTCCCCCCGACGTAATGCAACTACCGCGAGGCAGAATGCACCGATGATTCCGAGAATCACCCAGGGTATGTGCTTGAATATCTTTTTAGTATCCATAGTAAAACCTGGCATGTATTGATTAATAGTTGGCCGAAGCCGTTCTAGGTTTGCGTTGCGTTTGAGGAGGTAAATTGACCGCTATCCTGTAGTGATGTTGCCAGAGTTACGCGCGCGTAAAGTAAGGTAAATAACTGAGTGGTTATTTTAGGGATGTAAGCGGTCAGTTTTGCGGTTGAGCGGCAAAGGCGTCGTTTAAGTGACGATAAATATGTGATTCATATCACATATTTATATTGTGAATAATTTATGTAAATAATGGCTTTTTAAATTCAGAGTGTGAATAAAATTACTCGGCGTAATCTCCGCGGGATATTCATAAAGTTTTTCCTTTCCAGGCCGAAAATCTTGCATCGGTCCACAGGAAAGAGAAACCATGTTAAAACGTATCAAAATTGTGACCAGCTTACTGCTGGTTTTGGCCGTTTTTGGCCTTTTACAACTGACATCAGGCGGTCTGTTCTTTAATGCCTTAAAGAATGACAAAGAAAATTTCACTGTTTTACAAACCATTCGCCAGCAGCAATCCACGCTGAATGGCAGCTGGGTCGCGTTGTTGCAGACGCGTAACACCCTCAACCGCGCGGGTATCCGCTACATGATGGATCAGAATAATATTGGTAGCGGTTCAACCGTTGCTGAGCTGATGCAGAGTGCCAGTATTTCGCTGAAACAGGCGGAAAAAAACTGGGCGGATTACGAAGCGTTGCCGCGTGACCCGCGTCAGAGCACCGCCGCAGCGGCAGAGATCAAACGTAATTACGATATTTATCACAATGCGCTGGCGGAGCTGATCCAACTGTTAGGTGCAGGCAAAATCAACGAGTTCTTTGATCAGCCGACTCAGGGATATCAGGACGGTTTCGAGAAGCAGTATGTGGCTTACATGGAGCAAAACGATCGGCTCTATGATATCGCCGTCAGCGATAACAATGCCTCCTACAGCCAGGCGATGTGGATTCTGGTGGGCGTGATGATCGTCGTACTGGCGGTCATCTTCGCCGTCTGGTTCGGTATTAAAGCCTCGCTGGTAGCGCCAATGAATCGCCTGATTGACAGCATTCGTCATATTGCAGGCGGCGATCTGGTGAAACCGATTGAGGTGGATGGCTCTAATGAGATGGGGCAACTGGCAGAGAGTTTGCGCCATATGCAGGGAGAGCTGATGCGTACCGTCGGTGATGTGCGCAACGGGGCCAATGCCATCTATAGCGGTGCCAGCGAAATCGCTACCGGCAATAACGATCTCTCTTCGCGCACCGAGCAACAGGCTGCTTCGCTGGAAGAGACGGCAGCCAGCATGGAGCAACTGACCGCAACGGTGAAACAGAACGCCGAGAATGCGCGCCAGGCCAGCCACCTGGCGTTAAGTGCTTCTGAAACGGCGCAACGCGGCGGCAAAGTGGTAGATAACGTGGTGCAGACTATGCGTGATATCTCCACCAGTTCGCAGAAAATCGCCGATATTATCAGCGTAATTGACGGCATTGCCTTCCAGACCAATATTCTGGCTTTGAACGCGGCGGTTGAAGCAGCGCGTGCGGGTGAGCAAGGACGTGGTTTTGCGGTGGTTGCGGGAGAAGTGCGTAATCTGGCCCAGCGTAGCGCCCAGGCGGCTCGTGAAATTAAAAGCCTGATTGAAGACTCGGTGGGGAAAGTGGATGTTGGCTCTACGCTGGTCGAAAGCGCCGGGGAAACAATGGCGGAGATTGTCAGTGCTGTGACCCGCGTGACGGACATTATGGGCGAAATTGCTTCTGCTTCTGATGAGCAGAGCCGTGGTATCGATCAGGTTGGCTTAGCGGTTGCTGAGATGGACCGGGTAACTCAACAGAACGCCGCGCTGGTGGAAGAATCTGCCGCCGCCGCCGCCGCGCTGGAAGAGCAGGCCAGTCGCCTGACCGAAGCAGTGGCAGTGTTCCGGATTCAGCAACAGCAGCGTGAAACATCGGCTGTGGTAAAAACCGTGATGCCAGCTGCGCCGCGTAAAATGGCCGTGGCAGATAGCGGTGAGAACTGGGAAACGTTTTAATCGCCATAAAAATGCCCGATAAGCAAAATGTTATCGGGCATAAGGAGATTAATCTTTACGTGGGTCGTTGATCGGCTGACGAACCAGGAAGATGTACGCCAGTGCCCCCGCTGCGGTGACGCAACCGCAGATGATTAGTGCCAGACGGAATGAGTGGGTGGTATCAACAATAAAACCAGTAATGATCGGCGCAAAAGAGGCGCAGATGAAGCTGGCAAAGTTCTGGATACTGCCCACCGACGCAGTCATGCGAGAAGCAACTGCGACGTGGATCAAGCCCCAGCAGGATGTTCCGGCAAAGTGAATACAGAACAGTGCCATACCAATCAGCAGAACCGCTGTCATGGATGTTGTCGCTTGCGGTACGACCAGCGTAAAGGCGGCAGAACAGAACATCCCGGCAATAATGCAGATCTTACGGCTTTTAATCGGAGCCATTCCCCCTTTGACCAGCCAGTCAGTAACGTAACCGTTGACCAGCATCCCGGCAGCCCCAAACAGGAAAGGGATAGCCGCCATCAACCCTGTGCTTTTTAAATCCAGGTTATAGGCTGTTTGCAGGTAACCAGGAAGCCAGGCCAGATACAGCCACGCAGTGTAGTTGATGCCACTGAATCCGAGCATCATTCCCCACATTGTACGGTTACGGAACAGGCTGCGCCATTCGGCAAAACTGAGCGGATCTCGGCGGGCATTGACGCTACCTGCATTGAGATAAGCTTGTTCAACGGCAGTCAGTTCTACGTGCTCGCGGTTGCGATAGAGCATATACCAGCCGATGGCGAGAAAAATCCCCAGTACACCAATGGTAATAAACATCCCGCGCCAGCCCATCACCAGCATCATCGCCGCCAGAATCGGTGGGCTTACGGCAACGCCAATGGTAGAAGCTGCGTTGAAGAAGCCCATCGGGCGTCCGCGCTCTTTGATGTTGAACCAGTCGTTAATGACTTTTACACCGCATGGGTTCATCGGCGCTTCACCAATCCCCATACCGATACGCACCAACACGAACTGCGTAAAGCTGTGCACCATGCCAGACATTGCCTGGAACAGTGACCAGAAGAACATCCCCAGTCCCAGCATCAGGCGTGGGCCTTTACGATCCAATAGTGGGCCGCAAGGAAGTTGCGCAATCCCGTAAGCGAGTGAAAACACGGAGAGCAAAGCGCCGATTTCGGTGGCACTTAATCCCAATTCTTCACGAATCGTTAAATTTGCTACCGACAGCGAACTGCGGTCGAGATAATTGATTACCGCCGCAAAAAATAATAACAACATGGCGGTGGTTTGAATGCGTTTAATTCGGGTACTGCGTTGAACTAATCCATCTGGTGGCACGGGAATATCTGCCGACGAAGATGGAGTAAATGAAGAACGCGGATCGAGGGTGATATTTTCTTTTTCCACGCCGGACTCCTGTATTTATAATTTTAATTGTTTACGTAATTGTGCATTACGCAAGGTTGACATTAACGGCAGGTTAAAGTTTTAGGACTTTACTACCGCTCACAAAAAAACATTTTTAGTCGACTGATTGTGAGCATAGGTAAGCGGGAATTTTCCGGTATTTATCTTTTGATAAAACCGTGCACCCGCTAATAGTTTGCTGTTTTTAATCCGTACTTAATGAGCATAACGCGTGTTCTCATTAATGGATCGAATCATTGATTGTTTAGCTGAATTCAAATGGTTACGGAGCGCAAGGGTGGCATCAAGGTCACTGCGGCAAATCAGAGCGCTGAGAATGGTCATATGCTCATCGACGGCAATGATATTGCGCTGTTTAAGATCGCTTTCGTCCCATTGATAGTGAAAATGAAAGATGACTGAGATGATCTCAAGCGATTGATCAAAAAAGATATTGTCGGCAGCTGAAAGCAGTAAGGAGTGAAAATCTCTGTCAAGTTGCGAGAACATGCGAAAGCTATTGCCGATGTTGTCACGCAGTAGCCTGTGACGTTCGAGCATGGTTTTCGCCTGCAGCCAGCGGGGATCATGATCAGGCAGGTTGAGAAAGTGCTGAAGTGAATGTGTTTCGAGCATTTCGCGTAGCTCAAACAGCTGCTCGGCGTAGGATTGATCGAATTGCTTCATGCTCCACTGGCCGCGCTTTTCGCTTTGAATAAGATTATAACGGCCGAATTTTAAAAGATATTCTCTTACAACCACCGGGCTGACACCCGCGGCCCGAGCCAGTTGCAGTTCAGAAAAAGTTTCCCCTGGGCGTAACTGGCGCTGGTTTATCATCGTGAAAAAAGCCTGCTCAAACACTTTGTTTTGTTCACTCATTGAAGCGGTAGTACAGGCGAAACCGTCATCATGGTCAGGTTTACGCGCAATAACATAGTCGTTTCCAACCTGCGTTAAGACGCCGCATTCGCGTAAGTGGCTGAGAATATGACGCACTGTAGTGCGGCTGATGTTGTACATTTCCGCCAGCGCACTTTGCGATGGAAGTGGGGAAGGGATATGACCCCGCGCCATATCATCAATGACCTGGTTAATCACATTGTGGCGTAAATTTTGTGAACGACTCATATTTTCCTCCTTGTGAGTCCATTAAAACCCGATTTAAAACATTTTTATGCGTGTGTTTTCACAAAACAGATTTTCCGTTCCGCTGCCATTTTTCATTTTCATTGATATCTAAGGCAACAAAAAATGGAGAGCCGAATCATGTCTACGATGAATGTTTTAATTTGCCAGCAGCCGAAAGAATTAGTCTGGAAACAACGCGAGATTCCTATTCCGGGTGACAATGAAGCATTAATAAAAATTAAGTCTGTCGGGATTTGCGGTACCGATATTCATGCCTGGGGTGGAAATCAACCATTTTTTAGTTATCCACGGGTTTTAGGCCATGAAATATGTGGGGAGGTTGTTGGGCTGGGTAAAAATGTTGCTGATCTTAAAAATGGTCAGCAAGTTGCTGTGATCCCTTATGTTGCCTGTCAGCAATGCCCGGCGTGTAAAAGCGGGCGTACCAATTGCTGTGAAAAAATTTCAGTCATTGGCGTGCATCAGGATGGCGGTTTTAGTGAGTATTTGAGCGTGCCGGTGGCGAACATTTTGCCCGCAGACGGTATTGACCCGCAGGCGGCCGCATTGATTGAACCTTTCGCTATTAGCGCTCATGCGGTGCGTCGCGCAGCCATTGCTCCCGGCGAGCAGGTGCTGGTGGTCGGAGCGGGGCCAATCGGTCTGGGCGCGGCGGCAATCGCTAAAGCCGATGGCGCACAGGTGGTGGTGGCGGATACCAGTCCGGCGCGCCGTGAACATGTGGCAACGCGTCTGGAATTACCTTTACTGGACCCGTCAGCCGAAGATTTTGACGCGCAGCTGCGGGCGCAGTTTGGTGGTTCGCTGGCGCAGAAAGTGATCGACGCGACAGGTAATCAACATGCGATGAATAACACCGTGAATCTGATTCGTCACGGTGGCACGGTGGTATTTGTCGGCCTGTTTAAAGGTGAGTTGCAGTTCTCCGATCCGGAATTCCATAAAAAAGAAACGACGATGATGGGCAGCCGCAACGCCACGCCGGAAGATTTCGCTAAAGTCGGTCGACTTATGGCGGAAGGGAAAATCACTGCCGACATGATGTTAACCCATCGCTATCCGTTCGCCACGCTGGCAGAAACCTACGAGCGCGATGTGATTAACAATCGTGAGTTAATTAAAGGCGTAATTACTTTCTGATAAGGCGAGATTATTAAAGTTGCCATGCAGCGTCCGGGGAAGTGTTGGGCGCTGTTTTTTTTCTGTTTCTCAATGATGTTTTGTAGGCCGGAGAAGGTGTGTAGGTCGCACCTTATGCGACCTACACATCAGTCAGGAATTACCCTTCACGTTCCACAACTTTAATTTCCACCATGCCGATCCCGAGCTTACGCGGCGAGTGTCCGAGGATATTCCCTTCGTTGGTTGAGACAGGTTCCGGCGGCACAATTACCAGTGTGTCGGCATCGGTTGGGTTATCGAAATGCAGTGTGGTGGTGGTCACTTCATTGCCCAGCACAAGGGTTTGTTCTTCATTGCCTACGCGTACCGGAATAGGACGGCTGGCGTTATTGCCGTATGCTTTGGCGGTAATCACCAGGTCAAATTTCTTCGGCAGCGGATGCTTGTACTCGATTTTTACTTCATCGCCCAGCTGCGCGTTGGACCAGCGGCCCCACGACTCCGGACGGGAAATCCCGCTAAACTGTTTCACCTCTTCTGGCGCACCGGCGACGTTGAAGATGAAACTGTCGGCTTTGTAGCGAATATCGTTATCAACAATCTTCAGCGTATCGACATTGCCTTTGTAACGCGCCATGTCGATGACCGTATCTTTAAATGCCGTCTTGCTCTTCCATGTTGTTTTGTCAACATGCTGGACAATTTGCTGACCGCCAAGCTGCCCCTGCGAGACACACCAGTCGGTGGAGAGTGCCAGTTCCGGAGCCCAGAGTTGTGCCATCTTATAGCAACGGTCAACCCAGACGAAATTGTCGCGTGGAGCGAAATCGGCCAGCTGGAAACGCAGCGGTGCTGAGTATTCGCTTTCCGGCAGCGGTTCCACGCGTTTGTCTGAAACCCGCAACAGCAGCGGCAAACGGAAATGGCTACCCGAGAAGGCAATCATGTTTTTCTGCTGGTCGATGGTGAACTCTTTCATCTCTTTAGGGAATTTCCACAGGCGGATGATATCTGGCTTCCACGTCAATGTTTTCTCTTTGATATTGAGGAAGATTTCCGACATCGACTGCCCGGATAAACTGCTACGACCAAGTCCGAGATAGTTATCGCCACCGAGAATGTCCAGCACCGTCGCGCCGTTATCCATCGTGTTACGCTTCACTGCCAGCGTCTCTTGCTGCGGCTTGTCGCCACGAATGACAAAAAACAGGTTATTGCGATCCTGCTTATTGAGGTATTTCCACGCCGTGTTGTTCATCGCTAAATGGTCAGAAGAGACGACGATGACAGTATCTTTAAACCACGGTGACGCTTTGATTTTGTTGATAAACGTCGCGATATTCTCCTGGCTGCAACTTACCGCGCTGAATGACTGATTCGGTTTACCGTCAAAATCATATTTTTTGCGGTTACAGGTACGAGAAATAAAACCATCCGGGTGATGGGTATCGACTGTCAGGGTAAACAGTGAGAATCGCTGACCTGAGCGGGAAAGCTCTTCAAACTTTTTCCACGCTTCATCGAGAACGGTATCGTCGTAGAATCCCCAGTCGTTGCGATAGTGCGGGTCGGCTACCACGCTTTTCAGCTCTTCTGAGCCGTATAAGTGGTCGAAGCCGTGCGATTTCAGGAACACATCTTTACCGGCAAAACGCAGATTTGCGCCCTGCACGAAATAGTTCTGATAACCCGAGTTTTTCAGGATATCGCCCAGACAGATGTTCTGCGGGAAGAAGCTGGAGACAGAGGCGGAGGCGTTGCCTTCAAAGGGGGCAAACAGCGGTATGCCGCACTGAGAAGCCACCATGCCCGCAATCGTGTAATCCGTTCCTGGCAGCTGCTGCGTGTGGCTGAAATCCAGGCCTTCATTTTTCAACGCGCCCAGTTCAGGCGTGAGATCCGGGAAAGCCTCGTTATCAAAATAGGTTCGCTCGAGACTTTCGCCATAGATATAAACCAGGTTGAGTTTCGGGTCAGGGATAGTTTTCGACGGCTCTTTATAATAAGCCGCAAAGTCCGGGTCGCCATCGCGTGACTGGGATTTCACCAGTTCCGTTATCTGACGAAATGCCGGGCTGGCGTCCACCGAACCCAGCGCCAGTAAGAGCGCCAGCAGGCTGTAACCAAAATGGTGCGGATGATGGCGACGACGGCGCAGGATCCAGCCCAGCGCACCGAACACCGCTGTCAGCCCCAGCACAATGCCGATACCCGGCAGGATGTATTTGCTGACGCCAGCACCGGTCAGGCTGTTGGTTAAGGTATAGAGAACCGCGTCGTTAATACCATCGCCAGTAAAATAGTCGCTGGCAAACAGGGTGATATTTAAAACGACAAATAGCCCCAGCACCGTTAATGTGGCTGCAAACCACCAGGTGTTACGTCCCGCTTTCCATGCGTAAATCAGCACAGAGGCGAGAAAAAGGGCGAAAGAGAGTAGTTCTGACAACGGGCGATCCTCACTAAACCGGGCCGTTTAGCCAACGTTTAAGCTTTTTGAGAAGCACAATGTAATGGCGTCGCCATATTGCTGCAATTCTAGTGTCAAAAAAATGCGATGTTGTTAGGAATTAGTTTATAAACAGACTTTTTTGATCGCGATCGCTTCCCGTGTAACAGGGGTAAAACCGTCCAGGAGCAGGGAAAAGGGCAGGAGAGAGCCGCGTCAGCCGGGTAACAGCTAAAACGCGGCGTTTCGCGGTTCAGGAAATGAAGTTCAGCCCCTGCTTTAACACCAGATCGCAGGCTTTGGTTTTCACCTTTTCTGCCAGCGGAGTCGTTCCGATGTTATCCAGATTGAGTTGCTGACCATCTTTGGTTTTCAGCAAACCCTGAATGCCATCCAGATAGTTGGTGTCTTCTTTTTGCTCTTCACTGTTCAGGCCCAGCTTTTCCAGCACCTGGTTCTTGATGTTTTCGGCATCGGTTACCGAAGCCAGCTTTTGCTTCGCGCAGTATTGCAGAATGCCTGCGGCATTGTTCATGTTATCTGCGCTTAAGGCCTGGTTCCCGCTGCTAAGCAAGTTAGTTAATGACGCGAGCGACCAACCGCCTTCCTGTGTCGTGCTGTTTTGGTTGCCAAGTTCGCTGGCGGCGCTGGAGAGCGCATCTTTCCAGGACGCAGCATGCACCCCGGTGGAAATTAATGCGCTGGCGGCAATGGCACAGCACAGAAGATGTTTAACAGTTTTCATCATCATTACTCAAGGTGGAATTGTGTCGCAGTATACCGCCAGAAACGGGGATTAATACTCTTTACCTGTTACACGGCTACGGTAGCTATCCCAGTTGAAGATCACCCACAAACTGTTACCCAGGCGCATACGGTCCATCACGCGTTCGCCCAGCAACTTGGTCATCTCTTCCATATTACTGTTGGTCAGCATCCCGGTTGGGCGTTTGGAAGAAGAGCGGCGATCGACGATCTGGTTGATGATCACTTTTTCGTATTTCGATTCGGTCTGCACGCCGATCTCATCGATCACCAGCAGATCAACGTTGCTCAGATCGTTAAGCAGTTGTTCTTCGCTGGTACCGCTATTCCTGAAGGTATCTTTCATCGCCGACATAATATCGGCCACGGTGATGATCAATACGGATTTACCGCGTAGCAGCAGCTCGTTGCAGATTGCCGCCGCCAGATGGTTTTTGCCGGTTCCTGGCTTACCAGAAAAGATGAAGCTGGCGATGTTGCCGTCAAACTCTTCGACGTACTGGCGCGCTTTGCTTAACGCATTCATCTGCCCTTCACACTCAACGCGATAGTTCTCAAAGGAGCAGTTCTGATGCAGTGGACGAATACCGGAGCGGTTAAAGGTGCGCTGCATTTTCATCGCCCGATTTTCACGTTCGAGAGCGGCGGAGCGGATCGCCCCTTGTTCTTTCTGCCAGGCCAGTAGCTCTTCACCCGTTTTGAATGCAGGTTTGATATGGGCAGGCATCATTTTTTGCAGGCGTTGCATCAGGTCGCCAACGTTTTTCATCGTTACCCTCTGAATCCTGGTGGAATTTGGCTGTCAGGTTCACTGACCGTATTCACATCTCGTTTCGGCAGTCCGCCGTTGCTGGCACGACCGATTTGCAGGCTGCGCGCCAGTTTTTGTTGCCACTGCACATGGTGAAAGACTTTACCTTCCGCCTGCCAGTAGGCAATGAATGAGGCCAGTTCTTCGGTGGTCACCGGCTCTCTTAGCGCCACGCCCCATAGCGCCGCCAGGCGGATAAAGTCGGCATCGGGTTGCCAGTCCGGATACATGGCGAATTTCCCCATGGGGACAGCAACGGGAGCGGCTTGCGGTTCCTGATAGAGTTGATCGTCCAGAGCGACATCGCTTCCCGGACGCGCCAGCTTTTCTTCCAGCGCCAGCAGTTCAGCCAGGCGTGCAGGCGTGACGGCATAAAACGCCGGGGCATTGTTAGCAAATACGGCAACCACACCGCCTTCAGCTTTTGCCAGAACGGTTTGGTGATCGTGTACCAGGGCGTCAATACCAACGACGTCCGGGGTCAAAACTCTGGAAGACATACTGTTTCTCAAATATGGAACGATGAACGAGAAGGGAGATAACTTTTATAGTAACACACGGAGGAGAGTAGGCTGTCTCTCATCCGTGTGCTTAAGCGAGGCAATTTTATACGCGAGGGCGCTTGCGGTACAACCATAATCCAGGAATGGAAAGACCGATGGATAACGCACCAACAATCGATGAAGCTGTAAGAAAGTTGGTTAACAGGGTAATCATCAACGGTTCGCTGTAACCTAACTGGCTGATTTTTACCGCCGAAATCATTGCGGTATAAGCCGATATGCCCGGGAACATAGGGATAACGGCCGCCACGGTAAACACTTTCGGATGCGCCAGATACCAGCGCGACCATTGAACACCAATGGTGTCGACCAG
>OHAU01003375.1_pt1 | contig 12895 bp, 23 predicted proteins | sample 1577181 | NCBI WGS metagenome assembly OHAU01 (sample SAMEA3541472, study PRJEB24748) | human gut metagenome | biome: human gut; feature: human-associated habitat; material: faeces | place: China | collected 2012
TTTCGATAGGCAGATTCTTCTGTCGGTCGGTAGCTGAGTTGATGCAGTAGGGACAGTTGCATTGGCAGTTATTTGTGGCCACAACGCTGATATAGGCGTTGTGGTTGACGAAGCCAGATAGGTTGCCTATCTGGAATGATTCGTATTGGGGGCGCTTGAATATTTCAAACGAATCAACGAGGGCGGTTTTCATATTCCGTTCATTGTTTGTTGGTAAAACTTTTCTTCTTCTATGCAGTCACTGCATTTCTCGCCGTCTTCTGTGGTGACGATTTCGTCGGATTCCTCGCCGCACCATTCGCATTTGCCGTGGCGTAGGTCGGCTGGGGTGTAAGTTGTCTCGGTTATCATAATTCTTTGTTGGCTTCTATGTTTCTCCATTCTGCATAGTTCTCAATCCAATTATCGTAGCTGTCAAGCATGATGGTATTTGGTTTATCCTTGGGGCTTAGACACTCTCCACATACGAGATTTCCGTTGAGGTTTTCCAGTTCATACCAACCATGGTGCTTGGCGTATTGCTTGACGAAGGCCGTCCACGCCAATATGCCCCATGATTCATACAGCTCCTGCGGCGGCTGAGGAATGTAAAGTTCCTTGCCACACCTTTTACATTTTGGATGCTCTATCCGATAGCGCAACTTGGCGCGAAATTCATCAACGGTCATTGCTCTTTCCCTCCTTGCTTTTGACATGGGCAGTCGTTCAGCTTGTAGCCGTTGGAGGTGAGCCATTCAATTTCTTGCACGGCACACTCTATAAGGCTGTCGGTATGCGTAAGCCCCTTGATTACTCTTGGCTTCTCCATACAGTAGTAGCCGATGCTCCATTGCTTGCCGTAGTCCATCGGAGCTATATCGAGCCAATATTCGTATTTGCCACTGTGAATTTTGAACGGCAGAAGTCCGAGCAAAGCACTGAGGCTCCACGCAGGAATATCGGTATCAAACAAAGTCTTGTCAGCCTTCCGTACTAAAAGTATATCCTCTCTTGTAGCCTTTTGTGAAGCCGTTATAGGCGTTTGATAAATCATATCCGCCGTGTCAGCCGACACTCCGCAGCGGAGAAGTCTATCGCTCTGTTCGCTTGTAGTTGCTATCATATTCATTCTCATTTTACAAGTTCAAAATCATAGACGAACACATAGGGATTGCTCTCCCATGTGCCTTTGCCGGATATGCGGTCTATCAAGGCGGCGTAGGCTTCGCGGGGTGTGTTGCCAAGTTTTATCCACCCTTTGTCGGTTTTTACTCCAAATCCGAAAAAGTAACTTTCGCTATAACCGTTTACATAATCTATTCCCTCGGCTCGGCAATCTGATTCCGATATGTCGTTGAGTCGCTCTACACGCACATTGGTGATGCGGATGCGGTTTGGCATAAGGTCTGCGCGGACAAACATCTTGTTAGCCCATCCCGAAACAAATTCTTCCTTGACTTCATTTCTATCATCAAGGAATCCGTCATTGTAATTTGCTATGTCGCGATATGCTTGCGCTATGGCAACGATTTCGCCGACGTTGTATCGGGAGTAGTGATTGATTATTTCGGAAGCCACATAGCCACCAATTGACCAACCTTCATCATTCACATACTTGGCGTCAATAGGACTAAATTTGATTATCCGTCTCGTCTGCGTCTTTCGACCGCTCAATACGGCTTCGGTGAGTCCGTAACGGTCATTGAACATTATCTTTTTCATTGCTTGTCGCTTATTAGTTCGGGGTTGTCAAAACGATTGCCGATAATGCGCATATCGGGATAATGACGGAGCATTTCACCGAGAGGGCAAATACCTAATAATGCGCCCTCGATATGTGTATGCTCAACAAGGCAAAATGCACCTTGTATGGTATTGTAGCGCACTTCAAGCGGAATATTGGGGACGGACGGGCATAGAAGAATGTCGCCCTCAAAAATCATAATTCTGTCCTTATCGTTCACGCCCGTAAGCTGCCCGATTGTTTCTTCCTCTACTTGATAATACACGGGGTCGTGTCCTCCACATACCTCGCCAATCATCGGAATATGGTCACCATCGCCTAATTGCAGGTCGCCGTGAATAAACCGTATCTCATTGCTTACCGTAATCTTACTCTCGCCGCGCAGGAGGGTGATGTTGTCTGTTTTATTCATATTCGGCTCTTTTGGCTCTTGGTTGTTATTGTCAGTTGTTGAAATACTCGGCACAGCGGAATCCGCGTCTCGGCTCATAATCCTCAAAGTCCATAGACTTGAACAGCCACGCACGGTTAGCCCATCGCGCCAAATCCTTTTCGTATGTTGTCGGCACTCGCTTGTTCTCAAAATCGCGGTAAGGCTGCACAAACGGCAGTATCTTTAATTCTTTCAGTCTGCGAAGCCTATACAAGTCCTGTTCAGGCGTGGAGTTAAAGCCAACAAGCACATAGCAATAAATCTTATACGGCTTGATGTATTTCGTCACTTCACGCAGTTTATCCGTCAAGTCTATCTGCGGCAGATCCCACGCAATATGGATAGGTTTCAGCAACGGCAGCTTATTCAGCCAATATGCCTGTTCCTCGTTCATAATCCGCACGTCAACGCCATGCAGGTTGACTTTCTGTTTCGCTTTCAGGAGATAATCCACGGCAGACTTCCATTCGGGATTGGCGAAGAAATTGTTGTCAAGGACTTCTATATGCTTGCCGCGAGGATTAAGTTCAACGGGTTCTACGGGATGTATACCGCCCTCTTTGTCATGCACGAGGCAGAACGGGCAATGACGTATGCAGCCACGAGAAAAGAACTGAATGGAGAAGTCATATTGAGGATAAGGTGAGTAGTCCATAAGCGTTGACTGCTCCACCTCCTGCGGGAGTCTCGACTTTACGTCGTAGCCGGTGCCACCCTTGATGACTTCGCATGGGAATGTGCGGTTGTAGTCGGGAGAGAATGTAAATATCTTCGACTTATATACTCGGTCAAAATCCCAATACATATCTCCGCACCACTCGACGTTGTCCCCGTGAGCCTTATGCCATGCGGAGAGTCGCATCAGTGCAAAGTTCGGGAAGTTGTGTCCGTCTACGTCTATGAGTCCTACTTTCATTTTTTGAGTTATTGATGGTGGTTCTGAGGATTGTCGAGGCGGTTTTTAAGGCGGTTGATTTTGATGTTGATCCAGTTTTCGACAGCTTTTGGGCCATAGATCTGCGCCATTTGCAGGCACATGATCAGGACATCGGCAATCTCTTCGCATACATGAGCGCGAGTGTCACGGCCACGGGCCAGCTTGCACAAAGCGTCCTGAAGTTCGGCCATTTCCTCAAACAGCATTTGTGTCCGGGAGTCTTTACCGTAGGTCTTGATTGCGCGCCGGATGGTTTCGTCGAATTCTTCTTCGCTGACCGCAGGGATGTCGCGTGACAGTGCGGGCCCGTATGGAACGGCCGGATCGGACGTGAGATTCAGGTTGTCTATGTTCATGTCAGTTCGGTTCGATGATGTTGTTGTCTACTATGGCGAGCGCCATGCGGACCGATGTGATGATGCCGGGATCGCGACGCATCTCTTTGACGAGTCCCATGACTAATGGAGCGGTGTTGCCGCCGGAGAACGACATTACTTTGCAGTTGTCGGGAGAAGATGCCGAGCCGACAATTACGAGTGCTCCGAGCGTGCCGTTTCCTTTGTTGGCGTCGGCGAGTATCAGTTTATGGAGCCGGTTGATTGCTTTTTGCATGACTATGTGATAGCTTAAAATGGTTGTTTTGACGGTGTTTAAACCGAAGTGTCTGATTGCGCTACAGGTCGTTGGCCGAGGTTGTCGCGGGGTCGAGTCCGCGGGCCTCGCAGTAGAGTTGCCAGCTCGTTTTACCCGTTGAGCGGATGGCGTCGGCATTAGCGTCGCGTTGGCGTTGTTCGGCATTGCGAGCTTCCCGGTAGGCTTTCTGCTTTTCGCGGAGAGGGATATTTCTGAGAGTAGCGTCGGAGGCAATTTTGCGGCGAACGTGATTGAAGAGATGCCTGAGGTTACGTTGTTTCTCTCCGAGATCTTCCCATTCGGCCAGAACCATCAGGGCTACTTCGTCGAAACGTTCCCGGGAGAGACCGAGAGCGGAGAGCTGGCGTTCCATTGACTCAGGAGTCATCGGAGCTAAAAGGTCATTGAGAATATCTTTCGAGGGCTTCTTTCCAAGATGAGGCGCACCGGCTTGCCTATCTGGTGCGGGAGTGTTCAGGCCTGGTGAAATCTCTTTTGGGTTGGTTGCGTTTGGTTTACTATTAGATGTGTTATCGGTCCCGGAACCACAGGCGGGTATCAATAAATACGGCAGAGATGCATCCGCAGAGATGCGGCGGCGGCCAACTTCGAAGTAGCGGCGCTGAATACCGCGGGAAGTCAGTATATGAGCCGAGTCGAAAAGGTCTTTGTCGAAGAAGCCCCATCGGACCGAGCTCTCTACTATCTGGCTCAGCAGACCGCCCGAGACGCCGGGCAGCTCTTTAAGGAGCTTGTATCTTAGCGGTTTTGTCCACTCTACGAAGTATCCGTTACGGTATACCGCGCAAAGCAGATGGATAAGACAGATTTCTCCTTTCAGGCCGAATTCCCCGGCGACACAAACCACCTTCTCGTCATAGAAGAAGTCGATGTCGAAAGGGAAGTAGTCGAGTCCTGATTTTTTTGGTCGAGCCATAGCTGTTTATAATTCTGTTATTGATATTCCGTGGACGCGGAGCATCAGTTTGCGTTTTATCTTATATTCGGGGGTACGGAAGCCTTTGGTGTCCTCCACCACCGTCACGCCGTCTCTGTCGTAGACAAAATCAGCGTAATAGGCGCACTCTCTTTCCAGAAGTTTGCCTGAGGAATCCCGTTGGGCAGGGATAAGCACATACTTTACCTGTTCGCGCAGATTCGAGATAAGGCCGGCACGCTGCATCAGCTTAAGCTCGTTGGCGCGGGAATGCTCTTTCCGGGAGTCGTAGCCGCCGGACCTTCGGGAGCCGTATTTGTTGCGCTTTTTTGATGCCGAGACAGCGTGCATGGCCTTAAATTCATCGATGGTCATATATCAATGGTGTCAAAGCGTTTCGAAGAAACGGTTTCATCGATTGTCATCTTTGACAAAATCTGTGGACATGAATACATCCATATACTTTGTGTCGACAATAGACTCGATGTCGTAATCGGCCATGGTGCCTTTCATGCCCTCGTTGAAACGTTCGCGCGCAGCTCCAACATCAGTGGACTCTACGAGTATCTGAGATACTGACCGTTTTTCGACTGAGGTCTTTTGATCTATTGTAATGAAAGCAACTTTGACGAGAAACCAGCGGGAGTCTTGTTGTTCAAAGATCGCATCTACCGAAGTAGATCTTTCGAGGTCTTTGACACTCTTTCTCGCTATAGCCTTTTCTGCGTCAGACTTTGACTTACCGAGGGCGAGACAGACCTGCGAGGTTCTGAATATCTCGGCAATCTTTGTTTTCTTTATAGCCGGAATAGTGTATTCGCCAGAGATATAGGGAGTGATGGCTGCGATAATGCGAGCCTCGGCCTCTGTGAAAGATAAGGCATCCACGATGTATTTCTCGGTCACTTTCTTGACGGAACCGTTCTGCTGCATCTTATCGTAGCGGACGGAGCATTCAAAGAACATATGCGGCATAGTTATTCGTTTTTTGGATTTGTCGTAGCTTCCTCGGATTGTATGCGTTGCCGTTCTATCTCGTTGGAGAATTGCTCCATTTCGGTAAGACGAATACGTAGGATGCGGTAGTAGCGTCTCATTGCATCATCTTGCATAAGCAAGAGTTCACGCTGATGCTCTGTAATGGGCGTGTATGGTGTAAAGATCTGCTCACATACTTTCTGAATACGTCTACCGAGATTCATGGTTTCTATGCGCACAAGGTCTTCCTCAGATTCAGCAATCCTGTATGCTTGTTCAAATACGCTCATCGGGGACCATGAGCGGTAGCCACCATCGTATATGACGAGATAGCCGTCAGCACCGGGGTTGTATTCGGCGTGGCCGACCTCGAAATACTTGCCGGGGACGTTGGCACCGGCTCTTTTTGCGTCCGCTGCGTTCATTTGCACAGCTTGAACCGATTTTGTTCCGATATATGTTCTCATATCGTAGGAGGCGTTTCTGTTATTTTCCATTGTTCATGCGGTTTTTGAGTTCTTTAGAAGGCACGATTTTCACTGATCGATGCGCCGGGATAACGATGGTGCTTCCAGCGCTTATGTTGCGGCCAATCTTCTTGGCCACGTTCACCGGCTTGATTGTGGCAAAGCCACGCAGGGTAACGGCCTCTCCACGGGCGAGAGCGTCGGAAATGGAGTTGATAACACCATCGACTGCACGAATGGCCGATGAACGATGCAAACCACAGTCATTTGTGAGATGGTCAATAATGTCTTGTTTTGTCATTGCTGAGTTTGGTTTTAAGTTTTTTGGCAAGTTGTTTAATCATGTGTGAGCGACACGAGGCTTTCTGCATGGGCAGCGCGGCCAGTGCGTCATAAAGTTTCGCCGCATCTTCAAGATACTTGATTGCGGAGGTGAGGTCACTCTTGCTTACTTCCATAGCCCATGAACAGATTTACCAGTTCGTCGAAATACAATTGGTCGGTTGGAATATCATCGTCAGTGCCTAATATCTGATTGGCGATCGACTTCTTTTCGTGAATGATTTGGTAGAGCTTGTGGTCGATTGTATGCTCACCGAGCAGATAGTAACAAGTCACGTTCTCCTTTTGGCCTATGCGGTGGCAGCGGTCTTCACACTGACAGCAGTCGGCATAAGTCCACGGAAATTCAACAAAGGCAACGGAAGATGAAGCAGTAAGGGTCAGGCCGACACCGGCGGCCTTTATGGAGCAGATTGCGAGTTTAGAGTGTCCGGCCTGAAAGCTGTCCACAGCAGCCTGTTTTTCCACAAGGCTATCACGCCCTGTGATTGTTACGGCTTTCGGGAATTGCTTTTTGAGAGCGTCGACAATCTCATGATAGGAGCAGAACACAACGAGCGGCTTGTCATTGGCAAGATGCGTATTGATGAAGTCCACGGCTTGTTTTACCTTGCCTTTAGCAGACAGTGAGCGTAGAGTCATAAACTTTACCAGGGCTTTCATTCGCATTTTGCGGCGAATTTCAGCGTCGGTGCACTCGGTGTATTCCTCAAGGTATCGGCGCAAATCGTTTTCCGCCACGTTGTATTCATCGCGGTTGCTGATGTCAACATATAGATCGACACGGGTTTTGTCGGGTAAATCCGTCAGGACTGATTTCTTCTCTCGACGTATCATGCAGATGTTATAGAGCCTTCGCGACAACTCCGTGAGGTCGCTATCCTTGTCGCCATAGTCGGCCAAGAATTTACTCTTGCCGCCAAACTGACACAACCGCTCCATGATTGAGAGCTGTGAAACGAGGTCGTGAGGACGGTTGACAACAGGAGTGCCGGAGAGCAGCACGATATATGGCTTTTGGGTGGTAATGCCTTTCGTGAAGATTGTTTGTTGTGCGCTGGGGTCTTTTACGCGGTGGCTCTCATCAATGATGACAGAGCGGAAGCGGCAGATTTCAGGACAGAAAACAACATCTTTCAATCTGAACGTACCATCGGCGCGAATATCCCAAACAAAATATTTGCGTAAGCTCTCATAGTTGACAATGGCAACCTGATACATCCCCATTTGGAGTAGATAAGGCCACGTCGTGCGCGTTGAGTTGTCGAGAACGAGGGCTTTTTTATTCGTGAATTTTTCAAACTCACGTTTCCAATTTATTTTTAGGGATGCAGGGCAGATAACCAAGCAGGGATAAGCATCGCCGATATTTACGATGCCTATACTCTGCAAGGTTTTACCAAGCCCCGGTTCATCGCCAATCAGGACTCTTTTTTTCTGGACCCCAAACATAATGCCTTCCCATTGGTAATCATAGGGCATGACTTTAAGATTATGTTTGAAATTCTCCTTAAAAGCTTCGAGGTTCATAACACTAATAGAGATTGAAGCACCAATACTGAAAGGCAAGCTCTTCGTATTTCTCACGGCCACGAGAGTATATCTCATCGCCACGCTCAATAAACTTCTTGAAGATTTTGCAATTCTTCTTTGATATGGCATATATGAAATCGCGATTGGATTTTGCGATGTCCATATACCATGCGCGGGAGCGATCCCAATCAAAGAAATCAACAGCCTCATCAAATTCAGCCTGAGAAGCGGCAAAGGTGGTTTTGAGGTCGCCACCGAAGTGAAACCTTTTCAACCACCAATCCCACTTACAGCGAGTATCGAGTGAGAACGGGAAGCCGCCATACTTAAATTGTTGCCCATGATTTACCATGAAGCGCTGGGTTTCGGCTTCTGCGAGAACTTTAGCGAGAAACGGGTCCCGACGTGCCTCCATACGCAATGCCTTGTGCATTTCCTGAGCGTGCCTAAACTCATCATCGGTGTACTGAACATCATCGACCGTAAAGCGATAGTAGTTCACTCTCGACGGTTCGGTAATTATCGCGTCCACGAGATTGCCGAAACGAAAAGCCGCCTCTTTATCCCCGAATTGCATACGGGGATGAAGAATGTTTTTCAGCTCGGTAAGATCAGAATTAGAGACCTCGCTCCGGTTGTAGTATTCTTCGCGTAGCGAAGCGTCCTGAGGAACGATGGCGTCAGGATTGCGGTTCATATTACTGGGCTTTTACATCATCGTAATATTCAAGGCCGGCAGCTTCAACAAAGATGTCCTCTTTGGTTGCGAGCTTCTCGCAGAAAGTGAGTTGCTTTTTGAATATCTTGGAAAGCTCATCAACTGACAGTGTGCACCCCTCGCGCTGCCACCACATAGACACGATGCCGAGAAATGCCGAGGGGTCGATGACCTTGATTTTCTTGAGGACCTTTGACTTAGGAGTGTAGACTTGCTCAGCTTTTGCGACACCGAAAAGCCCTGACATTTCAGCGTTGGCTTTATCCAATTCGGCTTTCTGCTTTGCCTCAGCTTCGGCTTTCTGACGCTCCTGTTCTTTCCGTGCAGCTTCTTCGGCCTCGCGTTTTGCCATTTCAGCCTTGAGCCGTGCGGCCTCGGCCGCATCAGCTTCGGCCATACGTTCCAGCTCAACCTTCTTTGAGGGCAGTTTGTCGAGGATTTCCCGGCGGTATTCATCGACCTCAAACGCAAATTGCTCTTCAAATGAGGGGCGAAGTTTGCGGAATACCTCATCGCGGATTGCCTTTGTCTCTTCAGGCGAGACGTTGTAAGGCAGACGCACAGCCGACGGCGGATACCAATTGGCAGAGAGTGAGGACTGATAGCCGGTTACGGTATCGAATACCGCCGTGTAATTTTCAAGGGTAACGCCGGTGTTCAGCTTTGTAAGTTCGTTGATTGAGCCTGTAACAAGGTTGTTGAACGAGCGTCGGTAATCTTCCTCGACGGCAGCGCGGTAGCTCTCTTTCGCCCTGACAGCTTCCTGTGCGGCCAGCTCTGCCTGACGGCGGCGTTCTTCTTCCTCGCGCTTCTTTGCGGCGTATGCATTGCGATACTGAGCGATACGGAAAGGCACGGTGTCTTTCTTTGTCGGGTCGATTGTGTTCTCAAGAATTGTAAACTCCGAGCGCACCTGATCAAAAAGTTTTGTTACAGGCGAGCGACGTTCATTCATGGCCTTGACCGTTTTGCGTGTCTTCTCGATATAGGCAGCGAGGCGTTTGTCAAGTTCATCACTCATGCCGTTGCGTTCTATCTCATCGAGAAGCTGCTGACCGGCTTCGGCGCAACGCTGGCATGACAGCGTATTGGCCTGATAAGACTGCGGCCCAGCCTTGACAATGGTCGCGATGTTTTCCTGACGCGCAATAACGGCGTCGGATACGGGGATAAGTTGATTGCTCATGTTGGTGGATATTAAGCCGCGCCTACTCCAGAAAGAGCAGACACGGCAGGGTTAATGTTAAAATGTTTCGTCATCGTTGTCAGACTGTGAGGGGTCAACCGTGACACCGGCAGAGGTGTCAGGAGCAGGGGCAAAGCTTTCTTCTTCACGCGGGGCAGGGGGGTCGTCCTGTTGACCGTCCATGCCGTAGAAATCATCATCCTGTCGCGGAACTTCATCGGCCTCATAGGTCGTACCTTTGCCGATGCGCAGTTTCGGATAGGTTTTGAAGGCATGTTTGATGCACTTCGCCATGAGGAAACCGCTGTCGATACGATTGCCCTCGCCAGATGAATACAGGGCGTTGGGGGTTTCGACGTATGCCCTTGCATTGTTATCCCACTTCTTGTTGGCTTTGCCTGAGTAGCCGGCGAGGCGTCGCCAGTCTTCTTCAAGCAGCACGGCATAGTCAATCGAACCGTCGGCGCGGGTGATACGCATGAAACAAGCAATCGGCTTCTGGGGATTGTGGTTGATGTTGAGGGTATATTCAACTGATTTTGTGCCGTTGTGATCGGTAAAACTGAAACCGTCGCCCTCGTAGACAATCACGGGGTTATCGGCATGGCGAATCTGACCGGCGCGAGTGCGCTGGATCAGTTCGCCGTACCCTGAGATTGTGAGGGTGCATCGTTGTTCGTAGATGTCCTTGCCGTTGGTATCCTTTGCGCCGGTCTTGTAACCGCGTGGCTGAAGATAGGCGAGGGCGCGGGCTCCCGGCTCTACGGAGAGGCCGCAGACGGCAAGATCAATAAATGCGATGAAGATTGACACAGGAGTGCAGGCTTTGAGAGCCTGACTGTCAGCTATCAGGCGGTTGAAATGGATTGCTTCACGCTCATAGACGGCTTCGGCGTTCGCCTCGCCCCACAGCGCACCGTAAAGGTCAATGAAGCGTTGGCGCACAAGATCGTCCTTGACGACTTCCATCGGCTTGAGATCCGCGATGTGTTGTGCTGAAACTTTTACTTTGCTCATGTTGAGTATTATTAAATTGTTTATAAATGGGTTATCTCGAATTGTATCACGTTTAGAAAAAGCCAGCCCCAACTCGTGGGGCCGGCATACCTAAACATGAGCAGAATTCTTTGCATAAAGCAAAGCGCCTTTCGGCGATAAGAAATAATCCTACTTGTGGAAGAAAAGGGATTCGAACCCTCATGACCTTACGGCCACCGCATTTTAAATGCGGCGCGTCTACCAATTCCGCCATTCTTCCGAAAAACCGCCGACGCTTCACAGCGGCGACGGAGCAATAGTGCATAGAACATAAGAATTGAAATTATACCTAAATTCGGGAAATAGGACAACAGGCGGGAGTCGAACCCGCATCTGAGTTTTTTAGACCGAGCTTTACCATTAAGCTACTGCTGTCGGTCAATATGTAGGGCAGCTACTTAAAGCTGCATTAAAAGTCATACTTGCTACTGCGGTCCATAGCGTCCGTTCATGTGTGTCGCATCGGGCATTTTACCTCCCAGATTAGCTACCGTCTCGCTATGTATTGGTTGAGGTATCTCGTACCTTGCGAGGTCAGGCCACCCGCTATGGAGCGTTTTTATTGAGTGTTGTCGAGGTGGGGGTCGAACCCACAATACCGGAACCAAAATCCGGGGTGTTACCGCTACACCACTCGACAGTGTTGACTATCTGAAATAGTCTTGTTTGGTATCTTGCAGCCGTCGAAGCTCGGAAACTTTATATTCCAGCTTCTGTGTCCGTTTGCATGGCTCGATTTTTCCTGTATCTCGCCACCGCGTTACGTTGGATCTGCCGAAGCGGCGGAACGCTTCATTCTGACAGATGTATTCCGGCTCATCCTTTTTGCGCATTCTCTCGGCCACTGCGTCGGCAAGGTCATTGAGAAATATGTTGTAAGGCACGGCTCTGTCGCTAAACTGAATTGTCATAAGCAATTTCCTTTTTGGTTATTCTCCACTTTAGGCCGGTGACCTCTTGAAGCCGGGCTTTCATCTCTCGTGAATGTCTGAGTGTCGATGCCCATGCCTGAGAGCGCTGTTTGAGGCCGACAGGCCTGATGTAATATCGTGTCATGATTTTTCGCGATGTCTGGAGTTGTGCTCGCGGAGCTCTCGGAGCGAAGTAGGAAGCATTAAGAGGTAGCCGCTGACGTACCCGATAATGGCGAAGCACACTGCGCAGAAGATATTCCCGGCAAACAGACAGCGCAGACAGTAGACGATGCCGAAGAGGATGACGGCCACCGAGAAAAGCACCTGACCGACAAGGTATATTTTTGCTAATTTTTGATACATGGCTGCTAATTATTAGAGCGTTTCATGAACTGAGTCGTAGAGTTCCCAACGGATGTTGGTAAGGCATTTCTTTGCTTCCGCTGTGTCGGCGATGGAGATAAGCACGTCTATGTCGCGGTAGTTCCAGCGGCTGATGGCGTTTGCTTTCTCGATGAGTTTCTTATCGAAGTCTGTCATGGCTGTAGGAATTAGAGGGATTGTTAATACCGGAATGGCGAGAGGGTTTTGTCGATGAGGCGGCAGTTGAAGTCGATGCTCTCATTGATTTCTTTCGGCGAGCTGCCGGTTCCCATGATGTGATCAGAGAGGCGTTCGAGCGCCCATGCGATACGTTCGGCTTCGTCGAAGGTGAGGGTAATTGTTCGTTTTGTCTCTTCCATGTTTAGGTGGGGGTTAGATGGATTTTATACTTTTGGGAATAGAGCTTCAGGTGAGGTCTTGAAATGGCGGGCGAGTGTTTCCTGCGTCAGGGCGTCGGGGATTGCGTCGCCGGCGATCCATTTGCGCACTGTTATTTCAGATCTCTTCGTTACGCGGGCAACCTCCAGGACGAAAGCATAAGGCGGAGTCAGAGGCTTCGGCTGCTTTTTTGCGTTGTCATAAAGCTCTTTGAGTGTCATATTATTTTATATTTGATTTTAAGTACATGACAAAAATTTGAAGACATCGAATTTTGGGGAATAAGTCGGTCGT
>OHAU01003376.1_pt1 | contig 12893 bp, 7 predicted proteins | sample 1577181 | NCBI WGS metagenome assembly OHAU01 (sample SAMEA3541472, study PRJEB24748) | human gut metagenome | biome: human gut; feature: human-associated habitat; material: faeces | place: China | collected 2012
GACAACTTGTCCGGCCCCGCCTTTTGCTGCGTATTCGTGTGCGCTTATTTCTTCTCGCCGTGCCGCACGGCGTGGGCGCAGATGGCGGCAAAGGTCTCGTCGCTGATGTCGTGCTCGATCTTGCAGGCGTCCTCCTCCGCCACCTTGGGGTCCACCCCCAGAGTGATGAGGAAGCGGGTCAGAGTGTGGTGCCGGTCCAGCATACTGGCGGCAATGGCCATGCCGGAGTCCGTCAGGGTGATGAACCCCTCCCGGTCCATGGTGATATAGCCGTTCTCCCGCAGACGCTTGGTGGCGTAGCTGACACTGGGCTTGGTGACACCCAAATGCTCCGCCACATCGATGGAACGGATATAGCCGTGCTCCTGCTGCATCATCAGCATGGACTCCAGATAGTCCTGAGAGGATTTCTGTATCTTCATGGCAAACTGCACCAACCTTTTTCGGGTATTTCTTATAGGTTAACACAGACTAACCAAAAATGCAAGGAGAGAAAAAAATTTTCCAAATCCCCTTGACAAAGTGGGTTAGAGCGGTTAAACTTAGTCGATGGTTAGGGCAACTTAACTTTAATTTTGGCACAGAGGTTAGCAGGTGCTAACCGTTTGGTTGGGAGGAATGATGTGATGATGCCTTTGGCACTGGCCAACCCCGGCGAGGAGAATCTCATTCGGAAGGTGGGCGGAAGCCCGGAAGTAAAGAAGCATCTGGAGGATCTGGGCTTTGTAGCCGGCGGTACGGCTACGGTGGTGGCTACGCTGGGCGGCAATATCATCGTGAAGATCAAGGAATCCCGTATCGCCATCAGTGAAGAGATGGCACGGAAGATCATGATTTGACAAAAAAAGGAGAGAAAAGTATGAAAACACTGCGTGAGGTCAAGATCGGCGAGACCGTCAAGGTGGTAAAGCTCCACGGCGAGGGCCCTGTCAAGCGCCGCATCATGGACATGGGCATCACCCGCGGCACCGAGGTATTCGTCCGCAAGGTAGCCCCTCTGGGCGATCCCATGGAGGTCACCGTCCGTGGCTATGAGCTGAGCCTGCGAAAGGCCGACACCGAGATGATCGAGGTCGAGTAAGTGTCCCGTTGCGGATGGAGCGAACCCGGCCTTCATAGGCCCTGATTTTTGTTAGTGATAAGTTAGAGAAATCAAACCAAAAGGAGCAAGCATCAATGGAGAAGCAGATCAAAATTGCCCTGGCGGGCAACCCGAACTGCGGTAAGACCACGCTGTTCAATGCGTTGACGGGCTCGAACCAGTTTGTTGGTAACTGGCCCGGTGTTACCGTGGAGAAGAAGGAAGGCAAGCTGAAGAAGCACGAGGATGTGGTCATCATGGACCTGCCCGGCATCTACTCCCTGTCTCCCTACACGCTGGAGGAGGTGGTGGCTCGTAACTACCTGATCGGTGAGCGGCCCGACGCCATCCTCAACATCATCGATGGCACCAATCTGGAGCGTAACCTCTACCTGACCACCCAGCTTACCGAGCTGGGCATCCCCGTGGTCATCGCCATCAACATGATGGATGTGGTCCGCAAGAACGGCGACCAGATCAACACCGGGGAGCTGTCCCGTGAGCTGGGCTGCCAGGTGGTGGAGATCTCCGCCCTGAAGGGTACCGGTGTCATGGAGGCCGCCGAGGCCGCCGTGGAGGCTGCCAAGAACGGCAAGACCATCCCCATGCACACCTTCTCCGGCCCCGTGGAGCATACCATTGCCCACATCGAGGAGGCCGCCGTACATACCATGCCCGAGGAACAGCAGCGCTGGTACGCCATCAAGATCTTCGAGCGTGACGACAAGGTGCTGGAAAAGCTCAGCATCCCCGCCGACGTGATGCAGCACATCGAGACGGACATTCAGGCCGCCGAGAAGGAACTGGATGACGATGCCGAGAGCATCATCACCAACGAGCGCTATGTCTACATCGCTGAGCTTATCAAGGGCTGCTACAAGCAGAAGCGCAAGGGTCAGCTTTCCGCTTCCGATAAGATCGACCAGATCGTCACCAACCGCTGGCTGGGCCTGCCCATCTTCGCTCTGGTGATGTTCCTTGTGTACTGGATCGCCATGGTGGCCGTGGGCGCCCCCGCTACCGACTGGGCCAACGACGGCCTGTTCGGCGACGGCTGGCACCTGCTGGGTATCGGCTCCAAGGCCTATAACGAGGTCAACGACGAGTACACCGCATCCCTGCAGGCTGTGGAGGCCTTTCTGGGCATCGAGATCGATCCCGAGGCCGATGACTTTGATCCCTCTGCCGTCACCGCTCAGATGAACGGCTTCACCGCCAGCAGCAACGCCACCGCCACCGTGGATGTGGAGGATGAGGAGACGCTGGCCATCAACACCATGACCGCCTACTACGACACCATCCCCGAGGGTGCCGACAAGGACAGCACCGTGGGTGTCACCTATGTGGATGCCGTGGCCTACCTCAACAAGAACGGCTTTGACGCCCCCGATCCCGCCGACTACGGCGTGTGGGTCCCCGGCGTGCCTGTTCTGGTGGAGAGCGGTCTGGAGTCTGCCGGCGCAGCCGATTGGCTCAGCGGCCTGATCCTTGACGGTATCGTGGCCGGTGTCGGCGCCGTGCTGGGCTTCGTGCCTCAGATGCTGGTGCTGTTCCTGATGCTGGCCTTCCTGGAGGCCTGCGGCTATATGGCCCGTATCGCCTTCGTTCTGGACCGTGTGTTCCGCAAGTTCGGCCTGTCCGGTAAGTCCTTCATCCCCATGCTCATCGGCGTGGGCTGCGGCGTACCCGGCATCATGGCCTCCCGTACCATCGAGAATGAGCGTGACCGCCGTATGACCATCATGACCACCACGTTCATCCCCTGCGGCGCCAAGGTCCCCTTCATCGCCATGATCGCCGGCGCCATCTTCGGCGGCAGCGCATGGGTTTCCACCTCCGCTTACTTCATCGGCATGGCCGCCATCATCATCTCCGGTATCATGCTGAAAAAGACCAAGATGTTCGCCGGCGACCCCGCTCCCTTCGTCATGGAGCTGCCCGCCTACCACTGGCCCACTCTGGGCAACGTCCTGCGCTCCATGTGGGAGCGTGGCTGGTCCTTCATCAAGAAGGCCGGTACCATCATCCTGCTGTCCACCATCTTCGTGTGGTTCACCACCTACTTCGGCTGGGTGGACGGCACCTTCCGTATGCTGGATGAGTCCGAGATCGACTCCTCCATTCTGGCTGCCATCGGCGGCGCTATCTGCTGGATCTTCAAGCCTCTGGGCTGGGGCAACTGGCAGGCGACCGTGGCCTCCATCACCGGTCTGGTGGCTAAGGAGAACATCGTGGGTACGCTGGGTATCCTGTACGGCGGCGGCGACGGCACCGTGTACCAGAACATCGCTCAGGCCTTCACCGGCATCACCGGCTACAGCTTCCTGGTGTTCAACCTCCTGTGCGCCCCCTGCTTCGCCGCCATCGGCGCCATCAAGCGTGAGATGAACAACCACAAGTGGACTTGGTTCGCCATCGGCTATCAGTGCGGCTTCGCCTATCTCGTCGGCCTGATGATCAACCAGTTCGGCAACGCCTTCGCCGGCAGCCTGAACATCATCGGCCTGATCGCTGCGCTGGCTGCGCTGGCCCTGATCGTCTATATGCTGGTGCGCCCCTACAAGGAGGCCACCAAGCTCAACGCCAAGGTGTAAGCACCTTATCCATCTTTTCACATCGGTACGCAAGGCCAGTGGTTCCGTCTCCTTCGGGAGACGGGACCCACGCCGCCCTATCGGGCCGGTGTTCCAACATTTTCCAAGTATTTTTGAAAAGGAGTGAGTTTCCATGCTGCAATGGATCAGCGAGAATGTAGGCACCATTTTGATTTGTATAGGACTCATTGTCATCGTAGCGTTGATCGTCCGGAGCCTGATCCGGCAGAAAAAACAGGGGAAGTCCTCCTGCGGGGCCGGATGCGCCCACTGCGCCATGCACGGTCAGTGCCATAAGGACTGACGGGCGCAGAAAATGCCATAAGGGAAGGGACACGGAAGCACCCCGTGTCCCTTCCCTTATGCGCTCTCCTGTATGCTGCGGGCGTCTCTTTCGGCGCAAGACAATGGAGTGGGGCAGGAGAGGGCCTTTCCCACGGGAGAGACCCTCTGCTGATTCTAACAAGGGCGGATCACAGTCTGTAAACGGCGCATCACGGCCCGCAGGTGGCAGATAAAAGGCGGGACCCTTACGGGCCCCGCCTTTTCGCTTATGCGGTTATGCCTTGCGGCAGGTGGTCATGTGTCGGAAGGTTTTCCCTTATCCCCGGCGCTTCTTGCCCACCAGCAGAGCCGCACCGGCCATGGCTGTGATCCCCATCAGGGAGACCCACAGAACCAGACGGCTCTCGTCGCCGGTGGCGGGCTTGGTGGGATCGGTGGGCTGGTCGGGTTTACCGGGCTGATCGGGCTTGCCGGGATCCACGGGATTCAGCTCAGCGCCGCAGGTATCACACTTGCCGTCCTTGTCCGCATCCGTATGACCGGTGGCGGGGAGCACACGGGTCTCCGTCTCGCCGCAGGGGCAGGTGCGGGTCTCCACGCCGTCCTCGGTGCAGGTGGCGGGAGTGGTGACGACCCACTCACCGAACTGGTGGGTGTGGGCGGTGCAGATGATGTCGGCACGGTTGCTGATGCGGATACGGGGCGCCATAGCGGTGCCGTCAGCCAGCACGAAGGTGTTGTCGTAGGAGGCCAGACCTGTGGCGGAGATCTCGCAGCCCAGCTCCAGATTCTTCACCTCGTCGTTGGGGCAGATGTAACCGTCGATGAACACACGGGACACCACACCGGCGCTGTCACGGACCAGAATGGTCTGCACCAGGCCGTTGGCCATCTCGATGCCCACCACATAGCCCTTCAGGGTGATGAGCTGGCCCAGCACGGAGCCGTCGTTGACCTGGGTGGCTGTGACCTCTCTGGGGGTCACGGCCTCACCCTCGCCCAGCTTGACGATGTCGGTGACGGCCAGCTGGTGCTCACCCTGATAGGAGCTGGTGGTGCCGGACACACGCACCCGGTCGCCGATCTTGAAGTCGCCGGCCACAGGGAAGCAGTTGATGCCGCCGGTCTCGTCCTGCACGTAGATGCAGTCGAAGAAGGCCGTCTCCTTGTCGTAGCCGGAGGCGTTGGAGGTGACCACACCCTCAATGGTGTACTTGTAGCCATCCTCGGTCTGGGCCTGTACCTCAGCGATGGGCGTGATCTGCACGGGGTTGATGAGCCGCAGCAGATTCTCGCAGATCTTGTAGTTGGAGTAGTTCTTCTCGGAACCGTTGTCGCTGATGCTGGCCTGCACCTCAAAGTTGGACATGAAGGCCGCACCGGAGACCACCACCATGCCACGGCCCTTCAGCTGCTCGGTAGCCATGACCATCAGGCGGCTGTCGTTTTCGGCAAAGGCATACTTGGGCGTACCGGCGCCGCCCAGACCGTCCTGATCCACGTCCACGGAGTAGGTGGTGGCATGGCCATACACCACGGGGGACACGGTGGCGGGCAGAACGGAGGTGGCGTTGCCGCTTGCGTCCACGGCATAGATGGAAGCACCGCCGTAGTGGCTGAAGCGCTCGGTGTAGAGCTTGTCATAGGGATGGTCGGGATCGACCTCCACGCCGTCCATCAGGGGGTTGTCCATGTTGTAGGAGCTGAAGTACAGCCGCCACTTATCCACGCCGTCGGCGGCGCTGCGAACGTCGTCATAGGTGGCGTCGTCGCTGATGCGGAGGCTGGAGCCCAGAGCGGCCAGCACCTCATTCTGGGTGGCCGCCATGTGCTTGATGGCGGGGTTGCTCTGAATGACGTCGTAGTTCTCGTAGTTGTCGGACCAGCCTGCCAGAATGACGGTGCCTCCGGCTGCGTTGAAGGCGTCGATGGCCGCCAGCTCGTCAGCACTGTACGTCTTGGGGTCGGCCTGAGCGGCCTCCAGACGGCGGCTGGGAGCGGTGAGGATCAGAGCCTTGAACTTGGGATTGCCGCAGGCGGCGATGAGCTCCTCGCTGGAGTTCAGCTGCACGGTCCGGACGCTGTACTCAGCGGCCAGATTGCTGAAGTTGCCCATGGAATCCTTGTAGTTGCCCGCCACATACTCGTTGTAGTGGGAGGCGTCGATGCCAATGTACACCAGTGCATCCGCATTGAGCACATCCAGATCGATGGTCTTGGTGAAGGTGTACTCCTTGCCGTTCTGCTCCACCACGGCGGTGACCTGAACGGTGAACACACGGGCGGCGGTGGGGGTGTAGTGGAAGGAGACATCCAGCGTGCTGCTCTTGCCCAGCGTGTAGCCCTTGTCGCCCTCGCCCTTGTCCACGCCGATGACGGTGCCGCCGATGGTGTAGGTCAGGGACTTGATGGTGGCATCGGTGACCTCGCTGTTGAAGAGGGTGGTGGTCAGGGTCAGCTCCTCGTCGGTGACGGGAGTGGCGGTGCCGCAGACCATGTTGGAGATGCCCAGCTTCAGGCTCTCACCCACCCACACGGGGGAGGTGACCGCCAGATCGCCGTCCCCCTCGGTGACACGGATGAAGTAGTAGCTGTAATCCGGATCCAGCGTCACGGACAGGCTGCCCTGATTCAGCTCGGCGGGGTCGGACCAGGTGTGGACCACCTTGCCGGAGTTGACCACCACCTCCACCTTGGAGATGGAGTCGCTCTTGTCGGGATCGTTGACGGTGACCTCCAGATTCAGCTTCTCGGGGACCTCGGTGATGCTGGAGCCCATCATCTGACCGTTGACGGTGTAGCCCAGCTCCAGGTTCTTATCCTCGGTGGCGTACATCCGCAGGGCCCGGATGGCCTCGTAGATGCCCTTTTCGGTGAAGTTGTCGGTGAGGATAACGTCACGGGCGTCGTTGGCATTGCCCCAGCGGCCCTTGTGGTTGTCCTGGTTGTTGGTGGGAGCCAGGTGCCAGCCCTTATCCAGCGCCATGATGTACTGCTCATAGCTGGGATAGTAGCCGCCGGCGCCGATCTGGCCCTCGCCGTTACCCACCTCCACCATATACATACGGCTGTCAATGACGGGATCCCAGTAGGAGAAGTCACTGAAGTTACCGAAGGTGGTGCCGGGATGGTTGAACTGGCTGATGGAGTCCACGCCCTCGGCCTGACTCAGCAGAGCGTAGTAGGCCTTCATACCGGCGTCGTCGGTCTTGTTGTTGAGGGTGGTGTTGTTGCGGGAGACCACGCCGGGGGTGTTGAAGGTGTTGATGTGGCCGGGGCCGCCGGACCATGTCATCTCGAAGCCGCCCAGCGCCACGATGGAACCGGCGTTCTCGGCGTTGAAGGCATCGATGGTGCTCTTATAGGTGCTCCAGCTGTGGTTGGCATCGGAGTCCTTCACCAGAGAGGTGTCATACAGAGCGCCCTCCACGTTAGCATTGGTCTTGGAGTCGAAGTAGTTGGAGTGGTCGGTGAAGGCTACGAACTGCACGTTGGCGCTGGCGGGGATGCTCTTGATGTAGTCCAGCGCAGAGGTCAGCGTACCGGAGCCGTCGGAATACTGGGTGTGGCTGTGAAGCTGACCGAAGTACAGCTGATACTGAGTCTTGCCCACGGTGAAGAACCAGTTGAAGCTGGCCTCCTTGCCGTCGGTACGCTTGGCGGTGACCACCACCTCCGTGCGGCCGTCGGTGAGGTCGGCAGCGGGCGTGTAAGTGACACGACCATCGGCATACACAGCATCCACGGCCTTGCCGTTCACCGTCATGGTGATGGTGGGCTCCGTCCCGGCATTGGCCAGCGCCACAGAGATGGCGGGCCGCTTGTTGCTGCCGGTCTGAGCGCCCCGCATGGGCGTGGGATCGGAGAACACTGGCTCGTCCTTCACGGGGATCTCCACCGTGCGGGTGATGGCCTTGCCCTGATTGTCCACGCCGCTGATGGTTACGGTGAGCTTGTCGCCCGTCACCTTCTCCACGGGGATGGTGACGGTGTAAACACCCTCCTCCTCGGTGACAGTCAGGGCCTCGCCCGCCAGCGTGGCGGTCATATCGCCCTTGACACCGAAGGGAGCATCCACGGTGAAGCTAAAGGTGTAGGCCTGCCCCACATAGGCGTCATACAGGTGGTCGATGACCACGGCGGGCATATTCACGATGCCGCCGGTCAGCTCCGTCCCCTCCGCCACGGGATAGAAGGAGAAGGAGTAGATGGTGTAGTCCAGATCACCGGTGGAGCTGTACATACTGTACACCTTGAAGCTGTCGCTGTAATACTCCAGCCACTGGCTGTATTTGCCGTTATACTTGGCGGTGCGGCTCTCCATTTCGTAGCCGCCCACGTTGCCGGAGCACTCCCGGACCAGCCAGTCGGCGTCCTCACTGGCGGTGAGGGAATAGAAGGCGTTGTTGCCGGTGCCGTTGGCGCACAGATAGCCGTAGGTGTCGTTGCGGAAGCGATAGTACTCGCCGCTGCGCTCCACGGTAAAGACCACGGCGCCGTTGGAGCAGACAGCCTTGCCGTTGGCAATGGTGGCGGCCGCCTTGTTGATGGCGGGACTGTCGGTGTTGTCATTTTGCTCCGCCAGAACCGCCTCAGCGTTCTGGTTGTAGATGACCACCTCATCGCCGGCCTGAGGCAGCTGGCCGGGGGTGGGAGGCGTCACGTTGGTGACGTAGTCGGTACTGGCGCCGTTGCGGAGCTGATAGGTGCCGTTGTAGGCGGAGCAGCAGGCATACAGGGCCGTGACGTCGGCCTCAGTAGTATTGGCGGGCAGCGGCACACCCTTGAAGAGCTTGGTGCTGCCGGTGGCGTCGGTGATGGGGGTGCTGCCGGAAGCGTTGTAGGTACCCAGTGTCACGTCCTTGATGTAGACGTACTCACTGAGATAGTCGGCGCCCATCTGGGAGACGGTGATTTCCTGTGCGGGGATGGCCTCCACGCCGGCCTTTACCACCTCCATGGCAGGGGACTGCATCTGAGGCACGCCGCCGTAGGGGCTAACGGTGCCGGTGACCTTCACCACGTCGCCTACCTTATAGTTGGCGTGGTTGGCGTAATCATAGACCTGGAAGCCGTAGATCTCACCGCCGATGACGTCCTCCAGAATGATGGAACTGATGCTGGCAGCGCCGTTATAGGCGTTGCCGTAGTGATACACCACCTGACCCACCACGGAGACATTTTCGGTCTTGGTGGTGATGGCCCCGGCCTCCTTGACGGTGAGCGTCCCGTCGGGGATCATGTCGTCCGTGATGGGGTCATTGACGGAACCGGCGGCCCGGATCTCGTCGGCAACGGTATTCCGCAGCTGCAGGGTGCCGTTGTTGGTGCCTACGGCGGCGGTAACATCTACCTTGTCGCCCACGGCAAAGGCCCAGCTGTCGCCGTTCTTGGGCAGAACTGCCTTATAGAGCTGGATGGTCTTGCCGTCGGCATCCTTGAAGGTGACGTTGGGGTTGGCGTACTGACCGTTGTTGTCGTAGATCTCAGTGATCTCCAGCCCCTTCAGCTGCACATAGGTACACACATCGTCGGCGGTCAGAGCGGCGATGGTGGTGGGCTTGGCGTTCAGCGCCAGACCGCTGGATTTGACGAAGGTGCCGCTGCCCAGCTGCGCCATGCCCCTGAACTCGGCCCGCTTGCCGGTGCCGATGATGGTGTCGCCCAGAGCGATCTCATCGGTCTTGGCGGCCAGCCGCAGACAGATAGCACCGGTGGCGTCCTGCAGATAGTAGTTCTGGCCGTCCACCAGCGTCACGACGCCCTTGACGGTGAACTCGGTGTCGGTGGCGCCCTCCAGTGCCGTGCGGATAGGTACGGTGGCGGGCTCCTCCGGATCAGGCTCCGGGGTGGCGTCCACGTACTGCTTCTCCTGCGTCAGCTTGTAGAAGGTCATGCCGAAGTCCGCTTCCTTCAGCCGGTCAGTGCTGGTGCAGTAGGCGGAGAACTCGGTGAACTTGGCGAAGTATTCCAGGTAAACCTTGCCGTACTGACCGGTGACGTCGCTGCCGGAGAGGTAGTAGGAGGCGTTCTCGGCATTGCAGGTCTCCACATCCCAGCGGGTGGTGCCGTTGGCGGCCATGTTGAGATGGAACTTGCCATTATTTTCACCCAGCGTCAGCGTCTTGTCGTTCTGGGTGAAGGTATAGGTGCCGTCATCGTTGGCGGTGACATCCCATACCAGCGCATCCATGGCGTTGGCAGTCAGCACATCCTTTTCCACCGTGGCGGCCACGGGGGTCAGGTAGTAATTGCTCATCACGGTGGAGCTGACGGCAAAGCCGTTGCCGGCGTTGAAAATGACCGCCTTGTCGCCGCCGGTGAGGGCAGCGGTCTTGACGTACTTGTCTACCAGACGATAGGCCTTGTAGGTGAACACGACCTCCTGACTGTCGGTCATGCCGTCCTTCACAGCCTTGACGGTGATGGTGCAGGAGGCGGTGATGGTCACAGGGCCGGTGTAGTCCTGATAGGCGCCGTCATCCACCTTGTACCGCAGGGTGGCATCCGCCGTCTTGCAGGCAAAGGCCACGGTGTCGCCCACCTTCACATCGCCGGAGGCGGTGCCGGTGGGGGCAGCTACCTGCTCCAGCCCGCCGCCCAGCTTATAGAGGGTGAAGTGGCAGGGGTAGCCGCCGGGAGACTTGGTGATAGTGGCGTCCTTGTAAGCCCTGAACTTGTTCTGGGCGCTGGCGTTGCTGGCCAGCTTGACCGTGTCATCGCCCTGTCCGGCGAAGGTAAAGGTCCCGTCGGTGGCATCGAAATCCACGGCCCACCGGTAGCTGCCGCTTTTAATGCCATTGTTGTTGCCGCCTTTGGGAGCAATGGCCTTGCCGTTGGCGTCACTGAGAATGGTACCATTCTTGCCCACGGTCAGCGTCCAGACGCCGCCCGTGGGATCAATGACCTGATCGTTGGCAGCTGTCACGGCCACTGCCGTGACCCATGTGCCGTCCAGCACACCGGGGGCGTAGCCGTTGTTGGCTACCATCACATACTCGCCGCTGACCAGTTCATCGGCGGACGTGACCTTGGTGTAGGTCTTTGTCGCTGATTCGTCTGCCAGAACTGCTGTGGGCAGCAGCGAGAGCAGCATCATCAGCGACAGCAGCACAGACATGATCCGACTGCTGAGTCCTCTCTTCTTCAATGAAATCCCTCCTGTTCAATATTACACGTTTACACGGCGGCCTGCTTCTGTCCTTCCGTCCCCCCGGAGATAGTACAAAGCCGCCTGACCCGCATCCGGCGGGCAGACGACCTTCCACAAGCTATCCTGTTTTTGGCACGGAGGCAGCGTCAAGGGCTCCGATCAGCTGAAACAGGCAGACTGTGGGGGATACCGTTGAGCAAAGACAAACCTTTTGTGTATCGTGCTGCCGGTCAAAACCGTGTACGCCGCTTTTGGCCGTACATACCGCCTTTGACCGATGGTAACAGTCTATCATAAAGCTACCCAAATGGCTACCCCTTTTTCAATGATTTTGTCAGAAACGTGCAATAAGTTTGTATAATATCTGCAAAGTCTATTGACAGATGTAGCTGACTAGTGAACACTATTGACATCAGGGGCGGAAGTTGCTATGCTGTAACCAAATATCATTGACGGAGGAAACGCCCATGAAGCGGAAGAAGGGGAATGCGGACCGGCTGACAGCCGGGGCCTGGTGGAGCAGGAACCGGTGGAGCTGCGTCATTCTGGCGGCGGCGCTGGTGCTGTTCATCGTCGTGCGGATGGCGGCTGTGACCTTTGAGCAGCCCCAGCCCCGAGGGGATGAATATGCCGAGTACGAGACCGGCGTCGTTACGGATATCCTGTCGGACAATACCGAGGCAGATGCCGTGGCTGACGGCGGCTATCGAGGGGAGCAGCTGCTGCTGGCGCAGGTGCGCTCCGGCCAGTACAAGGGCGAGACCATGCAGGTGTATAACTATGTGGGGCCGCTGTACGGCCAGCCCCTGAAGGTGGGGCAGCGGGCGGTGCTGCTGATCTCCACTTATAGCGACGGCAGCCATACCGCCACGGTGTACGAGTATGACCGGGCGGTGGGTCTGGCGGTGACCGTGGGCCTGTTCCTGCTGGCAACGGTGCTGGTGGGCGGCAAGGTGGGAGCCAAGTCTCTGGTGGCGCTGGCGGTGACGCTGGTGTGCCTGTTCTGGATCCTGATCCCCCTGCTGATGAAGGGAGCGCCCACTCTGCTGACGGTGTTTCTGGTGTGCGCCTACATCACCGTGGTGACGATGGTGATCTTGGGCGGCGTGTGCCGCAAGACGGTGTGTGCTGCGCTGGGTACGGTGGCCGGTACGGCGCTGGCGCTGCTGTTCGGCCTGCTGTCTCAGAGCCTTCTGCGGATCGACGGCCTGCGGCTGACGGATGTGGAACCACTGCTGCAGCTGCGGCAGACGGGTACGCCCTTGGGCCTGCGGGGCCTGCTGGTGGCGGGGGTAGTCATCAGTGCGCTGGGCGCCGTGATGGACGTGGCCATGAGCATCTCCTCTGCGCTGACGGAGGTACATACCGTGGCCCCGGACCGGGACGGCCGGGCTCTGTTCCGCTCCGGTATGAATATCGGCCGGGATATGGTGGGTACCATGACCAACACCCTGATCCTGGCATTTTTGGGCAGCGGCCTGTCCTTCATCATCTATCTGTATTCGCTGGGGCTGGATCCCCGGCAGCTCATCAGCTCCCCCTATATGGCCACGGAGGTCATCAGCGGCATCGCCAGCAGCATCGGCGTCATTCTGGCGGTCCCCCTGACGGCGCTCATCACCTCGTTCATTTTGGTGAAGGATAAAAAATCGTCCAAGCACCAGACGGATAATGCCCCCGGAAATAAGAAAATGCCGACATGATATCGTCTCTGGAAAAACGAATACCGGCAGAATAGAAAAACAGCAAAAAAGCAGGCGGGGAAGGCAATTTTGCCTTC
>OHAU01003389.1_pt1 | contig 12828 bp, 8 predicted proteins | sample 1577181 | NCBI WGS metagenome assembly OHAU01 (sample SAMEA3541472, study PRJEB24748) | human gut metagenome | biome: human gut; feature: human-associated habitat; material: faeces | place: China | collected 2012
CGGTCAGCTGACGGATCTGCTTCATGCTGCCGCGGGCGCCGGAGTCGGCCATCATAAAGATGGGGTTATACTTATCCAGGCTGGCGGTGAGGGCATCGGTAACATCGGCGGTGGTCTTTTCCCACTCGCGGACCACCAGCTTATAGCGCTCTTCATCGGTGATGAAGCCCATGTTGTACTGGTCCTCGATGTCCACCACCCGCTGCTCGGTCTCGGCAATGAGCTGGTACTTCTTCTCGGGCACGGTCATGTCGGCGATGGAGATGGTGATGGAGGCGCGGGTAGAATACTTATAGCCGGTGGCCTTGATATTATCCAGCACCTCGGCGGCTACGGTGAAGCCGTACTGCTTGATGGTGCGGTCCACGATCTTACCCAGGAGCTTCTTGCCGCAGATCTCGGTGATCTCGTAGTCGAAGAACTTGTCGGTGGGGGTGCCGTCCTCATTCAGCCGCTTTACAAAGCCCAGGTTCTGGGGAATGTTGCGGTTGAAGATGATGCGGCCTGCGGAGCCCCGGACCACATGGGCGGTCTTGACGCCGTCCAGCTCCTTCTCCACACGGACCCAAACGGGCTGGTGGATACCGATGATATGCTCATTATAGGCCATGAGCACCTCGTCCTCATTGCGGTAGATATTCAGGGGGTTATGGGCCTTTTCCTCGTCGGTGAGCTCATCGTAGCTCTTCCCGGCCAGGGCAAAGTCGATGCCCTCGGGCCAGAACTCGTCGTTTTCCAGCTGGCTCATACCGTTTTCAAAGCGCTCAATGGTCAGGTAATAGGAGCCCAGCACCATATCCTGGGTAGGCACGGTGACGGGGCCGCCGTCCTGGGGACGCAGGAGGTTATTGGCCGAGAGCATCAGCAGCCGGGCCTCCGCCTGGGCCTCAGCGGACAGGGGAACATGGATGGCCATCTGGTCGCCGTCGAAGTCGGCGTTGAAGGCGGTGCAGTTCAGGGGGTGCAGCTTCAGAGCGCGGCCATCCACCAGCACCGGCTCAAAGGCCTGGATGCCCAGGCGGTGCAGGGTGGGGGCGCGGTTGAGCATGACGGGGTGGTCCTTGATGATCACATCCAGGGCATCCCACACCTCGGTGACGCCCTTATCCACCATCTTCTTGGCGGACTTGATGTTATTGGCCACGCCGTCCTCCACCAGCTTCTTCATAATGAAGGGGCGGAACAGCTCCACGGCCATCTCCTTGGGCACGCCGCACTGGTAAATCTTCAGCTCGGGGCCTACCACGATAACGGAGCGGCCGGAGTAGTCCACACGCTTGCCCAGCAGGTTCTGGCGGAAGCGGCCCTGCTTACCCTTGAGCATATCGCTCAGGGACTTGAGAGCACGGTTATTGGCGCCGGTGACGGGACGGCCCCGGCGGCCATTGTCGATCAGCGCGTCCACGGCCTCCTGAAGCATACGCTTTTCATTGCGGACGATAATATCCGGGGCCTTCAGCTCCAGCAGGCGCTTCAGACGGTTATTGCGGTTGATAACGCGGCGGTAGAGATCATTGAGGTCGGAGGTGGCGAAGCGGCCGCCGTCCAGCTGCACCATGGGGCGCAGCTCCGGGGGGATCACGGGCAGCACATCAATAATCATCCACTCGGGCTTATTGCCGGAGAGACGGAAGGCGTCCACTACCTCCAGACGCTTGACGACCCGGGCCTTCTTCTGGCCGGAAACGGTCTTGAGCTCCGTGTGCAGCTCCTGGCTCAGGGACTCCAGATCCACCTGCTGCAGCAGCTTCTTCACGGCCTCGGCGCCCATGCCGGCATCGAAGTCGTTCTCATACTTCTCGCGCATATCCCTGTACTCTTTCTCAGAGAGGATCTGATTGCGTACCAGGGGAGTCTCACCGGGATCGGTGACGATATAGGCGGCAAAATACAGGACCTTCTCCAAAATCCGGGGGCTGATGTCCAGCAGCAGACCCATGCGGGAGGGGATGCCCTTGAAGTACCAGATGTGGCTGACGGGGGTGGCCAGCTCAATGTGGCCCATGCGCTCCCGGCGCACCTTGGCACGGGTGACCTCCACGCCGCAGCGGTCGCAGATCTTGCCCTTGAAGCGGATCTTCTTATACTTACCGCAGTGGCACTCCCAGTCCTTAGTGGGCCCGAAGATCTTCTCACAGAACAGACCGTCCCGCTCGGGCTTGAGGGTGCGGTAGTTGATGGTCTCCGGCTTTTTCACCTCGCCAAAGGACCACTCACGGATCATTTCCGGAGAAGCGATACCGATTTTAATAGCATCAAATGTTGCGTAACTCATTGTAAAAGCTCCTCCCTTCCTTAATACTCGTCGTCATCGCCGATGTCGTTATAGGAAGCGTCAACTTCCTCGTCATCGACCTCTTCATATCCGGCATCAGCCAGCTCGCTCTCGTCGGCATAGCGGCTCTGGCGGTCGTCGTCGGCATCCATCCGGGCCAGGTTGAAGGTATCCAGGGCGTCCTCGTCCTCCTTCAGCTCGATCTCGTTGCCGTTTTCGTCCAGAACCTGAATGTCCAGGCACAGGGACTGCAGCTCCTTCACCAGCACCTTGAAGGACTCGGGCACGCCGGGGGTGGGCACATTGTGACCCTTGACGATGGCCTCATAGGTGCGCACACGGCCGGTGACATCATCGGACTTCACGGTGAGGATCTCCTGCAGGGTGTAGCTGGCGCCGTAAGCCTCCAGGGCCCAAACCTCCATCTCGCCGAAGCGCTGGCCGCCGAACTGGGCCTTGCCGCCCAGAGGCTGCTGGGTGACCAGGGAGTAGGGGCCGGTGGAGCGGGCGTGGATCTTATCATCCACCAGGTGGTGGAGCTTCAGGAAGTAGACATAGCCTACGGTGACCTTATTATCGAAGCGCTCGCCGGTGCGGCCGTCATAGAGCCAGCTCTTGCCCTCGGGATCAAGGCCCGCCTGCTCCAGGGCGGCGGTAATGTCCTTATCGGTGGCACCGTCGAAAATGGGGGTGGCCACCTTCCAGCCCAGGGTCTTGGCGGCGTAGCCCAGATGGACCTCCAGCACCTGACCGATATTCATACGGGAGGGAACGCCCAGGGGGTTCAGAACGATGTCCAGGGGCGTGCCGTCGGGCAGGAAGGGCATATCCTCCTGGGGCAGGACCCGGGAGACAACGCCCTTATTACCGTGGCGGCCGGCCATCTTGTCGCCCACCTGGATCTTGCGGCGCTGGGCGATATAGACGCGGACCACCTCATTGACACCGGGGCCCAGCTCATCGCCGTTTTCACGGGTGAACACCTTGGCGTCTACGATGATGCCGCTCTCGCCGTGGGGTACCTTCAGAGAGGTGTCACGGACTTCCCGGGCCTTTTCACCGAAGATGGCCCGCAGGAGCCGCTCCTCGGCGGTGAGGTCGGTCTCGCCCTTGGGGGTGACCTTACCCACCAGGATGTCTCCGGCGTGGACCTCGGCACCTACGCGGATGATGCCGCGCTCGTCCAGATCCTTCAGAGCATCCTCACCTACATTGGGGATGTCCCGGGTGATTTCCTCGGGGCCCAGCTTGGTGTCCCGGGCGTCGATCTCGTACTCTTCAATATGGATGGAGGTATACAGGTCCTCCTTCACCAGACGCTCGTTCAGCAGCACGGCGTCCTCGTAGTTATAACCCTCCCAGGTCATAAAGCCCACCAGAATGTTCTGACCCAGGGCGATCTCACCCTGCTCGGTGGCAGGACCGTCGGCCAGGACCGTGGGGTCCTCACCGCCGTGGACCCGCTCGCCTACGGAGACGATGGGCTTCTGGTTGATGCAGGTGCCGTGGTTGGAGCGGAGGAACTTAATGAGCTTATACTCCTTGGTCTCGCCGCTGTCGTAGCGGACGGAGATGGCCCGGGCGTCCACCTTGGTAACGACACCGTCGCCCTCGGCCAGGACGGCCACCTCGGAGTCCAGGCAGATCTTGTGCTCCATACCGGTGCCCACAATGGGGGCGTGGGGCTTCAGCAGGGGCACGGCCTGGCGCTGCATGTTGGCGCCCATCAAGGCGCGGTTAGCGTCGTCGTTGGGGAGGAAGGGGATCATGGCGGTGGCGATGGACACCATCATACGGGGAGAGATGTCCATATAGTCCACATACTGGGGCTCCACCTGAATGATTTCATCCCGGTGGCGGCAGGTGATACGCTTGCCGGTGAGGCGGCCCTCCTCGTCTACCGGCTCGGCAGCCTGGCAGACCACATACTGATCCTCCACATCGGCGGTCATGTAATGAATTTCGTCGGTGACCTTGCCGGTGGCATGGTCCACCATGCGGAAGGGGGCCTCGATGAAGCCGTACTCATTGACCCGGGCATAGGTGGCCAGATAGGAGATCAGGCCGATGTTGGGACCTTCGGGGGTCTCGATGGGGCACATACGGCCATAGTGGGAGTAGTGGACATCGCGGACCTCCATGTTGGCACGCTCACGGCTCAGACCGCCGGGGCCCAGGGCGGACAGACGCCGCTTATGGGTCAGCTCCGCCAGGGGGTTGGTCTGGTCCATGAACTGGCTCAGGGGGCTGGAGCCGAAGAACTCCTTGATGGCCGCGGTGACGGGCCGGATATTGATAAGGCTCTGGGGGGTGACCACATCCAGGTCCTGGATGGTCATGCGCTCACGGATGACACGCTCCATGCGGCTAAAGCCGATGCGGAACTGGTTTTGCAGCAGCTCGCCCACGCAGCGCAGACGGCGGTTGCCCAGATGGTCGATGTCGTCCTTGGTGACCAGGCCGTGGGCCAGGGCGTTCATATAGTTGATGGAGGCGAGAATGTCGTCTACGATGATGTGCTTGGGAACCAGCTGGTCGGCATGGAGACGGCACTGGTCGATGAGCTCCTGACCCTGGTACTGGCCCAGCAGGTCCTGAAGAACATCGAAGCGGACACGCTCCTTGATGCCGCACTGGGCCTTGGGGTCAAAGTCCACATAGCGGCTCATGTCGCACATACGGTTGGTGAAAATGCGGACGGTGGAGCCGTCGTCGGCACGGACGGAGACCTCGGGTACGCCGATGGCGTCCAGCTCCCGGCACTCCTTGCCGGTGAGGACATGGCCCTCGTCAAAGAGGATCTCGCCGGTGGCGGGGTCCGCCACGGGCAGGGCCAGCTGGCGATCCCGGGCAATGGCCCAAAGGGTGAGCTTCTTATTGAACTTATAGCGGCCCACGATGCTCAGATCGTAGCGCCGGGGATCAAAGAAGAGGTTATTGAGCAGGGTCTCGGCGGAGTCCAGGGTGGGGGGCTCGCCGGGGCGGAGCTTGCGGTAAATCTCCAGCATGGCCTCCTCGTAGGACTTGCAGCCGTCCTTTTCCAGAGTGGCCACGATGCGCTGGTCATCACCGAAGCGGTCGAGGATCTCGCCGTCGGTCTTGAGACCCAGGGCACGGATCAGGCAGGTGATGGGGAGCTTGCGGTTTTTGTCGATACGGACCCAGAAAACCTCGCTGGCATCGGTCTCATACTCCAGCCAGGCACCGCGATAGGGGATGACCGTGGCCGTCAGCAGGGGCAGATCGGTCTTCAGGTCCACCTCCTTGCCGTAGTAGATGCCGGGGGAGCGGACGATCTGGCTGACCACCACGCGCTCGGCACCGTTGATAACGAAGGTGCCGGAGTGGGTCATCAGGGGGAAATCGCCCATGAAGATCTCCTGCTCCTTGATTTCGCCCGTCTCCTTATTGTGCAGACGCACACTGACCTTCATGGGGGCCGCATAGGTGGCGTCCCGGGACTTGCACTCCTCTTCATCGTACTTGGGCTGCTCGTTCATGCTGAAGTCGATGAAGCTCAGCTCCAGGTTCCCGGCATAGTCGCTGATGGATGCTACATCCTCAAACACCTCATGCAGGCCCGTCTCCAGGAACCACTGATAGCTCTTCTTCTGGATCTCCAGCAGGTTGGGCATCGCCATGACCTCTTCGTGTCTGGCAAAATTCTTGCGCAGGGTTTTGCCGTAATACTTGTCCTTGGCCATCTTCAATACTCACGCCTTTCTTGCTTTTATGTCAACATTTTTGCTTAACGGATGGGGGGATGACGGTGGGGCGGGGCTCTGCTCAGAAGCGACACGCACGGGATAGTTGTTTCTTTTCCCGCTTCTCGGCTTGTAATTGCCGGCCGAAGATGGTATGCTATGAGCAGATCGTAAAAGGGGATATAGCCCCACTATCCGAACATAATCGATTTATTATAGCAAGTCAAGCCCCTGCTTGTCAAGGGCTTTTTGTTTTTTCCGGGGACAGACCCCGGTTTTTTTGCGTTTTGAGAGGGGGAAAACCCGGAGAAGCGCCCCACCCGGGGCAAAAAAGCAGCGCACCGAAAGGCCCTTTCGGTGCGCTGGGGGTTCTGTCGAAAAACTCTGCAAGGCGTTTTTGACACGCTGAGGAGATCGGGAAAAAACGCAGTTACTTATGGTAGAGCTTTTTCACCTCATATTTCGGCTCGCAGCTTACCTGGATGCCCAGGCGCTTATAGAGCTTGGCGTCCTCCTCGGAGAGAATGACGGAGAAGTGGGCATCGCTGCCCCGCAGATCGTCCAGCTTCTTCAGCACCCGCTCCGCCAGGGGGTTGGTGACGGCGGAGATGGACAGGGCGATGAGTACCTCGTCGGAGTGCAGGCGGGGATTGTGGTGGCCCAGGTGACGGAGCTTCATGTCGCTGATGGGGGCGATGATGGAGGCCGGGAGCAGGTCCAGGTCCTTGTCGATGCCCGCCAGGAGCTTCACGGCGTTAAGAAGCATGGCCGCAGAGGGGCCTAGAAGGGAGCTGGTCTTGCCGGTGACGACACGGCCATCGGGCAGCACCATGGCTCCGGCGGGGGCACCGGTGGCCTGGGCCTTATCCAAAGAGGCCCGGACCGCCGGGCAGATGTCCGGGGTGACGCCAGCTTGCTGCATAACGATCTCCAGCTTGCGCACCACGCACTCGTCGCACTTGCCTCTGACCCGGTCTACCAGGCCCGCATAGTAGCGGCGGAGGATCTCCATGCGGCTGGCCTCCTGGCAGGCGGCATCGTCCACAATGGCAAAGCCCGCCATATTCACGCCCATGTCCGTGGGGGATTTATAGGGGGAGATGCCCTGGATCTTCTCAAACATAGCGTTGAGCACCGGGAAAATCTCCACATCCCGGTTATAGTTCACGGTGGTCTTGCCGTAGGCCTCCAGATGGAAGGGGTCGATCATGTTTACATCGTTGAGGTCGGCGGTGGCCGCCTCGTAGGCCAGATTCACCGGATGCTTCAGGGGCAGGTTCCAGATGGGGAAGGTCTCGTACTTGGCGTAGCCCGCCCGGACACCTCGCTTATTTTCATGGTAGAGCTGGCTCAGGCAGGTGGCCATTTTGCCGCTGCCGGGGCCGGGAGCCGTGACCACCACAATGGAGCGGGTGGTCTCGATATAGTCGTTTTTTCCCAGGCCCTCATCGGAGACAATGTGGGCCACATCCGAGGGGTAGCCGGCGATGGGGTAGTGCTTGTAGCTCTTCACGCCCAGGTCGGTGAGGCGCTTGATGAAGGCGTCGGCGGCGGGCTGCCCGGCATACTGGGTGATGACCACGGAGCCCACATAAAAGCCCAGACCCCGGAACACATCCGTCAGGCGCAGCACATCATCGTCGTAGCTGATGCCCAAATCGCCGCGCATCTTGCTCTTTTCAATGTCTCCGGCGCAGATGGCGATGACGATCTCCACCTCGTCCTTCAGGGTGGCCAGCATACGAATCTTGCTGTCGGGCCGGAAGCCGGGCAGCACCCGGGAGGCATGGTAGTCGTCAAAGAGCTTGCCGCCGAACTCCAGATACAGCTTGTCGCCGAACTGGCTGCGGCGCTCCTTGATATGCGCGGCCTGCAGGGCCAAGTATTTGTCGTTGTCAAATCCGATCTTCATATGCAGCACCTCTTCTAAGCGTCTCATTTTCAAAATAACATGGCAATTATACATCGCAAAGCCGCCGGGGAAAAGGCCTTTTCCCCATTTTCGGGGGCCAAACTTTAAGGGTAAAATTTGTGGAAAATTTGGAGGCGGGACAGCTTGTTTTTCGCAGTCATTTAGGGTATACTTAAAAATACCCCTTTTTTCACCCGGGGCGGCAGGTCCGGCAGGGCGTTTATAAAACGGCTATTTTTCGGGAGGATTCTATGCGCTTTCACATTATGCAGAAAAAGATCAACCAATCTACGGAGGAGTACCGGGCTTTTTTCGAGACCGACAGCATCGACGAGGCCAAGGACTTCGCCATGCGCCTGGCCTTTGACGAGACCAACAATGTCTATGTGCAGGACACCAAACGCGGGGAGATCGTCCGAGACTTTGATGCCCTGGTCTACCGGGTCTGACGGCCCGGCTATACCCTATATTTATGGCACCGGCCCTACGCTTTTGCGCAGGACCGGTGCTTCATTTTATATTATAATGTGGGGCTGTCCGATGCGCCTTCGTCGCTTTTATTCGCCTCTGCCGCAGGGCTATCCGTCCCGGCAGCGGCTGGCGTCGGCTCCGGCGGGGTCTCCCTTTGGAAGGCGGCCGCCCCGGACAGGGCATCGGCCCGGCCCGCTTCATAGGCGGCGTTTTTCGCGCTCTCCATCTCCTGCTTTCGGGCGTTTTCGGCCCGGGCAGCCTCCTTCTGCGCCGTCCGCCGGGCTGAGGCCCGGGCAATGGCCTTTACCAGCACATACACCAGCAGCGCCGCCGCCAGCACCAGACCCACCCAGCCGGGGGCCCGGATGCGCCAGAAGTTCTTTACCTCGAAATATTCCTGCAGCATCCCCTGGTAATACAGCACGAATCCCAGCCCTATGCACACCCCTGCGCCCAAAAGCGCCAGAATGGCCCGGAGCCTGGCCCGTCCTTTTCGCACAAAAAAGTCGATCACCAGCGCGATGGCCAGCAGAAACAGCGCCGGCGACTGGCAGCACAGCACATATCCAAAGGTATGATTCATAGCAGTCTCCTAATTTTTTACAGCATATTTTTGCCGCGCACGATATACCGGCCCCGCTGCCCGCCGAGGACCTGCCCGTTTTCCACCGCCAACTGACCCCTCAGCCAGACCTGGCTCACGGAGCCGCGGGTCACGAAGCCCTCGTAGGGGGTGTATCCGGCTCGGCTCTGCATATCCTCCGCCCGGAGAACATGGTCCGCCTGGGGATCATAGACCACGATGTCCGCATCTGCGCCGGGGGCGAGGATGCCCTTGCGGGGGAACATACCGTACAGCTTGGCCGGATTTTCCGACAGGACCCGGCACATGGTGGCCAGGGAAATCTTTCGGGTGGCTACGCCGAAGGAATACACCAGCTCGCCCCGGGCTTCCACCCCGGGCAGGCCCCCGGGTATCTTGGTGAAGTCGCCCCGGCCCGCCTCCTTCTGCGCCAGGGTAAAGGCGCAGTGGTCCGTGGAAACGGTCTGGATCTCGCCCTTGCGCAGTCCGGCCCACAGAGCCCGGCAGTCCTCCGATTTGCGGATGGGCGGCGCGCACACATAGCGGGCGGCCCGGGAATAGTCCTCATTATAATACACACTGTCATCCAGCACCAGATACTGGGGACAGGTCTCCACATACACCTTTTGCCCCCGACGCCGGGCGGCGGTGACCTCCGATAAGGTGGCGGCGTTGGTCAGGTGGACGATGACCACCGGGATGTCCACCGCCTGGGCGATGCGCAGCAGACGGCTCACGGCCTCCGCCTCCAGAAAATCGGGCCTCGTCTCCGGGTGGGAGGAAACGCCCATCCGACCGGCGGCCTTCTTTTCCTCGATGAGGGCGCTAATAACCCCGCTGTTTTCGCAGTGGACGCCGCAGATGCCGCCCTTTTCCTTCAGCTTTTTCAGGGCCTTGTACATGGCCTCATCGCCGATCATCATGGCCGGGTAGGTCATGTACATCTTAAAGGAGGAAATGCCCTCGGCATACATATCGTCGATCTCTTTTTCAATGGATGCATTCCAGTCGTCAATGGTCATGTGGAAGCCGTAGTCGCACCAGCAGTTGCCGTCGGCCTTCTTGTGCCAGAGGTCCAGGCCGTAGCGGAGGGACTCGCCCTTGTTGGGGCAGGCAAAGTCCACGATGGTGGTGGTGCCGCCCCGGATGGCGGACTTGGTGCCGCTGTCGAAGTCGTCGATGGTGGTGGTGTTGCACACATCCAGGTCAAAGTGGGTGTGGGCGTCGATAAAGCCGGGCAGGAGAAGCTTCCCGGATACATCCACCACCCGGGCCAGGGGGTCCCGGAGGCTGCGGCCCACCTGCAAAATCTTCTCGTCCTCCACCAGCACATCCGCCCGGCGGGTGCCCCGTCCGGAGACCACAGTGCCGCCTTTCAGCAAATATCTCATCTCAGGCCCTCCTTATTTTATAAACAAATTATATCCTGTGCATCCATAAGCCTCGCAGAGTTTGCCGCCCGCAGGCGGCAAAAAATTCAAATCATTTTTCACCGCGACATGCGCGTGGGGAAAAATACCTCTCAGACTGCCAGTGTGGAATTTTGCCGCAAGGCGGCAAAATTATGCGCGCAGCAGGCTGTAAGCCTTTTGTCGAAAAATTCCAAAGGAATTTTTGACAGGTTTATTATACCACACCCGCAAAAAAAGTCTATAAAAATTGAAAAAAACCGTGCCCTGTGTTATAGTAGGGCCCAAAGGAGGAATGCTTCATGCTGGACTTAACGGAAAAACTGCTGCAAAGCCACCCGATCTATAATGGCCGCATCATCTGCGTGCGCAGGGACGAGGTGCTGCTGCCCGACGGCGGCCACGGCCTGCGGGAGGTGGTGGACCACCCCGGCGGCGTGGGCATCCTGGCCCTGGATGACAAGGGACAGGTGGCCCTGGTGCGCCAGTACCGCTATGCGGTGGGCGAGCATCTGTGGGAAATACCCGCCGGCAAGCGGGAGAAGGGCGAGGAGCCCCGGATAACGGCCCGGCGGGAGCTGCATGAAGAGGTAGGCGCCGACGCCGAAAGGTGGACGGACCTGGGGACGCTCATCGCCTCCCCCGGCTGCTACGCTGAGCGGCTGTACCTGTATAAAGCGGAGGGGCTGACCTTTACCCGGCAGCAGTTGGATGAGGACGAGTTTTTGGAGGTGCGGTTTTTCCCCTTTGAGGAGGTTGTGGAAAAATGTCTGAGCGGCCAGCTCCAGGACGCCAAAACCGTGGCCGCCGTGCTCAAGGCCAAGGTGCTGCAAGAAAACCCTTGCGCTTTGGAGGCATTTCCGTTACACTGAAAGCAGAGCTATGTGCCGAGAGGAGAATTGCGTATGAGTAAAATGCAGAAGATTGCCGTAGTGTTCCTGGTTATTGCCGCCGCCAGTGGGATCCTGCACAAAACAGGCGTGTCCTATGTGCCGGGGCTTACGGCGCTGACCCTGTGCGTGGCTATGTGCGCAGAGGGGGCGGATATGCTCAAGGGCACCGGAAAAAAGAAAAACACCTCCCGCCGTCTGGCGGCCATTCTGGTTTTGGCCTTCGGACTGTTTAACCTGGTGGTGGGCGGCTTTGAGATATACAGCTATGTGCTGGGCCTGTGAGGTGACCTATGGAAGCCGTTATCACCAAGGCTGCCGCCGCTGACCTGCCCGCCGTGGCGCAGATCTATGAGGACATCATCGCCCGCCAGGACCGGGGCGGCCCCTACATCGGCTGGCAGTCCGGAGTGTATCCCACTCTGGAAACGGCCCGGGCGGCTCTGGAGCGGGACGAGCTCTTCGTGCAGCGCCGGGGGGAAAAGGTCGTGGGCTCCGCCATCATCAACCAGACCCAGGTGGATGTCTACGCCCAGGCTGCCTGGCAGTATCCGGCGCAGGACAGCCAGGTTATGGTCCTGCACACCCTGGTTATCGACCCCTCGGAGAGCGCCCACGGCTACGGCGGTCAGTTCGCCGCGTTCTACGAGGCCTATGCCACCCAAAACGGCTGCCCCTACCTGCGCATTGACACCAATGCCCGCAACGAGGTGGCCCGTAAATTCTACAAAAAACTGGGCTATCGGGAGGTGGGCATCGTCCCCTGCCGGTTTAACGGCCTCCCGGATGTAGACCTGGTTATGCTGGAGAAGAAAATTTACTAATGGAGCTGCGACAAGCGCTGAAAAGCACCCCGGTGAGGGGTGCTTTTTTGGTGCTGCCGAAAAGCCGTGGGTTTTCCGGCAGAGACTTTTCCGCTTGCAGGCGGTAAGGTCTGCGAGGCTTTTTATGCAGCGTTGATGGCCGGCCCGGGAAAAGCTCACTCCGAGAGCAGGATGCGGTCATTATCCAGGGCTTTGCCGGCACCGCTTTTGAACTTGGCCAGCAGGTCGTCTACGGTCATGCCGGAGCGCTCCGCCCCGGAGACATCCAGGATGATATGGCCGCTGTCCATCATCAGGGTGCGGTTGCCCAGCTCCAGGGCCTGGTGCATATTGTGGGTGACCATAAGGGTGGTGATGCGGTTTTCCGCCACAGTCCGACGGGTGATCTCCAGGACCTTTTCCGCTGTGGCGGGGTCCAGGGCGGCGGTATGCTCATCCAGCAGCAGGAGCTTCGGCGGCTTGAAGGTGGCCATCATCAGCGTCAGCGCCTGACGCTGGCCGCCGGAGAGCAGGCCCACAGGCTGCCTCATCCGGTCCTCCAGGCCCATGTCTAGCTGGGCCAGTTTTTCCCGGAAGGCGGCCTTCTCCGCCCGGGTCACATGGCTGAGCCAGCCGCCGGAGGCCGCCGCCAGGGAGAGATTTTCCTCAATGGTCATGTGGGGGGCGCTGCCGCGCATGGGGTCCTGAAACAGGCGGCCGATCTGCCGGGAGCGCTGATATTCCGGCAGGAAGGTGATATTTCTTCCGTCCAGATAAATGC
>OHAU01003394.1_pt1 | contig 12812 bp, 10 predicted proteins | sample 1577181 | NCBI WGS metagenome assembly OHAU01 (sample SAMEA3541472, study PRJEB24748) | human gut metagenome | biome: human gut; feature: human-associated habitat; material: faeces | place: China | collected 2012
TTATGTTAATGCCTAGTATTTTTGGAGAAAACTTATTTGATGATTTCTTTACACCGTTCTATTACGATGACAAAGATGAGAAGAAAGCAGAGAAGAAACTGTACGGACACAGAGCACAGAACCTTCTGAGAACAGATATTAAAGAAACCAAGGAAGGTTATGAACTGGTGATTGATGTACCTGGATTCAAGAAAGACGAAGTTAAGGTAGCTCTGAAAGATGGTTATCTTACCGTCAGCGCAGCTAAAGGTCTTGATGAAGAAGAGGATGACAAGAAGACAGGACGTTATATCAGACGTGAACGTTATGCAGGAGCATGCGAGAGAAGCTTTTATGTAGGTGAAGATGTTACACAGGAAGACATCAAAGGTGAATACAAACACGGTATCCTGAAACTGTTTGTTCCGAAGAAAGAAGCAAAACCAGTTTCCAATGATCCGAAATATATCACCATTGAATAATCAGCAATTGATTTGATCAAGATTCTTGTCAGACATATCTGACCGCTAAAAAGCTGGTGGTACTGCCCGGAGATTTCGGGCGGTGCCCTTAAATATAGATTTGCAGACAACAGTCGAAAGACTTGTATATAGATTTTTATCATTAAAGGAGAGATGACTTATGTTAATGCCTAGTATTTTTGGAGAAAACTTATTTGATGATGATTGGATGAACTTCCCGTTTAACGATGAGTTTTGGGGCAAGAAGAATCCACTTTATGGTAAACATGCACAGAATATGATGAAAACAGATATCCGTGAGACAGATGGCAGCTATGAACTTGATATTGATCTTCCGGGATTTAAGAAAGATGAGATTAAAGTTCAGCTGAAAGATGGTTATCTGACACTGTCGGCAGCCAAAGGACTTGATAAGGATGCTAAGGACAAAGAAGGAAACTACATCAGACGTGAACGTTATGCAGGTTCCATGAGTCGAAGCTTCTATGTAGGTGATGGAGTAAAGGAAGAAGATATTCATGCAAAATATGAAGACGGTATTCTGAAACTTTCTCTTCCGAAGAAAGCACCAAAAGCTGTTGAAGAAAAAGACGGTTATATCGCAATCGAAGGTTAACCTTCCATTGCTTATTCTCCCTCTTATATATGGCCGGGATCCGAAAGGGTCCCGGCTTTTTTGTGTTGTATTCCAGATTTTGCATGTATCAGTGTTGTTTGATATATGTAAGATTTTGTGCTAAGATGATTTCCAGAAAGTGAGTGAATAAAAAATGAAAAAAGTTCGACTTTACGGGTGCTTTTTTATGTTACAGGACTTCTTGTCCTGGCATTGGGAATCATCTGTACCGGGAGTGGAGTATTGCTAAGGAGAGGAAAGATGAATCAGAAAGACTTTAAAAATAAGAGTGAGATGCAGATTTTTCTGTCGTATTTTAAACCTCACAGGAAATTATTTTTGCTGGATATGGTATGTGCATTAGCGATTGCGCTGATTGATCTGGCATTTCCGTTTATTTCCAGATGGTGTATGTACAAACTTTTGCCGGACAATGCGTGGAGAACATTCTGGACAGTAATGGCGGTTGTGTTCTGCGCTTATATTTTGCGGTCAGTTTTTACTTATATTATCACCTACTGGGGGCATACATTTGGCGTGCGGATAGAAACCGATTTCCGGCGTGATCTGTTTCAGCATATTCAGGAACTGAGTTATGCGTATTTTGATAATGCTCGAGTAGGACAGCTGATGAGCCAGCTCACATCGGAACTTTTTGATATTACAGAATTTGCACATCATGCACCGGAGGATATTTTTATTTCTACTGTGACGATCATTGGTGCACTGATCATTATGTTTACGATTCAGTGGAAACTGGCACTGGTAATCGCAATTACCATTCCGATTTTTCTGCTCATTGTGTGGAAATGCCGTTTTTCCATGCAGAATGCATCGCGCAATGTAAAAAAAGAGATGGCAGCGATTAATACCGATTTTGAATCCGGACTTTCCGGACTTCGAACTGCAAAAGCTTTTGCAAATGAGGACAAAGAACTCGATAAATTCGATTCTGCAAATCTGAGCTATCGCGATTCCAAAGCGGATTTTTACAGAGCCATGGGACGGTTCAATGCAGTGATGGAATTTTTTATGTGTATTCTTTCTGCGATTGTAATTGCAGTTGGTGGTGCACTGATCATGTCGGACCAGTTGAATATTATTGATCTGATCACATTCAGCCTGTATGTTTCCACTTTCGTGAATCCGGTACGAAAGCTTTCAACGACTGTGGAACTGATTGCGAATGGAACAGCCAGTCTGCACAGATATGTACAACTGATGCGGACGGAGGCGACGCTGAAAGACGCTCCGGATGCGACAGAACTTCAGGATGTAAAAGGCAGAATTGACATTGATCATGTTGGATTTGCTTATGAAGGAGATCATGATGTGCTTCAGGATGTTTCACTTCATATTGCACCGGGAGAGACGATTGCATTTGTCGGATCATCTGGTGGTGGTAAGACAACGCTGAGTCAGCTGATTCCGCGATTCTATGATGTAACATCAGGAAGTATTTCGATTGATGGCACCGATGTGCGAAAAGCAACACAGGAATCTTTGCATAAGAACATTGGAGTTGTGCAGCAGGAGGTATTCCTTTTTGCAGACAGTATTGCAGAAAATATCCGTTATGGAAAGCTGGATGCAACGATGGATGAGATTGTCCGTGCGGCAAAGATGGCAGAAATTTATGATGATATCATGGAAATGCCGAAAGGGTTTGATACGAATGTTGGTGAACGGGGAGCACTTCTTTCCGGAGGACAGAAGCAGAGAATTTCTATTGCACGTATCTTCCTAAAAAATCCGCCGATCCTGATTCTGGATGAAGCGACATCCGCATTGGACAGCGTAACCGAAGCAAGGATTCAGGGAACTTTTGAGAAACTGGCTGTCGGAAGAACGACGATCATCATTGCACACAGACTTTCTACAGTGAAGAATGCAGATGATATTGCTGTGATCGAGCAGGGACAGATTGTCGAAAAGGGAACACATGAGGAACTGATGCAAAAAGACGGTATCTATGCTTCACTGGTTCATACGCAGGAACTCAAAGAGTAATGCGTGCAGCAAACAGTTACATTAAATTGCGTATATAAACACAAAAATATAAAAAAATAAAAAATCTGCTTGCATTTTCTGTAAAATATGATATTATAGTTTATGCATTGCAGATGCGGGTGTAGTTCAATGGTAGAACACCAGCCTTCCAAGCTGGATACGTGGGTTCGATTCCCATCACCCGCTTTTTTGTTGCAAAAATATAAAAGAAATCCCTGACAGATCAAGATTCTATAAAGAATGCGGATTCGTCAGGGATTTTTTGAATGAATTTAGTCTTGGATATTATCCTTTGATTACTTTCCTGATTGCATCATACAGCTCATCGTAAGTTTCATATGCCGGAATCTCCGGATATTCAGATTTGATGGCATCGGTGCTCTTGAACAGGAAGCCTGCTTTGCTTGCCTGGATCATGCCAAGGTCGTTGTGGCTGTCACCGCTTGCGATGGTGTCATAGCCGATGGACTGCAGGGCTTTGACAGTTGTGTATTTGGATTTTTCACAGCGCATCTTGAAGGCTGTGATTTCGCCGTTGTCTGCTATAACGAGTGAGTTGCAGAAGATTGTCGGATAGCCGAGTTTTTTCATCAGAGGTCCTGCGAACTGAGAGAAGGTATCGCTGATGATGATCACCTGTGTCATTTCTCTGAGCTTGTCGAGGAATTCTTTCGCACCCGGGAGTGGATCAATCTTGGAAATTGTTTCCTGAATCTCTTTCAGTCCAAGATTATGTTCTTTTAAAATATTGAGACGGTATTTCATTAATTTGTCGTAATCCGGCTCATCTCTTGTTGTTCTTTTTAATTCCGGGATACCGGTCTCTTCTGCAAATGCGATCCAGATTTCAGGTACCAGTACACCCTCAAGGTCTAAACAAACAATTTCCATAATATTTCTCCTCCGTTCTGAAGCGGCTTTAGTGTTGTAATAAGATGCCGCGTCTCTTTAAGTAAGTATTCAGCTACCATTATAACGGAAAGAATGTGAAACTTCCATATAAAATTCACAGGGAATGAAAATATTCAGCTTGTTATGTGGTAGAATCTCTATTGTATCTGCAAGCGGATTGGTGCTATGATAAATAAAAAGTGATATATTATAGAAGCTTTTTATTTTTAAAGAAAATATGAGGAGGCTTATAGATTAAATATGAAACAGGAAAATTATATAAAGGGAATGGTCATGATCATCCTGTCTGCATTTTTCTTTGCATGTATGAATGTGAGCGTGCGTCTGGCAGGAGATCTTCCATCCGTGCAGAAGAGCTTTTTTCGTAACTTGGTAGCAGCTGTTTTTGCGGCGATCATTCTGACCAGAAAGCATATGGTACCAAGAGTTCAGAAACAGTACTGGGGATCACTTTTCCTTCGTTGTGCATTTGGCACGCTGGGAATTCTCTGTAACTTTTATGCGATTGATCATCTTCTGGTAGCAGATGCTTCGATTCTGAATAAACTGTCGCCGTTTTTTGCAATCATCTTTTCATTTTTGCTTTTGAAAGAGAAGATTACGCCAACACAGGGATCATGTGTACTTCTTGCATTCATCGGCTGTCTGTTTATTGTGAAACCAGGATTCCAGAACGCGGCATTGATTCCGGCACTGATCGGAGTCTGTGGCGGCCTTGGTGCAGGTGTTGCCTATACAATGGTGCGTGTGCTCGGGACACATGGAGTGAAAGGTCCCATCATAGTATTTTATTTTTCGGTCTTTTCCTGCCTGTTTGTATTACCGTATCTGATTTTTGATTATATGCCGATGACAGGAAGACAGCTGGTAACACTTATGATGGCAGGATTGTTCGCTGCGGGTGGACAGTTTACGATCACTGCGGCGTATACGTATGCACCGGCAGGTAAGATTTCAATTTTTGATTATTCGCAGATCATATTTGCGACACTTCTGGGATTTTTCCTGTTTGGAGAGATTCCGGATACTTACAGTTTTGTTGGATATGGACTGATCATTTTTGCATCACTGGGTATGTTCATTTATAATATGAAGGCAGCGAAGAAATCATGATCTTTGCTGCTTTTTGTATGTGAAGAGAAAAAACAAAAACCTGACAAAAAGTGTCGAGAATATAATGAACAACTATTGATTTCATGTGAGAGAGTGGATATAATGAGTTCAAAAGCGAGTGAAAGACAGCTTGAATAACAGAAAGAAAAATAAAGGATATAAATAAAACAGACCAATGAGGAGGTTTATGGTAACAATGAAAGTCGGAAATGATATTTATTATGTAGGTGTCAATGATCATCAGGTAGATTTGTTTGAAGGACAGTATGATGTTCCGAACGGTATGTCTTACAACTCTTATGTGATCATGGACGAAAAGATTGCAGTTATGGACACGGTAGATGCGCATTTTGCAGAAGAGTGGCTTGGTAATGTGGCAAAAGTGCTGAATGGTGCAAAGCCGGATTATCTGGTCGTACAGCATATGGAACCGGATCATGCTGCAAATATCGAGAATTTTGTCAAAGCTTATCCAGAAGTAACGGTTGTAGCTAATACCAAGACATTCACTATGATGGAGAACTTCTTCAGAAACATGGATCTTGGCGACAGAAAACTGGTAGTTGCTAATGGTGAAAGCCTGACACTTGGCAAACATGTACTTACATTTGTATTTGCACCGATGGTACACTGGCCGGAAGTTATGGTTACCTATGATAGCACAGACAAGGTTCTGTTTTCCGCAGACGGATTTGGTAAATTTGGTGCACTTGATGTAGAAGAGGACTGGGACTGCGAAGCACGCCGTTACTATATTGGAATTGTTGGAAAATACGGTCCGCAGGTTCAGAAACTTCTCAAAGCTGCTTCTACACTGGATATTCAGACAATCTGTCCGCTGCATGGACCGATCCTGACAGAAAATCTTGGCCATTACATTGAAAAGTATGATATCTGGTCTTCCTATAAAGTAGAAGATGAAGGTGTTGTAATCGCTTATTCATCTGTATATGGAAATACGAAGAAAGCAGTTGAAGTTCTGGCACAGAAGCTGGAAGAAAAAGGCTGCCCGAAAGTCTCTGTATTTGACCTTGCAAGAGATGATATGGCTGAAGCAGTTGAAGAAGCTTTCCGTTATGGCAAGCTGGTTCTTGCAACCATTACATACAATGCAGATATTTTCCCGTTCATGAAAACATACATCGATCATCTGACAGAAAGAAACTATCAGAACCGTACAATTGGTCTGATCGAGAACGGAAGCTGGGCTCCGAATGCAGCCAAGGTTATGAAAGCAGAATTCGAAAAGAGCAAAAATATCACATGGCTTGATACAACCGTTAAGATCATGTCTTCACTGAGTGAGGAGAATATGGAACAGCTGGATCAGATGGCTGAAGAACTGTGCAAATAATAAAATAAAAAAGTTGCTCCCTGCAGAATACGAGATCCGGAGAAAACAGGCGGAAATTGTATTTCTGCAGGGATTTTTTTATGAATCCTATTGACAAAAATTCTCATTTATCATAGGGTTAGTTTATGCGTACTAAATGAGAAAAAGTATCAATAACAGGGAAAGGTAAGAGGAAAGCAGATATGACATCATTACGTGAATTACCGATCGGAAAAACTGCGACAATACGCTCTGTCGGAGGAGAGGGCGCGCTGAGACAACATTTCCTGGATATGGGGCTGATTCCAAAAGGAGAAGTTACCATGGTGAAATATGCACCAATGGGAGATCCTATGGAATTACGTATTCATAGCTATGAACTGACGTTGCGTCTGGCAGATGCAGAAAAAATAGAGATAGAGAATATTCGTGATGCAGTCGAACCATCAGAAGGGAAGGCAGCACACAAAAAAGATATTTCTAAAGCAATCCCACATCCTGGTCTTGGTGAGGGTGGTAAATATCATATTAAAGAAAACGAACATCCGCTTCCGGACAGTGAAATACTGACCTTTGCACTTGCCGGAAACCAGAACTGTGGAAAAACAACACTGTTTAATCAGCTGACAGGTTCCAGTCAGCATGTTGGAAACTTTCCGGGAGTTACAGTAGACAGAAAAGATGGAAATATCCGAGGAAGGAGTAACACTCTGGTGACTGATCTTCCCGGAATTTATTCCATGTCACCGTATTCCAGTGAAGAGATCGTGACCAGAAATTTCGTGCTGGACGAACACCCAAAGGGAATCATCAATATTGTAGATGCAACCAATATAGAGCGAAATCTTTATCTGACCATGCAGCTGATGGAACTGGATATCCCGATGGTTCTGGCACTGAATATGATGGATGAAGTCCGGGAAAACGGAGGTTCCGTCCTGGTGAACCAGATGGAAGAGATGCTGGGAATCCCGGTCATTCCGATTTCAGCAGCCAAGAATGAGGGAATTGATGAGTTGGTTCAGCATGCACTTCATGTGGCAAAATATCAGGAAAAGCCGCAGATCATCGATTTTTGCGATGCTAATGAAGATGGCGGAGCAGTACATAGATGCCTCCATGCGATCATGCATCTGATCGAAGACCATGCCAAAGCAGCAAGAATCCCGGTTCGCTTTGCAGCAGCAAAACTTGCGGAAGGTGATCAGCTGATCATGGACAGTCTGAATCTGGATCAGAACGAGAAAGAAATGCTGGAGCATATTGTTAAACAGATGGAAACTGAACGTGGTCTGGACAGAGCAGCGGCAATCGCACATATGCGTTTTGATTTTATTGAAAAAGTCTGTGATGAAACGGTTGTGAAACCAAAAGAAAGTAAAGAACATCTTCGCAGTATGAAAATCGATAAGATCCTCACGGGAAAATACACGGCTATTCCATGTTTTATCGGTATTATGGGTCTGGTGTTTTTCCTGACATTCAGTGTGATCGGTGCGTTTCTCCAGAATATTCTGGACATGGGAATCACAGCACTCGGAAATATCGTTGATCATTGGATGATGGCTGCTGGTGTGAATGATGTACTGCATTCACTGGTTATGGATGGGGTATTTAATGGAGTAGGAAGTGTATTGAGTTTCCTTCCGGTAATCGTAACCCTGTTTTTCTTTCTCTCCTTGTTGGAGGACAGTGGATACATGGCACGAGTTGCCTTTGTTATGGACAAGCTGCTTCGAAAGATCGGACTTTCCGGAAGAAGCATCGTGCCGATGCTGGTCGGATTTGGATGTACGGTACCAGGGGTTATGGCGAGCCGTACGCTTCCATCTGAACGAGACCGTAAGATGACGATCTTACTGACACCATTTATGAGCTGTTCGGCAAAACTTCCGATTTATGCATTTTTTACGGCAGCATTTTTTCCGGATCACGGTGCGATCGTGATGATCGCATTGTACTTCGGTGGCATCATCATGGGAATTCTGATGGCGCTGCTGATGCGAAAAACATTGTTCAGTGGTGAGGCAGTGCCTTTTGTTATGGAATTACCGAACTACCGTATGCCGGGTGCGAAGAATGTAGGACATCTTCTCTGGGATAAAGCAAAAGATTTCCTGCAGAGAGCGTTTACCGTTATTTTCATGGCGACACTGGTGATCTGGTTCCTGCAGACATTCAATACACATCTGAGCATTGTAACAGATTCCAAAGACAGTATTCTGGCAATGGTGGCAAGTGTGATTGCTCCGATCTTCAAACCAATGGGATATGGAGACTGGAGGATTTCCACAGCTCTGATCACTGGATTTATGGCAAAAGAGAGCGTGGTATCAACACTTTCTATCCTGTTTGGAAATACAGCGGCTTTGCTTGGAAGTATTACATCACTTTCCGCAGCGAGTCTTCTGGCTTTTTGTCTGCTGTATACACCTTGTGTGGCAGCTATTGCTTCAATCAAACGTGAACTTGGTGGCAAATGGGCAATTTTTGTTGTGCTTGCCCAGTGCGTGATCGCATGGCTGGTTTCTTTTGCGGTTTATCTGGTGGGAGGATTGTTCTTCTGACGACTGACATTCAGCGCCAGCCCCATTTCCCCGAGCAGAAATACAATGGAAGTACCTCCGTAACTGATGAAGGGGAGAGTAATTCCGGTGTTGGGAATGGTATTGGTAACGACGGCAATATTCAGAATAACCTGAATCGCCAGATGCCCCATGATTCCGGCAGCGATCATGGCACCGGAAAGTTCCTGACAGTTCATGGAGATGACACAGAGTCTCCAGAGCAGCAGGGCAAAAATAAGAATCAGGATGATGGCACCTGTCAATCCCATTTCTTCGCATATAATTGAAAAGATCATATCATTCTGGGCTTCGGGAACGAAGCCCAGTTTTTGTATGCTGTTGCCAATGCCTCTGCCAAAAAGGCCGCCGCTTCCGATAGCGTAAAGTCCCTGGATCGTCTGAAATCCTTTTTCATATTTTTCCGGTTCGCGCCAGATTGCGAGACGTTCCAGACGATAGCTTTCCGCAGCAAGAAAGATCGCGATAAAACCGATTCCGGCTCCACCAAGTGCTGCAAACTGTATATAGCGAGGGCTGGCAGCGAAGATCAGGATAACTCCGATTCCCAGGATGATGATGGCAGTACTCAGGTTGTTAGAGCCAACAAGGCCTACGATTGGAAGCAGTGTGAGCATAGTGCGACACATAAACCAGAACCCGTCTGTTCGTTTATGGGATCTTTCAATCTGCCAGGTCAGAAAAAGCACAACGGAAACTTTGGCAAACTCAGAAGGCTGGAAAGAAAGTGGACCGAGATTCAGCCAGCGCTTTGAACCGTTGATCTCCTGTCCGAAAAGCAGAACGGCGGTGGACAAGAGCATGGAAAGCAGGTAGGCGGCCGGTGCAAGACGGACGAAAAAGTGATAGTCAATGGAAGAAACCAGATACATGGTACCAAGGCCGAGAGCTGTGGCAAAAAGTTGTTTCTTAAAATAATAGGCAGAGTCGTGAAAACGTACTCTGCCATTATATTCACTGGCACTAAAAAGAATGAGCAGTCCCAAAACAGCCAGAATAAGAGCAAGAGTCAGCATGATCGAATCTGCTTGATGTGTAGAATGGGGTTGTTTGTCCTGTGACATGGCAGACTCCGAGAGGCTTTTATTTAAAGGTATAGATATAATTCAAAAAATATGCATGAGGGATTGTACAAAAAGAGCTGTGTGTTATAATTTACAATATACTAATGGAAGACGAGGAGTATTTATGTCCTATATAGAAAATCTGGAAAAGCAGTTGTTTGAGATGCAGGATCTGAAATATCGGGATTTCCACAGTAAATTATTGCCGGGTATTGACAGGGAAACCATTATAGGAATCCGTACACCGATGCTCCGCAAGTTTACAAAAGAATTTGCAGAGACACTGGAAGCAGAACTTTTTCTGAAGGATCTGCCACACCGATATTATGAAGAGAATAATATGCATATGATGATCATAAGCTGGATCAAAGACTATGAGGTGTGCCTGAAAGAAGTGAAAAAACTGCTTCCATATGTAAATAACTGGGCAACCTGTGACCTTCCGGCACCAAAGTGTTTTGCGAAGCATAAAGAAGAGCTGCTTCCGGAAATCAGAAACTGGATCTCATCTGGAGAAACTTATACGATTCGTTATGGAATCGGTATGCTGATGAATCTTTATCTGGAGGAAGATTTCAGACCGGAATATCTGAAGCTGGCAGCAGATATACGGTCTGAAGAATATTATGTAAACATGATGATCGCCTGGTATCTTGCTACGGCCCTTGCAAAGCAATGGGAGGCGACCATTCCGTATATCGAGGAACGACGTCTGCCGGAATGGGTACACCGTAAGACCATTCAGAAGGCGGTGGAGAGCTACCGGATCACACCAGAGCAGAAGGCATATTTAAAGAGTTTCAGATAGAAGGAATAAGTGAAATCAATCCTCATCTACCCAGACTGGCAGAGGAAGATTATTTTCCAGCGCATGTTTGATTTCAGAGTAGTATTCTACTTTGTGATGGACATGTGCTGAATCTTTTTGAAGCTGGATCAGCTTTTCATTTACAATTTGTTCCTGATCTTTTAGAAGAGAGATAATTTTATCAATGTGAGCTGCTTCATCTGCCTCATATATAAAAAATTTTCGAAGCTGTGGGATAGTCATTCCTGTGCGTTTGAAACAGTTGATACATTTAAGACGTTCAACATGTTCATCATTGTATATACGTTGTCCGGAAGAGGATTTGGGTACTTCTGGAAGGAGCTCTTCACTTTCGTAATAACGAAGTGTAGATGATGGTAACTCAAACATTTCGGATATTTCTCTGATCGTATAGTTTTTCATTAGATGCGATACCTCCTGTAAAAAATTAAATGCCGAATCACAAATTTACTTTTATATAAAATTCTTGACTTCAAGTATACTTGAAGTGCTAATCTTTGTAAAGAGAAGTAAATATATTCGTATTGGGAGGAAAAGAATATGTACACTGCGTCTAAAGAAAGATACACAACCATGGAATACGATCATTGTGGAAACAGTGGTCTGATGCTGCCAAAGGTGTCACTGGGATTATGGCATAACTTTGGAGACACCGCAAATTTTGAAAATATGAGAAAGCTTTGTTTTACGGCTTTTGATAGTGGAATCACACAGTTTGACCTGGCAAATAATTATGGTCCGGAACCAGGAAGTGCAGAAAAGAACTTTGGCCGCATTCTGAAAGAAGACCTGGGCGTTTATCGTGATGAGCTGATCATTACAACAAAAGCCGGATATGAGATGTGGGATGGCCCTTATGGGAACTGGGGAAGCCGCAAGTATCTTCTTGCCAGCCTGGATCAGAGTCTGAAACGTATGGGCCTTGATTATGTAGATATTTTTTATCATCACAGAATGGATCCGGATACACCGCTTGAAGAGACCATGGGTGCACTGGCAAGTGCAGTACAGAGCGGCAAGGCAATTTATGTCGGACTTTCCAATTATGATGGAGAGACATTAAAGAAGGCTACTGCAATTCTGAAGGATCTGCATTGTCCGTTTGTCATCAATCAGAACCGTTATTCTACTACAATATATTTATGGTTAATCCCCTTACATCCAGTAAGGAATTATCCATCTTGTTGCTTAAGCTGTTAGAATGTAGGTAGCAATTGGATATCGTCCTTATTCTTGGACCTTGCGTCCGTAAAATAGACTGATAACCAGCTCCTCATTCGCAGCGTTCGTTTTATGCAGGTTGAATCGCCATAGGCGCATTCGTGTCACACCACAGTAGATTGAATAGGCAATGAGTAAAACTGGTATTTATCCATTGCAATAATCTTAAGGAGTGACAAATTTATGAACGCAGTAGGTATCGATGTTTCAAAAGGTAAGAGTATGGTTGCTATCATGCGACCTTTCGGTGAAATTGTTTCCGCACCTTTCGAAATCAAACACACAGCCGGTGATATCCATTCACTTGTAGAACTCATCAACTCTGTTGAAGGTGAATCCCGAATCGTTATGGAGCACACAGGACGTTATTATGAAGTCCTCGCACATCAGCTTTCAAAGGCAAATCTTTTCGTCAGTGCCATTAACCCAAAACTTATCAAAGACTTTGATAATGATTCTCTTCGTAAAGTGAAATCTGATAAAGCGGATGCTGTTAAGATTGCCCGATATGCTCTTGACAAATGGCAAAATCTTAAACAGTATAATGTTATGGATGAATTACGCAATCAGCTCAAAACCATGAACCGTCAGTTCGGCTTTTACATGAAGCACAAGACGGCTATGAAAAATAATCTTATCGGCATCCTTGACCAAACCTATCCTGGTGT
>OHAU01003398.1_pt1 | contig 12782 bp, 8 predicted proteins | sample 1577181 | NCBI WGS metagenome assembly OHAU01 (sample SAMEA3541472, study PRJEB24748) | human gut metagenome | biome: human gut; feature: human-associated habitat; material: faeces | place: China | collected 2012
AAACGGCACCAGCACGAACACGCACAGCCCCGCCAGGCTGGGCGCGAGGAACAAATACGGCGCGGCGCGGTTCATTTTGTTCGGCGAAATAGAGCCGCGTGGCGTCGGCCGCTGCCGCCACAGCCTGTTCCAGCGCGGCCTCGCCGCTGTATCGTTTTGTTGCTTCGGCATATATTTTTTCCTTTAATTGATCATTCTGATAACTCGGAACCGTAAATTCCTCCAGAAATGCTTCCGCGCCCCAATGCTTCCAATCGCTGAATACGGCATCCGGCCGCTCCTTTCGGGTTTGTTCCTGCCGTTCTGCGGCAGGTCACGCCCGCTTTTCCGCCAGATAGGTGGCAAGCTCCGTCTTTGCTCCCGTCACGGCTTCATCCATGGTCTTTTCACCTTTGCACAGCGCCTCAGCCTGTGCATACAGCTTTTCGGCCACCGTGCTGTCGTCCCGCACGGGTGTCTTCAGCCCGGACAGCAGTGCAGTCCAGTCCACCCGGGGCACATCCGTGCCTATCGTCTGGCCGCGTTCTGCATAGAGCTCCTGCACGTACGCCACCTGTTTTTCCAGGCCGGAGCGCAGCACCGGGAGTCCCTCTCCCAACGAATAATTCTGCACGCCGGGCGCGAGCAGCGCCTGTATGAACTGTGCAGCCAGCTCCTGCTGGGCGCTCTGTGCCGTAATGCCGGCAAGCACCCGCGGTGTATATACGCCCTGCTCCATGCCGGGCGCCGGCGTAAGCGCCGCCTGTCCGTCATCGGACATATATGCACCCAGCACATCCTTGAGTGTAAACAGCGCCGCGTTTGCCCGGCCGTAGCTGTATTCCATCACGCCCTGCGGAACGTCCGCGGACATTCCCAGCCCGGTGGAGGCATTTGACGTCACCATAAACGCAATACCGCCGTCGTTCGCCTTTTCCCCCAGTCCGTATCGGTCCGAAACCGCCTGCATCACGGAAAACAGTTCCCGCAGAGCGGCTTCGTTCAACGTGCCGTCCCGCACCACGGCGGGTGCGCTGACACTGTACAGCTGGTCGAACAACTCCCGCAGGGTGGTAAAGCTCAGAAGCGGGCGCTGCTCCTCCGGCACAGCTTTGAAAATATCATTGATATCTCCGCTGGCGGCCAGCGCCTCTGGTCCGTCCTGTACCGCCGCGGCCAGCGCCTCCAGGCTGTCCAGCCCTTCCAGTGTCTCCGGCTTTCCCATCAGCACAGGTACGGTAAAACGTGTGGGCACTGCGTACAGCTTTCCGTCCGTTCTCATAGGGTCGACCACCTGCGGGATCAACCCGTCGGCGGAGATCACCTGTGAAAGCTCCGCCAGCACGCCCTTGTCGATGAAGCTCTGCAGCGGCATGCCGTCCAGGATCAGCACATCCGGCCCCTTGCCCGCCACAAGCTCTGTGTTCAGCGTGCGCAGCGCGTCCTCGGCGCTGGCGCCGCCGGAGGTTCCAACCTCAAAATTCACGCGCACATCCGGATTTTCCTGTTGGAAATTGGTGATGGCCGCGCGCACGGTGGGGGAATCGTTCAGAGCGTAAACACGCACCTCCTTGTCCGGCACGGCGCTCACCGTCTCATCAAATACATAGTGCAGCACACGGCCGCCCTCCTCCGTCTGCACGGCCAGTGCGAAGGTGTTGCCCGGCAGCGCCGTAAAGCCGCGCACAGCGGCCAGCGGGGAACCGAAGGTATACATGCTGCCTTCCATCACGGTCTCCGCCAGCGTGCCGCCCGGCACGGCGCGGCGCACGCCTTTTTCAGACAGCAGATACAAGTTGCCGTCCGCGTCTGCCGCAAGGCTGGACGGATAATCCTCTCCACCCGCCGCGCTGGCGGCCTCAGTCTGCATATGCCCGGTCTCCAGATCATACGCCGCCGTGCCGCCCTCGTAGCCGTAGACAAAAAGCGTCGTCCCGTTGCAGGCTGTCAGGCCTCCCATCCAGTTGGGAATCTCATACAGCTTTTTTCCGGTGGCCATATCGTATACAGCCGTTGTGGCGGTATCCTCCGCGCTGAATACGCCCATATCGTCCCCGGACTGCTCCGTGCCGTCCGCATCTTCTGCGTCGTCCGTCTCTCCGGCGGCGTCCTGCGTGCCGGAAGATGCCGCCTGCGCGCCTGCGTCTTCCCCTGCAGCCCCGTTCTGCACCGCGGCAAAATCGCCCCCAAAGCTGGTGAGCAGCAGTCTGCCGCCCGGCAGCACCTGTGCATCCGCCGCCACAAGCCCGCCCTGCGCGGAAAGGCCCTCCGGCTGCATGGGAACGGCCGTGCCGTCCGCCGCAACGCGTGCGTAGGCCACCGCGCCCATACCGTCCTCTGTCTGCTCTGTCAACATTACAAAATATTCTCCCTCAGGGGTAACGGTGACCTTTTCGATCTGGCGTTTCTCTCCGAAACTCTCCTGCCAGTCCATCGTATTTTCCGTCCATTCTTTGCCGCTGTCAGCAGAATAAAAATGGGTATATGTATATTGACCGGGCGTCTCGGCAGGCCGGAGCGCGATGTAGTCCAATCCGCCGTCCGGCCGTGCCGTCAGGCTCACCGGGGTACAGCCCGCCGCGCCCGGCGGGGTGATGTCGTTTTCCACGAACCGCCCCTTGGCCTGCATGGGCGTGCCGTCCCCCTGCGCACTTGAACCGCCGCTCGTGCCGGGCTGCGCACCGCAGCCCGTGAACAGCACCGCCGCGGCCAGTACGCCGCACAAAAGTTGTTTTATCTTCACTGTTTCCCTCACCTTTCCGGTATGCTCAAAATGATGCGGACAGAAGATGCTTCCCGTCCAGCCTGTTTCCATCATAAAAAAATCAACCTTGAAAAGTCCTTGAAAAACAGTGAGGGATTTGTGAAAGCCTCTGTTTTTCAGGGATTTTTAAGGTTGCATCCATTATAATGGTTTTATTGCGGAACAGGAGGGACAAAAACATGCGGATACTGCTTGTGGAAGACGACGAAGCCCTGTGCGCGGCCGTGGCGCCGCTGTTGGAGCAGGAGGGCTACCGTGTGGACGTATGCCGAGACGGCGACGATGCGCTGTACTACATGCGCCAACGGATGTTCGGGCTGTGCATTCTGGACAGGATGCTGCCCGGACGGGATGGACTTTCGGTGCTGCGCGCAGCGCGGGCCGAGGGCCTGGACACGCCGGTGCTGATGACGACGGCGCTGGGCCTTGTGGGCGACCGAGTGGACGGTCTGGACGCGGGCGCAGACGATTATCTGGTAAAGCCTTTCGACGTACGCGAGCTGCTGGCCCGGGTACGCGCGCTGGCCCGCCGCCCCGCTCCTGTGGCGGTCTCCGGCCGCCCCTGCTGCGGGGATCTTACTCTGGACATGGGCACACTGGTGCTGACCGGAGACAAAGAGCAATGCACGCTCTCGAAAAAAGAGGCGGAGCTGCTGGCCGCACTGATGGAAAACGCCGGACAAACATTGTCCCGCAGTTTTTTATTCGGCCGTGTCTGGGGGCCGGGCGCCGACGTAGAGGAAGCCAGCCTGGACAGCTATGTACACTTTATCCGCCGCAGGCTGCGTGCCGTGAGCAGCCGGGTGACAGTGGACACTGTGCGCGGCGTGGGCTACCGGCTGCTGGATGGAGGAACGGGCGCATGAAACGTCGTGCCGCACAGCCTCCCCGCGGCCCGTACACCACGCCGCTGCGCCAGCTGCGCCGCCGCCTGACATTTGTTTTCACCGTGCTGACGGGCACAGTTCTCACGGTATTCCTGGCCATCACCCTGGGGTTGGCACAAAAGCAGACGCAGCTCTCGGCACAGAGCATGTTCGACGCCAGCGTGGACACCCTGATCGTCACGCTGCAGACGGGCAGCGTCTCCGACACGGCTCTTGCCCAGACGGAGGCCGCGGATGGACTGCTCATTTTCATCACGGACAACGGCACCCCGCTGTTTTTCAGCGGCGGCTGGGCGCCCGCTACCCCGCGCGGGACCTTGCTGGAGCGTGCGGCAGAGGCAGGGCTTGCAGAGGGTGTGAATATGGATGCCGCGCCGCGTTCGTCGGTGTATGCCTCCCGCGTCACCGTCACAGTGGAGGGCAACGCAGGCGAACATTATACCGCCGCCGTATGCTCCGTCCCCGGACAGCGCGGCTGGTACGGCCTTGCCGTGCTGCGGGACGACGGGCCTCTGCGCCGGACGCTGACGCGCCAGGCCCTGCTGTATGCGGCGCTGCTGTCGGGCGGGCTGGCACTTCTGGGCGCGGTCAACTGGTTTTTGGCGGGGCGGGCGCTGCGGCCCACCGCCGAAGCACTGCAAAAACAGCGGGAATTCGTGGCCGCCGCCGGACACGAGCTGCGCGGCCCGCTGGCCGTCGTCAAGACGAGCCTGTCGGCCATGCAGGCCAGCCCGGCGGACACGCCGCAGTACCTGGCGGCCATCGGCAGCGAGGCCGACCGCATGGCCCGCCTGGTGGACGATCTTCTCCTGCTTGCAGGCAGCGACGCGGGCACCTGGCGGATGCGTATGGAACCTGTGGATGCCGATGCGCTGGTGATCGGCGCGCATGAACAGTTTGCGCCTCTGGTAAAAGCGCGCGGCCTGCGCCTTGCGCTGGACCTGCCCGAGGAAACACTGCCGCCCCTGTGGGGCGACGCCGGACGGCTGCGCCAGCTGCTGCTGGTCTTCATCAGCAACGCCTGCGCCTACGCGCCCTCCGGAAGCGACGTCACGCTGCGCGCCCGCGCGGAAAAAGGCCGGGTACTGCTTTCGGTGGAGGACCACGGCCCCGGCGTGCCGGATGCGGAAAAGGCACATGTGTTCGAGCGCTTTTACCGCGCCGACAAAAGCCGCACGGGCAAGGAGCACTATGGGCTGGGTCTCTCTGTGGCACAGGAACTGGCCGCGCTGCACGGCGGAGATATCCTTCTTACAGACACACCCGGCGGAGGCGCCACATTCACGCTGCGTCTGCCTGTCCGCGCCCGAAAAGCACAACACACGCATACAGGCCCCGCATGAAACCGCAAAACGCCCCCGGCGTCCGGTTCTTTTCCGGGCTGTCGGGGGTATTCTGCGGCCTGCATGCCATGCGCTTTTACAGGTTCTCCCCGTTGGCGCGCACGGTTTCGGCATACCAGGCAGCGCTGTCCTTCGGGATGCGCGCACCCGTAACATAGTCGATATAAACAAGCCCGAAGCGCTCGCGATAGCCCTCGCTCCACTCAAAATTGTCAGTGAGCGCCCAGTGGAAATAGCCCCGCACATCCGCGCCTCCCTCCGCCGCCGCACGCAGCGCCAGCAGATAACGGTGCAGGAAATCAATGCGGTCGGGATCATGGACACGGCCGTCCAGAAAGATGCGGTCGTTGCAGCTCTGCCCGTTTTCGGTGATGTAAATCGGCCGGCCGTACCTCTGCCAGAGAAAACGCACGCCCCAGTTCATCACCAGCGGCGTAACGGGCCATTTCAGCGCTGTCACAGCACAGCCGCGCGGGCGCGGCACATAAACCGGCCGCTTTCCCGTCCCTGCACATACCGCGTGGCCATTGTAGATGTTCAAGCCGATAAAATCCGGCCGTATGTGGATGACCGCCAGGTCTTCCGCCGGGAGCGCCGCCGTCATACGCCGCAGGCCGGGCCCGCAGTTTTCCGGATAATGTCCGAAACAGACAGGGTCCAGCACCATCTGATAGGTAAATGCCCAGTCGCTGTCCGGCGTGGCGAAGGTAGCGCTGCAGGCAGCCTCCACATCGGCGGGGCTGTCCGTGCCGGGCCAGCACAGCCGCCCTGTTGCGGCAATGCCGACGCGCACGCCGGGGCAGGTCTCCCGAATGGCGGCGGCGGCAAGGCCGTGAGCCAAAAGCTGATGGTGCAGCACCAGAAGCTGGCGCGCCTCGGGCAGACGCAGGCCAGGGGCATGCACGCCCGTACCGTGGCCCAGCTTTACAGTACACTCCGGCTCGTTGAGCGTAATGTAATTCTCTGCAAGGCCGCTGAAACGGCGCGCCGCCTCGGCGGCATAGCGGGCAAAAGCACGGGCGGTCTCTCGGCTGCGCCAGCCGCCCGCATCTTCCAGCGCCTGGGGCAGTTCCCAGTGGTACAGTGTGACATAAGGCTCCAGGCCCGCAGCGCGGCAGGCCTGGAGCATGCGCAGATAAAACGCAAACCCTTCCCCGTTCCAGCAGCCGTCGCCGTAAGGGTCCACCCGCGCCCAGCTCACGCTGAAGCGGTAAGCACCGAGGCCCATCTGCGCCGCGCAGGCAATGTCCTCCTCATATCTGCGGTACGCGTCCGTGGCGGCGGAACCGTCAAACCCGTCCGCAACGGCGCCGGGGCGGCGGCAGAATACGTCCCAAATGGATTCCCCGCCGCCGTCGGCCCGCGGGCTGCCCTCGGTCTGGTAAGCGCTGGAGGCCGCGCCCCATACAAAATCTTTTGCAAACGCCATATGTCCCCTCCGTTCAGCCCATCGTCACCTTTACATGTACTGTCGTTCCGGCGGGCGCGGCGGGCAGAATGCCTTCCACGCAGGGCGCGCCGTCCGCCGTGATGCATTTTACCCCTTTTTCCACCCCTGCCGCGTTGTCCACTGCAATCTCGTACACCGCGCCTCTGTAGGTGCGCGTGACGGTGAAACCGGGCATCGCGGCGGGGATGCACGGGGCGATCCGCAGGCCGTCCAACGTGGGCTGGATCCCCAGGATATACTGGCTGATGTTGACGAATGTCCATGCGGCCGTACCCGTCAGCCAGCTGTTTTTCGCCTCGCCAAAGGCGGCCGCGTCCCGCCCGGCGATCATCTGGCTGTACACATAGGGCTCGGTGCGGTGGATCTCGCTGATTTCCTCAAGATAGGCCGGACAGGTGCGGCGGTATACCGCAAAGGCGCGGCCGCCGCGCCCCGCCGCACATTCAGCGCAGCTGATCCATGGGTTGTTGTGGCAGAAAATACCCGCGTTCTCCTTATACCCCGGCGGATAGCTGCTGATCTCCCCCAGTTCCAGATGATACCGCGTGTATGCGGGCTGCAGCAGCAGGATGCCGTACTCTGTGTCCAGATGCCGCCTTACGCTCTCCAGCGCCTGAAGCGCGCGGCCGTCGGAAAGGCCCACGCCCGCCATCACGCACATGCCCTGGGGTTCAATGTAAATTTTGCCCTCCGCGCATTCGGCGCTTCCCACCGGCCGGCCGTTTGCGTCATAGGCGCGGCGGAACCAGGCGCCATCCCAGCCCGGGCCGAGGATGGCCGCTGTCATTTCGTCCACCTGTGCGCGCACGGCCCGCGCTTCCTGCGAAAGGCCTTCCCACGCACAAATGTCCGCGTATTCCCCGCCGTATTTTACAAACATCCCCGCAATGAACACGCTCTCCGCCACAGGGCCTTCGCTGGGGCCGGTGGTCTGGAAGCTCTCGCCCGGTTCGCTGGAAAAGCAGTTCAGATTCAGGCAGTCGTTCCAGTCGGCCCGGCCGATGAGCGGCAGTCCATGAGGGCCTTTGTGCGAAGCGGTAAAGCCCAGGCTGCGGCGCAGATGCTCCATCAGCGGCGCCGTGTCTTCCTCCCGGCAGTCAAAGGGCACCTCCTCGTACAGGATGGAACGGTCGCCTGTTTCCCGCAGGTATGCGCTCACACAGGCGATGAGCCACAGCGGGTCGTCGTTGAAGCCGCTCCCCACGTCCAAATTGCCCTTTTTCGTCAGCGGCTGATACTGGTGATAGGAGCTGCCGTCCGCGAACTGGGTGGCGGCGATGTCCAGAATGCGCTGCCGCGCCCGGCCCGGCACCAGATGCACGAAGCCCAGCAGGTCCTGGCAGGAATCCCGAAAGCCCATGCCCCGGCCGGTGCCGCTTTCATAATAGCTGGCGCTGCGGCTCATATTGAACGTCACCATGCACTGGTACTGGTGCCAGATATTGACCATACGGTCCAGCTTTTCGTCGCCGGAGCGCAGCGAAAAGCGCGCCAGCAGCCCATTCCAGTACGCGGCCAGCGCGGCCAGCGCGGCGTCAACCTGCGTGTCCGCGGCATAGCGGGCCAGCATGGCGCGGGCGCGGCTTTTTTCCACCACGCCGGGCGCGGCCCATTTTTCCCGGGGCGGGTTTTCCACATATCCCAATACAAAAATAAAGCTGCGGCGTTCGCCCGGGGCCAGCGTCACGTTCAGCTGATGCACGCCCACAGGCGCCCAGCCGTGGGCGATGCTGCCCGTACACGCGCCCCGTTCCACCGCCAGCGGCCCGGCCGGGCCGCGGTACGGCCCCAGAAACGCATCCCGGCTCGTGTCGAAACCGTCGGGCGTCCGGTTCACGCCGAACACGGCATAGTGGCTGCGGCGCTCGCGGTATTCCGTTTTATGATAGATGGCGCCGCCCTCCACCTCCACCTCGCCGGTGCTGTAGTTGCGCTGGAAGTTGGTGGAATCATCCACTGCGTTCCACAGGCAGAACTCCACATAGCTGAACAGCTGCAGCGCGCGGGGCTCTGCCCCGGCGTTGTGCAGCGTCAGGCGTATCACTTCACATGCGTCGCCCAGCGGAACGAACATTTCCTGCTTTGCCTCTATGCCGTTTTTCGCACCCTCGATGACCGTATAGCCCAGCCCGTGGCGGCAGCGATAGGAATCCAGTTCCGTGCGCACGGGCTGCCAGCCCGGGTTCCATACGCAGGCGCCGTCGCGGATATAAAACCGGTGGCCCTCGCCGTCCGCCGGGGCGCTGTTGTAGCGGTAGCGCGTCAGACGCAGCAGCTTTGCGTCACGGTAAAAGCTGTAGCCGCCCGCCGTATTGGAAACAAGGCTGAAAAAATCCTCGCTGCCCAGATAATTGATCCACGGCAGCGGTGTGCGCGGTGTGGTGATCACATATTCCCGGTTCTCGTCGTCAAAGTATCCATAGCGCATAAGGTATTCTCCTCACACCCGTGCCCTGCGGCGCGGGCCACTCGATTTTGGGGAGCATGCTGCGGCCCCGTTTGCGAAAACGATTAAGTCCGCATACATTCAAGCGCTCTGTATTTTTATCATACTGCCATTTCAAAAAAAAGCAAGCCTTTTTTGCTGATAAGTGCTGTAAAGTATGGATCTCGCTTGTTTCTTAGTCTTTTTTCCATTTAAATAAAGGTATAGAACAAGAGCGAAAATGTTTTCGTATCATTGGCGAAAATAAAAGGTATATTTTCGGATAGAATCGCCAAATACTCTTTGTCGAAATTGGAAAAGGCTCCAAACTTCGTGATTTCGCTTAAAAATCGCTTGATTTTTGTTGAAATTAAAGCGAGATTGCGGTATATTGAAGTTGCGAAAACGATTAAGTATCCAGTTTTGCCAAACAAGCCGCCTTTCGGTATAATAGATGCCAGAAAACGATTTCGATTTAGCAGAGCAAAACTTCTGGAAAGGCGGACCGTTATGATTTCGATTCGGGATATTGCAAAGGAATGCGGCGTGTCCGTGGCGACAGTGAGCAAAGCGCTCAACGGCCACCATGACATCAGCGCTCAAACGCGGGAGACCGTATGCCGCAAAGCGGCCGAAATGGGCTACCAGCCCAATTCCGCGGCCCGTGCGCTCAAGACGAACCGTACATACAATCTGGGCGTTCTGTACGAGGACCCGCAGCACAGCGGCCTGGGGCACGAATATTTTTCGCGCATTCTGGAGAGCTTCCGCGCGCAGGCCGAGGCCTGCGGCTACGATGTCACCTTCATCAACCGCAATGTCGGCAAGCGGCGCTCGTCTTACCTGGAGCACTGCCGCTACCGCGGCGTGGACGGCGTATGTGTGGTATGCGTGAACTTTCTGGACCCGCAGGTGCTGGAACTGGTGCAGAGCGAGCTGCCCGTCGTGACAGTGGACCACATGTTCAACAACCGTACTTCCATCGTTTCGGACAACGTCAAGGGCGTTCAAACGCTGGTGAACCATGTGTTCGGTATGGGGCACAGGAACATTGCCTTCATCCACGGCGAACGCACGGCCGTCACCGAAAGCCGCTGCGCCAGCTTTTACAAGACCTGCTACGACCTGGGGCTGCAGGTGCCCGACGCCTATGTGCGCGAAGGCGCTTACCACGACTGCGACAGCTGCGAACGCATCACCGCCGAGCTGCTGGCGCTGCCGCAGCGGCCCACATGCATCTTTTTCACCGATGACGTGTCGGCTCTGGGCGGCCTCGCCGCCATCGCCCGGGCGGGCCTCCGCGTGCCGGAAGACATCTCCGCCGTCGGTTATGACGGCATCCCTCTCGCCAAAATGATGATCCCCAGCCTGACGACTTACCACCAGGACACCCAGGCCATCGGCTACTGGGCGGCGGACCGTCTCGTCAGCCTGATCGAGCACCCCAAAACCACCCTGCCGGAAAGCATCCTCATCCCCGGCAGCCTGTTGGAAGGAGCATCGGTCAGGCGCATCTGATTTTGTGATCGCGCGGCCAAACGGCCGCCTGACCGAACTTTACAAGGAGGAAAACAATCTATGAAACGTACACTTGCGACCCTTATGGCATTGTGCATGATGCTTTCCCTGGCCGCCTGCGGCGGCTCCGGCGCTTCCAGTGTTCCCGCCTCCGTTTCCGCCTCCGCCCCCTCATCCGGCAGCGAACCCGCGCCCGCCGATGGCGCCGTGCTCAACATCTGGTGCTGGAACGACGAGTTCCAAAGCCGGTTCAACGACTATTATCCCGAGGTAAAGGCAGTGGCGGAGGACAAATCCACCACCACGCTCAACGACGGCACGATCGTCAAGTGGACCATCAATCCCAACGAGAACAACAATTACCAGAACAAGCTGGACGAGGCCCTGCTGGCGCAGGATTCCGCCGCAGCCGACGACAAGATCGATATTTTCCTCATCGAAGCGGATTACGCGCTGAAGTATGTGGATTCCGACTACACGCTGGACGTACGCGGCGATATCGGCCTGACGGACGCAGACCTGTCCGGGCAGTACCCGTACACCCAGGACATCGCCACGGCCGGCGGCAAGCTGAAGGGCGTCACCTGGCAGGCCACCCCCGGCCTGTTCGCCTACCGGCGCAGCATCGCCAAAGACGTACTGGGCACCGACGACCCCGCTCAGGTGCAGGAGGCCCTGTCTGATTGGGACAAATTCAACGCTGTGGCCGAACAGGCCGCCGCGAAGGGCTACAAGATGCTGTCCGGCTATGACGACAGCTACCGCACTTTCTCCAACAACGTCTCCGCCCCATGGGTGACGGGCACCACCGTAACTGTGGACGAAAACCTGATGAAGTGGGTGGAACAGACCAAGACCTACACCGACAACGGCTACAACAATAAATCCAGCCTGTGGAGCGACGTGTGGGCCGCGGACCAGGGCCCCGACGGCAAGGTGTTCGGGTTCTTCTATTCCACCTGGGGCATCAATTTCACGCTGCTGGGTAATTCCCTGGAAACGCCCGAGGCCGAGGGCGGCAAAGCCGAAGCGGGCAACGGCATCTACGGCGATTACGCCGTCTGCGAAGGCCCGCAGCCGTATTACTGGGGCGGCACATGGATCTGCGCCGCGGCCGGCACCGACAACACCGCCGCCATTGCGGACATCATGCGCAGCCTCACCTGCGACAAGGCCATCATGAAGCAGATCACCGAGGATACGCAGGATTACACCAACAACGCCCCGGCCATGGAGGAGCTTGCCTCCAGCGACTTCAAATCCGATTTTCTGGGCGGCCAGAACCACATCGCGCTGTTCGCCGCAGCCGCGCCCAACATCGACATGAGCAACGCCGGCCCCTACGACCAGGGGCTGAATGAAAGCTTCCAGGGCGCGTTCAAGGATTATTTTGACGGCGCGGTGGACCTGGAAACAGCCAAGACCAATTTCCAGACGTCCATCGGGGAAAAATACCCTGAACTTACCGAAGTAGTGTGGCCCGAATAAACGCAGCCACGGCTCAAACGCGCGGGGCGGGCGACGCCCGCCCCTCATTCCTCTGAAAAGGACAGGTGACCGATATGCAAGCGCGCACGGCAGGCCGAAAGCACCGCTCCATCCGCTACGCCAAATGGGGCTATCTTTTCATCGCCCCGTTTTTCATCGCCTTTGCGGTGTTCCAGCTCATCCCCCTGGCCTCCACGGTATATTACAGCTTTTTTGAATATTTCCGCAGCGGCCTGAAGGAGATCGGCCCCAATTTCGTGGGGCTTAAGAATTATGCCGAGCTGTTCCGCACCGATTTGCCGAAATACTTCGGCAACACGCTGCTGATGTGGATCATCGGTTTTGTGCCGCAGATTGCCGTGTCGCTGCTGCTGGCGGCCTGGTTCACGGACACGCGGCTGCGCCTGCGCGGCCAGGGCTTTTTCAAAACGGTCATCTACATGCCCAACCTCATTATGGCCTCGGCCTTTGCCATGCTGTTTTTCGCCTTGTTTTCCGACAACGGGCCGGTCAACGCCGCGCTTGTTTCCGCCGGCTTTCTGGAAGAGCCGTTCCGCTTTTTATCCAGCGTGGCAGGCACGCGCGGGCTGGTGGGCCTGATGAATTTTCTCATGTGGTTCGGCAACACCACCATCCTGCTGATGGCCGCCGTCATGGGCATCGACCCCGGCCTTTACGAGGCTGCCGAGATCGACGGCTGCACGCCCGGCCAGATGTTCCGGCGCATCACACTGCCGCTCATCCGGCCCATCCTTGTGTATGTGGTCATCACCTCAATGATCGGCGGGCTGCAGATGTTCGATGTGCCCCAGATCCTGACAAACGGCAAAGGCAGCCCGGACCGCTGCGCCACCACGATGATCATGTATCTGAACAACCACATGTACAGCAAAAACTACGGCATGGCGGGGGCGGTCTCCACGGTGCT
>OHAU01003412.1_pt1 | contig 12740 bp, 11 predicted proteins | sample 1577181 | NCBI WGS metagenome assembly OHAU01 (sample SAMEA3541472, study PRJEB24748) | human gut metagenome | biome: human gut; feature: human-associated habitat; material: faeces | place: China | collected 2012
AACCGCCGTACACGGTTTTGCAGACCGCTGACTAAGCCACTCATCCAAGGAACCAATCTTTCTCGTTTGCGGTTGCAAAGGTAGTCATTTTTTTGAAACTACCAACTATCAACAGCATTTTTTCTTTATTTCTTTTTTACCGTCCCTGCATTCCGAGCGTTTCTTTTCGTACAATTGCTTTAATTCACAGCCTGTTGCACAATTCTCGCAAGGATTACGCTTTTCTCTTACTTTCATGAAAAAAGCATAAACACGCTGTCCGATACGGACGATACACAACAATAAAATGAGAGCTACCGCCCAATTTTGCCAATTACTCATCCAAACAGCCCCCCTATCTGATAAATTGCAAAGGACACCACCCATGCAAGGACAGTAGTGTACACCGCTGCAAACAAAGCCCATTTCCAACTGCCCGATTCTCCTTTAATGGCCGCTAAGGTGGCGATGCACGGGAAATATATCAATACAAACACCATATAGCCAAAAGCCACCAACGGAGTAATCGGAATCCGTTCGCCCAAGCTCACCGCATCGGCTTCGGCATCATCTGCATACAGAACTCCCAGCGTACTTACCACCAGTTCCTTGGCCCCTACACCGGAAAGGATACCGACACCCAGTTTCCAATCAAAGCCTAACGGCGCTATCACCGGTTCCACAGCCTTGCCTATTCTGCCGATATACGAGTTTTCCTGCTGCTCGGCCACATCCTGATATGCATCGTGGTCCGGATAATACCCCAACGCCCATATCACAATGGAAGCCACCATGATGATACCTCCCATTTTGCGCAGATATTGCGCGCCTTTCTCCCAAGTATGGCGAAAAATGGACTTCGACGTCGGTATGCGGTAAGGGGGAAGCTCCATAACAAACGGCGTGTCATCTCCCTTTACCAGAAAGCGACAGAAAAGCCGTGCCATAACCACAGCCAGTAAAATGCCGATAGCATAGATTATCAGCAATACCAAACTGGCATTGTTCGGGAAAAACGCCCCCACCAACAGCAAATAAATAGGCAAACGTGCACTGCACGACATCAGCGGATTGATAAGCATGGTCACCAGTCGGCTCTTCCGGTTTTCAATAGTACGCGAGGCCATAATAGCCGGTACATTGCAACCGAATCCCATAATCAGAGGGATAAAAGACTTGCCGTGCAGTCCCATCTTATGCATTATCTTATCCATGATAAAGGCGGCACGCGCCATATATCCGGAATCCTCCATCAAAGATATGAAGAAATATAGAATCAAGATATTGGGCAAAAAGACAATCACCCCGCCTACACCGCCGATAATGCCGTCCACCAACAAATCCTTCAGCGGCCCTTCAGACATATTGTCACGCACCAGACTGCCCAACGCACCTACCAGCCATTCAAAGCCCTGCATGGGATAATCTCCCAAGATGAATGTTCCTTCAAACATCAGATACAGGAACAGAAAAAAGATGGGATACCCCCATACGCGATGCGTCACAATGGAATCTATCACACGCGTTGTACGTGCCGTATCCTCTTGCTTGTCCACATAGGTTTCGCGAAGCGCGCCGGCAATAAAACCGTATTTGGCATCTGTAATGGCCTGCTCGCTATCTTCGTTTATTGCATTGCGCAGGCGTTGCACTTCGCGGTTACGGACTTCAATAATATCCTTCCCATTGGGAAACTCCTGTACGGTCTTCTCCAAATCCTCGTCATTCTCCAGCAACTTAATAGCAAGAAAGCGCGTGGAGTATTTATACCGTATATTCTCGTTGACACTGATTATGCGTTTCACCTCTTCAATGCTCCGCTCCAATTCCGGCCCGTGATTGATATGAATGTGGCGGTAAAAGCCTGCCGGATGCTCCTTCTCCTCCTTATGAGTGCCGAAGTCATGGTCGGGTACATACTCCTTGTGCCAGTTGCGCAAATCATTCAGGATTTCGGCACGTATCTTACCTTTTTTATCCAGAAAATCACCACCCTCGTAAATGCCGATGATAATATGGAAAAGCTGTTCTATGCCTTTTCCGGTGCGACTGATGGTAGGCAGCATCGGCACGCCGAACAACTGACCGAGCTTTACGTAATCCAACGTGTTCCCGCTTGCTTCCAGTTCGTCGTACATGTTAAGCGCGATAACCATGCGCACGTTCATGTCAATCAACTGGGTGGTGAGATACAGGTTCCGTTCCAGATTGGAAGAGTCCACCACATTAATAATGATATCCGGAGTTTCGTTGATGATGTGATGGCGCACATAAATCTCTTCGGGAGAATAGGCAGAAAGCGAATAAGTGCCAGGCAAGTCGACGATGCGGAAATGATACCCCTGAAAGTCAAAATACCCCTCTTTAGCATCTACGGTGACACCGCTGTAATTACCCACATGCTCGTGCGAACCCGAGGCGATGTTGAAAAGGGATGTCTTGCCGCAATTGGGATTACCCACCAAAGCGACATTGATGGTGCGGCGTTTTCCCAAAGCGATACGTTTCAGTTCCTCTTCGTCCAAACGCATATCTTCGCTCCATCCCTCGTGATAGTCGAGCTGCACGGACTCCCGACACATTTCCTTTTCACCGACAATCTCAATCATCTCAGCTTCCTGACGCCGTAAAGAGATTTCATATCCCATCACCTTATACTTGATGGGGTCTTTTAGAGGGGCGTTCAGCAACACCTCAACGGTTTTCCCCTTGATAAATCCCATTTCCACGATTCGCTTACGGAAACCTCCGTGTCCCAGCACTTTAACGATTACTCCCTTCTCACCGGTTTTCAATTCGGACAAACGCATAGTCTTCTGCCTTTTTTATTTTTGCCGCAAAGATAAAGGATAAGTCCGTATAGCGCAAATAATTTAGAATGTTTTTAAATAAGAGGTATCAAAGAGAGCCGATTCTGCATTGTAAGCAAGCTGACAACGGTCTGCCAAAGCAACCTTTCGGCACGGAAGTAACAAAATCCGGGAAGAAACATGTATATTTGCCGCTATGGAAAAGGAAAAAGTAGCACAATATATCAACCGGAAACAGCTTTTGCAACCGACAGACAAGGTACTTGTCGCCCTAAGCGGCGGTGCGGATTCCGTCGCTTTATTACGACTGTTGCAAGCATCGGGCTACGACTGCGAAGCTGCGCACTGTAATTTTCACCTGCGAGGTGCAGAATCCGACAGAGATGAGGCATTTGTCCGCCAACTGTGCGTAAAACAACAAGTGTCGCTACACACCGTCCACTTCGACACCGCGCGCACTGCCGAAGAACGGCATATCTCCATTGAAATGGCCGCACGCGAACTGCGTTACGGATGGTTTGAGGAAATACGGCAGAAAATCAATGCCGACGCCATTGCCGTAGCCCATCACCAGGACGACAGCGTGGAAACCCTCCTGCTGAACCTGATACGTGGTACGGGCATCAACGGGTTACGGGGAATACGCCCCAAAAACGGGCACATCGTACGTCCGCTGCTTTGCCTGGAACGCAAAGAAATCATCAGTTATCTGAACCGCATAGGGCAGGATTACGTAACAGACAGCACCAATCTGCAGGATGAATACACTCGTAACAAAATACGCTTGAACCTGTTGCCCATGATGCAGGAAATCAACCCATCCGTCAAAGAAAGCATTCTCAATACCGCCGAGCATCTGGATGGCGCATCCGCCATATATAAACAAGGGATAAACGAAGGCATAAAACGGGTGCGGACAGCAGAGGGCATCTGCATCGAGAGACTGATGCAGGAACCGGCCCCCGCAACATTACTGTTTGAAATCCTATACCCGCTCGGCTTTAACACCGCCCAAATCGGAGACATATACCGTTCGCTGGAAGGACAGCCGGGAAAAATCTTCACTTCGGAACATTGGTGCATTGTGAAAGACCGCGAATATCTGCTGATTGAAGCACACCGACAACCCATACAACCCGCACTGGCAATGGAAGAGTATGCCTTTACCCCGGACTTTGTCATTCCCCGCGACAAGAGCACTGCCTGCTTTGATGCGGACAAACTGACACATCCTCTCCTTCTGCGCCCCTGGCGACAAGGGGACTCTTTTATTCCATTCGGCATGAAAGGCCGGAAAAAAGTAAGCGACTATATGACCGACCGGAAGTTCTCCCTTTTGCGCAAAGAGCAGCAATGGGTATTATGTTGCGGCGAAGAGATTATCTGGCTGATAGGTGAAAGAACGGACAACCGTTTCCGCATCGATGCCTCTACAAAACGGGTACTCACAGTCCGGCTTCTTCCCGCCGGGGACAGTCCTGCCACACCCTAAGACCCAAGCGGTATAACTCTGCATCCGAAGAATACCCCATTATCCATTTCATCTTTAGGTTAGAGATACAGAACTTTAACCTAAAAACGGCTCTCTCCAGCCTAAAGACACCCATCTTCAGGCCGGAGATAAAGTTCTTCTCCTATATTTACCGGCTTCTTACCTGAAGAGAACATCTATCCTCTCCGACAAGAATCCTTCTCCTTAAGAGCCTGCTTAAATATTCTTCAGCATTCCTTGTTTGAAGATATTTTCTATTTTTATTCGTCACATACCCCGTTATGCTTTTTATAAAAACAAAAAACAGACCGGATAGAGCTTCAAAAGAAGCTGAAAATACTCTTTGAACTCAATTTATGCCTGAAGGCAGATATGTCAGAACCTACTTACAAGATAATTCTATTTTCCTTCTGCTTCTTAAAGCAATCGGCAAGCAAGGCGGCAAACGGCGTATCAAAAGTACGGGCCTTTTGCGGACACCCTTTTACACAAGCACAGCAGCGAATACACTTTTCCACATCGGTGCTACACTCATCGCCTTTCGCGATGGCGCCTGCCGGACAATGCTTCACGCAGTATCCGCAATGGTCGCAAAGTTCTGTGTCGACAGCTGGAATACGCGGCATAGGAACTCCACTTTTGCGCAGTTTCACCACCTTCCGCAAGAAACGGAATAACGGAAAAAATGCCTGACGGGGACGTTGAATACGGTTGACGTCAACGGCATAGAGCTTATCCATGTCGACTGCCGCTTCGATTTTAGTCCGTATCTTAGCGCCGAAAGTTTCTGCAAACTGCAAGTCATCTGCATCCGGCCGCCCTGCAGCTATGGGATTTTGCTGCGTACTGTACGAATGCTCGCCTACAAACGTAGCACCGGCAATCACTTTAAATCCTCTGTCCGATGCAAATGCGTCCAACTCCACCAATGCTTTTTCATAGGCACGGTTACCATACACAGCAACCAGCACCGCCGGAGCGCCGGAAGCATGAACGTCTTTCATCCGCTCCAATGCCGGGGGTGCCACCTTCCCGCCATAGACGGGGACGGTTATCACCGTCAAGGTGCTTTCAGGAATTTCCAATTTGCCGGCCGGGTGGAAAGTAAGGTCTGTCCGGGCAACATCGGAAATGCCCGTACCGCGAACAATCGCCTCGCCCACTTGTTTAGAGGTATCGGTAGGCGAAAAAGTAATCAAACGAACTGCATATATATTCATAAATCTGTTTCTTATATAATAATGAAACAAAGATAGACTTTTAAAATTAAAAAAAAGACGATTTATTTATGAAACCAAAAATTATTATTACCTTTGTGCCATTGAAACATTCTGCAACTCCTTGCTGAGGTGAGGATTGTTAGTCAGATTTCCGGTTCAATAACAAATATCCCTATTAAATCATAATTTACAAAAGGTAGACTTACCGATATAAGTAAAAACCATTCACACATATACTATATGTATAATATCATTCAATTAAATGACAAAAATTTGTCGGAACTGCAAGCTATTGCCCAAGAACTGGGTATCAAAAAAACAGACTCTCTCAAAAAAGAAGAACTCGTTTACAAGATACTTGACGAACAAGCCATTGCTGGAGCAACCAAGAAAGTAGCAGCCGACAAATTAAAAGAAGAACGTAAAGGGGACAAGCAAAAACGTTCTCGCGTAACGGTCAAGAAAGAAGCAGCGGACAAGGTATTCACAGCCAACAAGAACGGTGAACTCACAAAAGGGAAAACCGAAGAGGCACCTGCCGTACAAGCTTCCGTACAAGCAGCAGAGGCGGCTAAAGAATCGGCCGTAGCCGCAACTCCCGCAGCAGAGACTGAAGTTCCCAAACGCAAACCGGGACGTCCGCGCAAAGTAAAACAAGAAGCGGCTCCCGTAGCGGAAGCACCTAAAACCGTTCTGGCAGAAACTAAAGCAGAAACTACAGAGCCGAAAAAAGCAGAACCCAAGAAAATTGTTGCAGCCCCCCAGCCTACACCGGATGAAAGTCCTGTCTTGCCGGAAGCAGAAGATGACTTTATCCCCATCGAAGATTTGCCAACCGAAAAAATAGAACTGCCGTCAGAGCTCATCGGCAAATTCGAAGCTACCAAAGCAGAAACTCCCGTTCCTGCAACAGAGCAACCGCAACAACGCTCTCGTCTTCGCCTCCGCGATAACAATACGCCATACAACAATCGTAACAATAACAACCAGCGTCCTGCACAACAGCAGCAACGTCCTGCACAACAACAGAACAACAACGAGAATTATGTTGCTCCCGAACGCAAGCCGGCAATAGAACGTGAAAAGGCGTACGAATTCGATGATATACTCACAGGAACCGGCGTATTGGAAATCATGCAGGACGGTTATGGATTCCTGCGCTCATCCGATTATAACTACCTTTCTTCTCCCGATGATATCTACGTTTCACAATCACAAATCAAACTGTTCGGCCTGAAGACCGGTGATGTAGTGGAAGGTGTTATCCGTCCCCCCAAGGAAGGAGAGAAATATTTCCCACTGGTAAAAGTATCCAAGATTAACGGACGTGACCCGGCTTTTGTACGCGACCGTGTACCGTTCGAACATCTCACCCCGCTCTTCCCGGACGAGAAATTCAAACTTTGCAAAGGCGGATATTCCGACTCCCTGTCTGCCCGCGTAGTAGACCTCTTTGCGCCCATTGGTAAAGGCCAGCGTGCATTAATCGTAGCACAGCCCAAAACCGGTAAGACTATCCTGATGAAGGATATCGCCAACGCCATTGCAGCCAACCATCCGGAAGTGTACATGATTATGCTGTTGATTGATGAACGTCCGGAAGAAGTTACCGACATGGCCCGTACCGTAAATGCAGAGGTTATTGCCTCTACTTTCGACGAACCGGCAGAACGTCACGTGAAAATAGCAGGCATTGTGTTGGAGAAAGCCAAAAGAATGGTAGAATGCGGACATGACGTTGTTATCTTCCTTGACTCCATAACACGTTTGGCACGTGCCTACAACACTGTTTCCCCGGCTTCGGGTAAAGTATTGTCCGGAGGTGTGGACGCCAACGCACTGCACAAACCGAAACGTTTCTTCGGTGCTGCCCGCAACATCGAAGGCGGTGGTTCGCTCACCATCCTTGCTACGGCGCTTATAGATACCGGTTCCAAAATGGACGAAGTAATCTTTGAAGAGTTCAAAGGCACTGGTAATATGGAACTGCAACTCGACCGCAACCTGTCCAACAAGCGCATCTTCCCGGCTGTCAATATCGTTGCTTCCAGCACTCGTCGCGATGACTTGCTGCAAGACAAACAAACGCTGGATCGCATGTGGATTCTCCGCAAGTATCTTGCTGATATGAATCCGATAGAGGCAATGGACTTCGTAAAAGACCGTTTGGAAAAAACCAAAGACAACGATGAATTCCTGATGAGCATGAACGGTTAAATACCTACACGGAAAAGAACCAATAAGATATAAAAGCAAACATTTGAAAAAGAGCGGAATAACTTATGCTATTCCGCTCTTTTTCAATGTTATTATATAATAAAAAGCAAAAGCATGGAGAATAAGCATGATTTCAGTCTTCCCATCAGTTGGAACGGAATATTTTATGCTTCAAGGCAATCTGCCGCAAAGCCGTAATAATATTCTGTCCTTAAAAGAAGGCAGTTACAGGTATTTTTTGTACTTTTGCGCCTCAATAAGAGTAATTTGTAATTTAGTAATTGTAATTAGATACTATGTTCGATAATTTAAGCGAGAGACTTGAGAGGTCGTTTAAAATTTTGAAGGGTGAAGGTAAAATCACCGAAATTAATGTAGCAGAAACGCTGAAAGACGTGCGTAAAGCACTTTTGGATGCTGACGTAAACTATAAGGTTGCCAAGAGTTTTACCGATACCGTTAAGGAAAAAGCTTTAGGACAAAACGTGCTGACAGCTGTAAAACCCAGCCAGTTAATGGTAAAAATCGTACACGATGAGTTGACACAACTCATGGGTGGCGAAACTGCGGAAATCAATATTGATTCCAAACCGGCTGTTATTTTGATGTCCGGTCTGCAAGGTTCCGGTAAGACCACTTTCTCCGGAAAGTTGGCACGCATGCTGAAAACCAAAAAGAACCGGAAGCCCTTATTAGTGGCTTGTTTACCGCCCCGCCGCTATCGAACAGTTGCGCGTACTGGCAGAGCAGATCGAAGTGCCCATGTATTCCGAACCTGATAGCAAAGACCCGGTGAGCATAGCCCAAAACGCCATACAGGAAGCTAAAGCCAAAGGATATGACCTCGTAATCGTCGATACAGCTGGTCGTCTGGCCGTAGACGAAGAGATGATGAACGAAATCGCCGCCATCAAATCCGCCATCAATCCGAATGAAATCTTGTTCGTAGTGGATTCCATGACCGGACAGGATGCCGTAAACACAGCCAAAGAATTCAACGAACGTCTGGACTTCAATGGTGTGGTATTGACTAAGTTGGACGGTGACACTCGCGGTGGTGCCGCCCTTTCTATCCGTACTGTAGTAAACAAGCCTATCAAGTTTGTAGGAACCGGCGAAAAGCTGGACGCTATCGACCAATTCCACCCTGCCCGTATGGCAGACCGTATTCTGGGTATGGGCGACATCGTGTCATTGGTAGAGCGTGCACAAGAACAATATGATGAAGAAGAAGCCAAACGTCTGCAAAAGAAAATTGCGAAGAACCAGTTTGACTTCAACGACTTCCTGAGCCAGATTGCACAAATCAAGAAAATGGGTAACTTGAAAGAACTCGCTTCCATGATACCAGGGGTAGGCAAAGCTATCAAGGATATCGATATTGACGACAATGCTTTCAAAAGCATCGAAGCGATTATCTACTCCATGACTCCGGAAGAACGCAGCAACCCGGCCATCCTAAACGGCTCACGCCGCCAGCGTATCGCCAAAGGCAGCGGCACGAACATTCAGGAAGTAAACCGTTTGCTGAAACAGTTCGACCAGACCCGTAAAATGATGAAAATGGTGACCGGCAGCAAAATGGGCAAGATGATGCCGAAACTGAAACGATAAGAAAGAAAAATATCCTGCATATAAATCCCGCTAATTTCATAGTTCGAATGAAATCAGCGGGATTTTTGCTTTATTCGGTTATTTGCCCTATTTTTGCGAATAATGCCATGCAAATAATAACTAATACAATAATATTAAATATGACACTAATTGACGGAAAAGCAATTTCCGAACAGGTAAAACAGGAAATTGCAACAGAAGTAGCTGAGATAGTGGCACGCGGCGGAAAACGCCCGCATTTGGCAGCTATCCTTGTAGGACACGACGGTGGCAGCGAAACCTATGTAGCAGCCAAAGTAAAAGCTTGTGAAGTATGCGGATTCAAGTCCTCGCTCATTCGTTATGAGACAGATGTAACGGAAGAAGAGCTGCTGGTGAAAGTGCGCGAACTGAATGAGGATGCAGATGTAGACGGTTTTATCGTCCAGCTGCCTTTGCCAAAACATATATCGGAACAAAAAGTGATTGAAACAATCGACTACCGCAAAGATGTGGATGGCTTCCATCCTATCAATGTAGGACGTATGTCCATAGGATTGCCTTGTTACGTTTCCGCAACTCCTAACGGAATTCTCGAATTGCTGAAAAGATACAAAATAGAAACTTCCGGAAAGAAATGCGTTGTACTGGGGCGCAGCAATATCGTAGGCAAACCCATGGCTGCCCTAATGATGCAAAAGGCTTATCCCGGTGACGCCACAGTAACCGTTTGCCACAGCCGCAGTAAAGACCTGGTAAAAGAGTGCCAAGAAGCCGATATTATCATCGCAGCTATGGGACAACCTAACTTTGTAAAAGCGGAAATGGTGAAAGAAGGCGCAGTTGTCATTGACGTAGGTACTACCCGTGTACCGGACGCAACCAGAAAATCCGGTTTCAAGCTGACCGGTGATGTCAAGTTCGATGAAGTAGCTCCCAAATGTTCATTCATCACTCCCGTACCCGGTGGTGTAGGTCCCATGACCATTGTCTCTTTAATGAAGAATACATTGTTGGCAGGCAAGAAAGCTATTTATCAATAATAAGGATGATGAAAGCGCTCATCTCCCTTATCTTTCTACTATATAGCGCAACCCTTTCCTCACAGGAAAGGATTACGCTATTATTTGTAGGAGACTTAATGCAACACCGGGCGCAAATAGATGCCGCCCGCACTTCCAACGGGAAATATGATTATTCTCCTTGTTTCTCCCTTGTAAAGGAAGAAATCTCCCGTGCCGATATTGCAATAGGTAATCTTGAAGTGACTCTCGGTGGAAAACCTTATCAAGGCTATCCTACTTTCAGTGCACCCGACGAATATCTGCAAGCTATCAAAGATGTCGGATTCGACGTTCTTCTCACAGCAAACAATCATTGCCTGGATCGCGGCAAGGCTGGATTGGAACGAACTATCACACAAATCGAATCATTTTCCATACCCTATGCAGGTACTTACCGGAACGCTATAGAACGTAAACAACTCTATCCTCTCTTCATCCGGAAAAAAGGTTTCTGCATAGCCATACTCAACTACACTTACGGCACTAATGGAATCAAGGTATCTGCACCCAACATCGTCAATTACATTGACAAAAAAACAATTCTAAAAGACATACATAGCGCCCAAGCCGTACGTCCGGATGCTATTATAACCTGTATACATTGGGGAGAAGAATATCAATCACTCCCGAACCGTGAGCAATGCGAGCTTGCAGACTGGTTGCTGAAACAGGGGGTGACCCATATTATCGGTTCGCATCCGCACGTAATCCAGCCTATGGAATTACGCACGAACGGCAATCAACAGCATGCCATCGTCTATTCTTTAGGAAACTTCATCTCTAATATGAGCGCTGCAAATACAGACGGTGGACTCATCTTTACGCTGCAACTTGAAAAATATCCTCTCCCCAAGCCCATCCGTCCATTACCAAACCATTCAAGTCATTCACCGTCGCCCGAATCTTTTGCCTATTCTTTTCCATTCGCCCGTGTCGTTCGATGCGGATACACTTTAGTATGGACCGGCCGCCCTACTCTCACCGGAGAAAAAAATTACATTTTATATCCTTCTTACTCACCACACAGCCGTTTGCCGCAATCAGCCCGTAACCGTCTGAATATCTTCATTAAAAACACTCGAAAGTTCCTGGTACAGCATAATACGGAAATTTATGAAAATAATAAATAGCTATTTTTTTGCAAAAAAAACGCCAAAACATTTGTAATATCAAAGATTATCCATATCTTTGCACCGCATTTAAGAAATGCAACAACATGGTGACTGTAGTTCAGTTGGTTAGAGCGTCAGATTGTGGTTCTGAATGTCGAGGGTTCGAGTCCCTTCAGTCACCCAAGAAAAAGAGGAATTTCAGTGATGATTTTCCTCTTTTTTTATTATAGGGACATTCATTAAATATTATAAAATTAGCCAACTAATTCATACACAAATTATGGGTCAGCGGATTTTCCCGGTTGGCAAGCTTTCTTTTAAGTGTATAGTCTAGCCAGTCTGAACATGAAGAATTTCAGATCAGCCACCCCTCTTAACTGGCTTCGAAAAGCTTTGATTTTAGCATTGAACGACTCCGCTGAAGCATTTGTCAATCGTTCTTCAAAATAATTTATGATGGTCGTACTATGGTTTGAAAACGTATCAAGTACCTTGTTGAACTCCATATAGTCAAACTTTTTTGGGTCAGCGGAAATTTCTGGTTGGTAAGTTTTAAAATCCCTCAGGTTTTTAGGGTCAGTAGCTTTTTCTTTGGTGCATGAAACAGAAACTTCAAAAACCCGCCAGAGTCAGTCCGAAAATTGTTTTAGCAATGTTTTAGCAAAAAGAGTATGGCTACATTTACTGAATGTCCCGCTTTAATTTTTGAGCTCAACATAAAAAGAGTCCCGCAAATCTCAACGACCTACGGGACCCCAGAATAAACAGAACTTAGGATACTCTTTAGTATCCCTTCAATAAGTTGCAAACAGCAGAATAGAATCACTCAAAACAGACTTTCCACACCGATTAGGAACCAACGCTTATGATTCCATTCCCGCACTCTTTACAATAGACTTGCATATTGATAACCCCAAACCAGTCCCCTGTGCAAAAGAGCCGGGCTCTTCAAATCAGTCAAAGAACGTAGAAAATTGTTCTCGTGCATTTCATATACTGCGTCAGTAGCACTCAAATTCAACTCCTGTTTATTATTGCATAAAATATATCCATACATTACTTCGGCGTATATTATATGGCATCAGCCAACAGAATATATACATAGCAATGTTTTTATACTGCAAAGAAAAGCTTTTCTGCATGAAGCATCTTAATTTAAAAGCTCTTGCTATAAAGAAATGTCCTAAAGTTTATAAAGCCTTAATTCCGCAACACTATTATAAAATATTTTTTTTAAGTACCTGAGCAACAAA
>OHAU01003425.1_pt1 | contig 12689 bp, 6 predicted proteins | sample 1577181 | NCBI WGS metagenome assembly OHAU01 (sample SAMEA3541472, study PRJEB24748) | human gut metagenome | biome: human gut; feature: human-associated habitat; material: faeces | place: China | collected 2012
CCCACAGAAAGAGCAACGCCGCAACACGTGGACGAACGCCGACGGCAGCATCCGCTCCATCAGCAAATGGAGCGGTGTGAACTTCACCGACCAGCAGAAAGCCGACTACGCGGCAGGCAAAGCCGTGAAACTGGAGAACGTGACCGACAAACAGGGCTTCCACGCCACGATGTACATCAAGTTCAACCCGGAGAAGGGACGCCCGTATCGCTACGACACCAACCCCGACAACGCGCAGAAGGTAGCCCCGTCCAACGAGAGCCGTACACAGGTGGCGGTGAACAGCGAAGGCAAGACCAACGAGGCGACCAAGAACCTGAAAGAGCCTTTACAGAAGGGACAGACCGCCCCGAAAGACGACAAACAGCAAAAGCAGCAAGAGAAGCCTCAGAAGAGAAACAATAAGGGCATGAAGATGTAACATCCCGTGTCCGCCACTAAATCCAAAGTAATAATTCATAAAAAGTAATCAGCATGAAGACAATCATTGCAGAAAAGCCATCCGTGGCAAGAGAAATCGCCCGCATCGTGGGTGCGACAAAAAGAGAGGAAGGATATTTCGAGGGAGGCGGCTTTGCCGTGACATGGGCGTTCGGGCACCTCGTCCAGCTTGCCATGCCCGACGGCTACGGCATACGCGGCTTCGTCCGTGACAACCTGCCCATCATTCCCGAAACCTTCACGCTCATTCCCCGTCAGGAAAAGACAGAGAAAGGCTACAAGCCCGACAGCGGTGTGGTGTCGCAAATAAAAATCATCGCCCGTCTTTTCAAGGAAAGCGAGCAGATCATCGTGGCGACCGATGCAGGACGCGAGGGTGAGCTTATCTTCAGATACCTTTACCATTATATCGGATGTACCACGCCTTTCGTACGCCTGTGGATAAGCTCGCTCACCGACAAGGCTATCCGCGAGGGACTGCGCAACCTCGAAGCGGGAAGCAAGTATGACAACCTCTATCTTGCCGCCAAAGCACGGAGCGAATCCGACTGGCTTGTGGGCATCAACGGCACGCAGGCACTCTCCATCGCCGCCGGACACGGCACGTACTCCATCGGACGAGTGCAGACGCCCACGCTGGCGATGGTGTGCGCACGCTATTGGGAAAACCGCCGTTTTACGGTGGAACCGTTCTGGCAGCTCCATATTGCCGCTGACGATGGCAACGGCGAAGTGGTGAAATTCTCTTCTTCCGAGAAATGGAAAGAGAAAGAGCCGGCGACGGAACTATATAATAAGATAAAGGAAACAGGCACAGCTACTGTCACGAAAGCAGAACGTAAGGAGAAGACGGAGGACACTCCGCTTCTGTACGACCTGACCACGCTCCAGAAGGAAGCTAATGCCAAGCACGGCTTCACGGCGGAACAGACGCTTGAAATCGCACAGAAGCTCTACGAGAAGAAACTTATCACCTATCCGAGAACTGGAAGCCGTTATATTCCCGAAGACGTGTTCGTGGAAATCCCCAAGCTACTCGACTTCATCGGCAATCAGCCCGAATGGAAAGAAAAAGTCAATCTGAAGGCAGTGCCGACACGCCGCAGCGTGGACGGCGGCAAGGTAACAGACCACCATGCCTTGCTCGTCACGGGCGAGAAACCGCTATTCCTCTCCAAAGAAGATAGTATCGTCTATCAGATGATTGCCGGACGCATGATTGAGGCTTTCTCTGAAAAATGCGTCAAAGACACAGCCACTGTTACGGCGGAGTGTGCCGGAGCGGAGTTCGTGGCAAAAGGCAGCATCATCAAACAAGCCGGGTGGCGTGCTGTCTATGGCGAGGAAGAGAAAGAGGAAACCATCCTCCTCGGCTGGCAGGAAGGCGACACGCTGACACTGAAAGCCGCCTCCATCACAGAGGGAAAGACCAAGCCCAAACCGCTGCATACCGAAGCCACCCTGCTGTCCGCTATGGAAACGGCAGGCAAGGAGATTGAGGACGATGCGCTGCGTCAGGCTTTGAAGGACTGCGGCATCGGCACGCCTGCTACTCGTGCAGCGATTATCGAAACGCTTTTCAAACGGGGGTACATGGAACGCTGCAAGAAGTCGCTTGTACCCACCGAAAAGGGGCTTGCCCTCTACTCGGTCGTGAAGACGATACGCATCGCCGACGTTGCCATGACGGGCGAATGGGAAAAGGAGCTGGCACGCATTGAGCGCGGGGAACTTCCTGCCGATACCTTCCGCAAGGAGATAGAGGCGTACACGCGGGAAATTACCTCCGAACTGCTCTCGTGCGACAAACTGTTCGCCCGCAGGGATTCCGGCTGCAAGTGTCCCAAGTGCAGAACGGGCAGTATGCAGTTCTACGGCAAGGTCGTCCGCTGCGACAATGCGGAGTGCGGGCTGCCCGTGTTCCGCCTGAAGGCAAACCGTACCCTCACCGATGACGAGATCAAAGACCTGCTTACCGACGGACACACGAAACTGCTCAAAGGTTTCAAGAGCAAGCAGGGCAAGAGCTTCGATGCCGTGGTTGCCTTTGACGGGGACTACAACACGACTTTCGTGTTCCCCGAAAGGAAAACGACCAAGAAATTTTCAGGACGGAAGAAATAGTATTCACTTTTGAGAAAGCAGGCTGCATCTCAACAATAGAAATAAACAGGTTTATTTCGTATTGTCTTCGATTTGCACTACCTTTGCCACTGATTCAGAGTAATGAACTGTTCTTCGATACCGGATTACACTCATACTTTGGACTTAGTGGTGGCACTCGGAGGGATACCGAGTGCCTTTTCTTTCTCCTTTCAGACAATTATCCCGGTCATGATTTACCAATCCACTAAATTCCAAAGTAATGAACAACAAGAAGAAAAACGAAGGACAGACCGACTTTTCCTATTACGGTCTGTACCTGCTGGACTATCTCCGAACAAACAGGTTTGAACAGGCAACCGACGAAGTCTTCATCCGTGAACGCGCCGACCGTGCCGCCGGAACGTATGAACGGGCAAGGCTTGAAGGCTATCCTGCTGCTGGAGCGCAGGAACTGGCGATGAACACATTGCTGGAGGGGCTTCACTACTCCAAGTACGCCATCCTCCGCGAAGTCGTGGAGAACGAGTTTGCCGATGATGTGCCGGAAGCGAAGCGTGAATCCTTTACCCGAAAACTGCTGCCGCTTGTCGGAAATGTATTTTTAATCTATGACCTCTCGGACGACAATTTCGCCCTGTCGCCCGATTACGACCTGCTCTACACGGAGCTGACGGGGGCTGTCGTCCTTTATATAGAGGAATATGGCGTTTAACCGCAAACAAAGGTTGCGGGACAACATCGAGGCGATACGGACGGCATTCGTCCTTGACAGGGAACAACGCACCCCCACCGCACGCGAAAGGCTCTTGTTGGAGCGTTATTGCGGTTTCGGCGGTCTGAAATGTATTCTGAACCCTGCAAGGGAACTGACGGATGCCGTCCACTGGGCGAAATCCGACCTCGAACTGTTTGCCCCTACCGTGGAACTACACAAGTTACTACGGGAGAATACAAAAGACGATACGGAGTATAAACGATACATGGATGCCATGAAGCAATCCGTCCTGACCGCTTTCTATACTCCGCCGGAGATAACAGGCACTATTGCGGATGTGCTACATGAACACGGCATACGTCCCGACCGGGTACTGGAACCGTCGGCAGGCGTTGGCGCATTTGTGGATGCCGTATTAGAGAACAAGCCGGACGCGGACATCATGGCTTTTGAGAAAGACCTGATGACAGGCAAGATATTGAGACACCTGCATTCCGACCAGAAAGTAAGGATACAGGGGTACGAGAAAATTGAAAAGCCGTTCATGAACCATTTTGATCTGGCTATCTCCAATATCCCGTTTGGCGATGTGGCTGTGTTCGACCCGGAATTTACCAACAGCCATGACGTGGCAAGACGGTCGGCATCCAAGACGATACACAACTATTTCTTTCTGAAAAGCCTTGATGCGGTGCGTGAAGGCGGAATCGTGGCGTTCATTACCTCGCAGGGGGTGTTGGATGCCCCGACCAATGCGCCCATACGCGAGTATATGATGAACCACGCCAATCTGGTGGGTGTTGCCCGTCTGCCGAACAACCTCTTTACGGAAAATGCGGGTACGGAGGTGGGCAGTGATTTGATTATCCTGCAAAAGAACAGCGGAAAGAACGGGGAACTGTATTATAACGAGAAACTTTTTGTGCAAACCGAACAGACCCCTATCGGCACTTCCGTAAACGGGTATGTATGGAGCATCGGTTCGCTTTCCCACACGGATTTGACCAAAAGTACCGACCCTTACGGGAAGCCTGCCTATAAGCTCATGCACAGAGGCGACACCGTACAATTGGCGGAAGACTTACGGGAACATCTGAAAATAGAACTGCACCAACTCAACAGGGAACTCTACGAAAAACACAGCCTGCATCCGGCGCAAGCAGAAAATACGGATAAAAGTACACCTGAGGAAGTACGGCCGGCTCCGAAAGTAGAAGCGGTGACTTCTACCGCTAATGTTTTTATCACAGAAGCGGAGAAACCGAAAGTTCACCCCATAGACGAGAAGCCGGAGATTGAGCCACGCCAGACGAATCATTCAAATGCCGTTCAGCTCACTCTGCTTGACCTTTGGGGTATGCCCATAGAAGAACCTGCCAAAAAGAAAAAGGCAACCAAAAAGGAAAACAAGCCAAAGCGTGCCATTCCTAAACCGAAACCGCCGATTATGGCAGTTCCTCCTGTTGAATCCGTCAAGCCTGCAACCGAAAGCAAGGAGGCAAAGCCGGAAAATGCAGGGAAGCAAAGCGACCCTGAAGATATTTATGCCACTTTGGATTGGGAAACCAATCCGCCCATCAACGGCTTCTATGAAACGATGATGAGCCTGACACCGGAACGGCGCAAGGCTCTACGGCTTGAAGCGGAACGGCACAGACAGGAACAACTGAAAAAGTCGGGTGTCAAGGACACGCTGAATCCTGCCTTTGTGCCTTCGTCGGATAACAAACCGGAGCAAAAGGAAGCAGCACAACAACCCGAAGCACAGCCGGAGGCAACTCCCGTTCCCGTTACGGACTATAACCCAAGTGAACAAGCAACCACTTCACTATTCCCTGAATTTGAACCGGAAAAGCCGAAGGAGGAAGTTATAGACCTTTCTCCCCGTCCGTTCAACGGTATGCTGGAGCCGCACTACCGTGACGGCTCGATGGTGCTGGACGCTTCCCGCAATCTCGGCTACCTGAAAGACATCACGCCTTACGGCGCGACATTTCAACCGCTTGACCTGACCGACTACCAAAAAGAAAAGGCGTTGCTGTATATCTCAATCCGTGATGCTTACGAGCGTCTGTACAGTTATGAGGCGGAGAACCATACGGAACACAAGCCGCAACGCGGGTATCTCAACACTTACTATGATGAGTTTGTCATGCGTTATGGCAACCTCAACGCCAAACAGAACGTGAAACTGGTGATGATGGATGCCGGAGGACGCGACATCCTTTCGCTGGAACGTGCGGAGGACGGCAAGTTCGTCAAGGCGGACATCTTCGACCGTCCCGTTTCCTTCTCGGTGGAGAACCATGCCAACGTCGGCTCTCCCGAAGAAGCCTTGTCCGCATCGCTCAACAAGTACGGTACGGTCAATCTCGGTTATATGCGGGGGATAACAGACAGTACGGAAGAGGAACTTCTCAATGCCCTCAAAGGACGCATCTTCTACAATCCGCTCGTAACCGGTTACGAGATTAAAGACCGCTTCATCGCGGGGAACGTGATAGAGAAGGCGGAGCGCATAGAGGCATGGATAGACGGTAATCCGGAAAACGAAAGATTGCCGGAGGTGAAACAGGCGTTGGAGGCTTTGAAGGAAGCCGAGCCGCAGCGTATCGCCTTCGAGGACCTCGACTTCAACTTCGGTGAACGCTGGATTCCCACGGGCGTGTATGCCGCCTACATGAGTCATCTTTTCAACACGGACGTGAAAATCGCCTATTCCGCCAGCATGGACGAGTTTTCCGTGGCATGCGGCTACCGCACCATGAAGATCACGGACGAATTTTTGGTAAAGGGCTATTACCGGAACTATGACGGTATGCACCTGTTGAAACACGCCCTGCACAACACCTGCCCTGACATGATGAAGTCCATCGGCAAGGATGAGAACGGCAATGAAATCAAGGTGCGTGACAGCGAGGGCATACAGCTCGCCAACGCCAAGATTGACGAGATATGCAACGGGTTCTCGGAATGGTTGGAAGAGCAGTCGCCGCAGTTCAAGGAGCGGCTGGTGACGATGTATAACCGCAAGTTCAACTGTTTCGTGCGCCCGAAATATGACGGCTCGCACCAGACCTTCCCCGACCTCAATCTGAAAGGATTGGCAAGCCGTGGTATTCAAAGCGTTTATCCGTCGCAAAAGGATTGTGTCTGGATGATAAAACAGAACGGCGGCGGAATATGCGACCATGAAGTCGGAACAGGTAAGACGTTGATAATGTGCATTGCAGCGCATGAAATGAAGCGTCTAAACTTGGCGCATAAGCCGATGATTATCGGATTGAAGGCGAACGTGGCGGAGATTGCCGCAACCTATCAGGCGGCATATCCTAACGCGAGGATTCTCTACGCTTCGGAAAAGGATTTTTCTACCGCCAACCGTGTGCGTTTCTTCAACAATATCAAGAACAACGACTATGATTGCGTCATCATGTCGCACGACCAGTTCGGGAAAATACCGCAGTCACCGGAGTTGCAGCAACGCATACTCCAAGCGGAGCTTGACACGGTGGAGGAAAACCTCGAAGTCCTACGGCAGCAGGGCAAGAACGTGTCGCGAGCGATGCTGAAAGGATTGGAGAAACGCAAGCACAACCTTGAAGCGAAGTTAGAGAAGGTGGAGCACGCTATCAAGTCGCGCACGGACGACGTGGTGGACTTCAAGCAGATGGGCATCGACCACATTTTCATAGACGAGAGCCACCAATTCAAGAACTTGACCTTCAACACACGGCATGACCGTGTGGCAGGCTTGGGAAACTCGGAAGGAAGCCAGAAAGCCCTGAATATGCTCTTTGCCATACGAACTATACAGGAGCGTACGGGAAAGGACTTGGGGGCTACGTTCTTGTCCGGCACGACCATTTCCAACAGTCTGACGGAATTGTACCTGCTCTTCAAATATCTGCGCCCGAAGGAACTGGAACGGCAGGATATTCGGTGTTTCGACGCATGGGCGGCAATTTTTGCCAAAAAGACAACCGACTTCGAGTTCAACGTGACAAACAACGTGGTGCAAAAGGAGCGTTTTCGCTACTTCATCAAAGTGCCCGAACTTGCCGCCTTTTACAACGAAATCACCGACTACCGCACGGCGGAGGACGTGGGTGTGGACCGTCCGCACAAGAACGAGATACTGCACCACATACCGCCTACGCCCGACCAAGAGTATTTCATCAAGCAGCTGATGGAATTTGCGAAGACTGGCGACGCCACGTTGTTGGGCAGGTTGCCGCTGTCTGAAACGGAGGAGAAGGCAAAGATGCTCATCGCTACCGACTACGCGCGGAAGATGGCTTTGGATATGCGCATGATAGATCCAAATTACGAAGACCACCCCGACAACAAGGCGAGCCACTGCGCCAAGATGATAGCTGAGTATTACCATAAATACGACGCGCAGAAAGGCACGCAGTTCGTTTTCTCGGATTTGGGTACATACCAGCCGGGCGACGGTTGGAACGTGTACAGCGAGATAAAGCGGAAACTGACGGAAGATTACGGCATACCGGCAAGCGAGGTGCGCTTCATTCAGGAGTGCAAGACGGACAAGTCTCGCAAAGCAGTGATAGACGCCATGAACGCCGGGACGGTGCGTGTATTGTTCGGTTCCACCTCTATGCTCGGAACTGGCGTGAATGCGCAGAAAAGATGTGTCGCCATCCATCATTTGGATACACCGTGGCGACCGTCTGATCTACAACAGCGTGACGGACGTGGAGTTAGAGCCGGGAACGAGATTGCCAAGCATTTTGCAGGGAACAACGTGGATGTCATCATCTACGCGGTGGAGAAGTCGCTGGACAGTTACAAGTTCAATCTGCTTCACTGCAAGCAGACGTTCATATCGCAGCTCAAAAGCGGAGCAATGGGCGCACGTACCATTGACGAGGGAGCGATGGACGAGAAGTCGGGCATGAACTTCTCGGAGTATATGGCGTTGCTCTCCGGCAATACCGACCTGCTCGACAAGGCGAAATTAGAGAAGCGTATCGCCTCGCTCGAAGGGGAACGCAAGTCGTTCAACAAGGGCAAGCGAGATTCGGAGTTCAAGCTGGAATCCAAGACGGGAGAACTGCGTAACAATACGGCTTTTATTGATGCCATGACGGAGGACTGGAACCGTTTTCTTTCTGTTGTGCAGACGGATAAAGAAGGTAGCCGCCTTAATCTTGTCAAAGTGGACGGCGTGGATTCAACGGATGAGAAAGTTATCGGAAAGCGTTTGCAAGAGATCGCCAAGAACGCCACGACGGGCGGACTGTACAAGGCTGTCGGGAAACTTTACGGCTTCCCGATAAAAGTGGTCAGCGAGCGTATTCTCAAAGAGGGACTGGAATTTACCGACAACCGCTTCGTGGTTGAGGGAAACTACAAGTACACCTACAACAACGGGCATTTGGCGATGGCTGATCCGATAGCTGCCGCACGTAATTTCCTGAACGCGCTGGAGCGTATTCCCTCCATTATCGACCAGTATAAGGTGAAGAACGAGGTGCTGGAAAAGGAGATTCCGCAGTTGCAGGAGATAGCGGGCAAGGTGTGGAAGAAGGAGGACGAACTGAAACAGTTGAAGTCCGAACTTGCCGCGCTTGACCGCAAGATACAGCTGGAACTTGCACCGCCTACGCCGGAGATCGCCGAAAAGGAGAAGGACGGGCAGGATGTCAAGCCGGTTACGGAAGGAGTTCGAAATATATCGTTGCAACATACGGAAGAAACTTCGCAGATACGCGGTCTGGCAAATGAGCGGAGTCCATCGGGTAATTTCATCGCTGACCATATCATCATCAGACAACCGAGATTGTATGCGAAAGACGAAAACCGTCCCAAAAGTATGAAAATATAGAATTTTCATTTATTTGAAAAGCCATTTGGAGTGAACTTTGCTCTGAATGGCTTTATTTCTTAACAGAATTAAGGACTGTTCGGATTAAAATGCTTAACTTTGCAAATGGTTGTAGCGCAGTTATATTAAACAATTAAGAATGGCAAACTTTAACCCGTATATAGATAAGATTGATATGGACTTTTGGCGCGAACTTTGCGCTAAAGAGGGGAAGTTATGCCTTTATAAAAAGGGTGATTATTTCCTTCATTGTGGAGATATAACAAGAAATGTATGGGGATTCATCAAAAAAGGATATTTCAAATACTCCGTGACCGATTCAGAAGGTAATACACATATAACCGGTTTTTCATTTTGCGACACGCCATTGGGTGACTATTCAAGTCTTGTATTGAAAACTCCAGCCGTTACTGATATTATAGCGGCTACAGATGCGGAAGTATTGGTTTGTAACCGCAATATTGTTGATGAACTCTTTGAAAAAGACTTTAAGTTACATTGTATCATATCAGACGGATTTTTTCACCAGACATATGATAGGTTTTTGAATCTGTATCGCCAATCTGCGAAGGAACGTTATATTCATATATTAGAATATTGTCCTAATATTCTTCAAAATATAACGCTCAAAGAATTGGCATCATATCTGCAAATCACACCGACATACCTTAGCCGCATTCGCAAAGAAATTACTTTTGAAAAATAGAGCAGATGAAAAGCAAGGCTAATTTTAACCCATATATAGATAAGATAGACCTGAATTTTTGGCGTGAACTTTGCGTCAAAGAGGGTAAACTTTGCCATTATAAAAAGGGAGAGTATTTTCTTCATCGCAGAGAAACACCTAAGTATTTCGGTTTCATTACATCCGGTGCTTTTAAATATACTATCATTGATACTGATGGAAATGAACATATCACGGGGCTTGCATTGTGCGATACTTTAGCCGGAGACTTCTATAGTTCCATTCGGAAGGAATCGTCATTGGTGGCTCTTCAAGCGATAACCGATTCAGACGTATGGGTTTGTAGCACTAATCTTTTTAGACAAATACTGAAAGAAAATATAGAATTACGTTGCGTTATGGCAGAAGAGTTATTTCGGCAAACTCATGACAGATACCTCAATCTTTATCGGCAATCTCCCAAAGAACGGTATTGGGAGTTGATAAGACGCTGTCCTAATATATTGCAAGATATAACGCTCAAAGAACTTGCCTCCTATCTGCAAATTACGCCGACCTACCTTAGCCGTATCCGCAAAGAGATTACTTTTGGCAAGGAATAATACTCTTAAATAAGTGCCCGTAATGCAACTCTCAAAATAGTTTGAGAGTTGTTTTGTTTTATACCTATAATTTTGCAGAAATATTCAATCATAAAGGTATGAAACATATTTTGTTTACCATATTTATATTTGTAAGTGGGATTGAGATGTACTCGCAAACCCGATCCCAACTGACAGGAGAGATTTATACTACGGAGAATACCCCCGTCGCTGATGCGGTTGTGATTCTAAAAGATTCATTAGTTAATACAACAGCGTATAACATCGTATATTCTGATAGTTTAGGGCGATTTTCTGTCCTCGCTCCAGATGCATGTGCCAACCAATTGCTCATTAGTTGTTTGGGATATAAACAAACTATATGTCCTTTATCTACAAGTATAAACCATTTGCAAATTATTCTGAAAGAAGATAATAGCATAAAATTGGATGAAGTAATTGTAAAAGGAATAAGACAACTGACCAAAGTGGAAAGCGACAGATTGGTATATAATATGGATGCCAACCCATTCAGCGATGACAATGCTTTGGAGGCTTTTAAGTACGTTCCTTTCGTAGCTTCAGATGGGCAACACTTTTCTATCATCGGAAAAAGTGAAACGAAAATTTATGTGAATGGTAGAGAAAAGAAACTTGCTCCAGATGCTGTAGGTGATTATTTGAAGGGGCTTTCCGCTGATCGAATAAAAAGCATAGAGGTCATCCACTCTCCAAATAGTTCGTTTCGGGGAGAAGGAAATTTTGGTATTATCAACATCCTGTTGAAGCAGAAGGAGGATGAAGGATTACAAGGCTCATTGTCCGCACAAGTATGGCGAACACACTACATGAAAGAGCGCGGCAATCTAAATCTAATGTATCACAAGAATAAATTGGCACTGAATTGCATGGTCGGTTTTTCTAATCAAAGCGACTGGAAGAAAGATGAAACGGAAAGTTTTCTAAAAGAAACTGCCACAGCAGTATGGCAGAAAAGCAAAATAACAGGATTTACCCGACGTGCAAATGGAACCATAGATTGGTCATACCAGCTCTCCGGCAAGGACGAGTTAGGAGGTAACCTCAATTTCTCTTATTCCAAACTTGACTGGACTGATAAAGGACGGTTAAAACAAACGGATGCGGATAAGGAAGATATATTGAACGTACAACATAATAACGATTTGGGACGCGACAGAACGGATGCGGGCATTAATTTATTTTACCAACATCGTTTCAACCAACAGGGACAAGTGTTGAATATTGATTTCGATTACATCTATAGCCGAAACAAACAGTTTGTATGGAATCGTATGGACAATTTGGATGATAACCTGCAATATCTCTCGCCTTATAACTATTATCAGGAGATTGTACCTCAAAGCAGTAATATATGGTCAAGCAAAATGGAATATAGGCAAAACGTAGGTAACAATCAATTAATAGCTGGTTTAGATAGCTATTATTCAAAGATTGACAATAAAGACACTTTCATGCAAGGTACAGATGACGGTTATGTAGAAGATAAAAAACAAAGCAGTCACTTTGCATTGGAAGAATGGACTTCTGCCTTGTTTGCCAGTTGGAAAAGAGAATGGATTTCCGGTTTTTCAACCCGTTTGGGCTGCCGATTGGAATATACTGACTATACTACCCGACAATACTCATTGCAGGAGAAATCGAAGAATGATTTTGTAAGGGTATTGCCGAATCTATATATCAACTACCGGTTATCACCCGATCATGTGTTCTCATACATTTTTTCCAATCGAATGGAACGTCCGGTATTTTCTTTATTTAATCCGTTTAAAGTTTATACATCTGCAACAAGCTATACGACCGGAAATGCAAAGTTGAATCCGGAAATTATGTACGGACAGACTTTGCAATATCAATTTTTCAAGCGATACATTTTTCAAGCAACCTATCAGCGTGTGAATAATCAGATTTATGAACTGACGTTTGCTACAGATGACAACATACAGGTGACCACTCCTGTTAATGCGGGAAGGTTTGAGTATGTCATGCTTGCATTGAATACAAATACCTCTTATTTGAAGGAGTATGCCAACTTGGATGTAACGGTTTCTTATTTGTGGCAGCGCATGAATGACATTGAATATGAGAACACCCATGCTAAAGGTTACCATAATGGTGTATTTCAGATAGATTTGAATAATAACTTCACTTTGTCAAAACAGCACAAAATCTCGTTTGATTTGAATGTGTCGTACAATACTAAAGATGTTTCTTTCTATCCTCAAATCCGCAACTAAGCTCTTCAGCGTCCTTCTTGCGTCTAAACGTCCT
>OHAU01003426.1_pt1 | contig 12681 bp, 10 predicted proteins | sample 1577181 | NCBI WGS metagenome assembly OHAU01 (sample SAMEA3541472, study PRJEB24748) | human gut metagenome | biome: human gut; feature: human-associated habitat; material: faeces | place: China | collected 2012
TACGCTGACAATAAGCGGACGGACTGTGCCCAACAATACGGAAATCACCTCCACCCAAAGCGTGCAACTGAAAGAGGGAAAAAGCTATACGATGAAAATACAGTTCAAAAAAGCCATCGGAATTAATGTACCCGCAAGTAACATTAATCTTACGCAAAATGGGTGTATAGAAAACGACAAAACCATCTTATCAAAACTCCGATGGGCTGAAGGTAATCTCAATTCCCAAAGCAACTATAATCTGACATGGGCTTCTTCTACTACCGATTACGGTTATTATTATATATGGAAGAATGTATATGTATCATCTGGGTATACAGGCTATGGTGCTGTTGATCCTTGTACACGTCTTGACGAAAGTAAATACGGTAGTGGTTGGCGTACTCCAACAAGAAGTGAATTCATAAGTCTCTCCCGCTGTAGCAACAAGCAATTGGTAAAGTATAACGGTATCCAAGGTATGTGGTTTATGAATAGCTCGACCGGTCTATTTTTGCCTGCTGCAGGCTGGCGAGATGGCAACAATGGCAGTGGTACTACTGCTACCGCTTATACCGATGGTACAGGCAGCTACTACTGGAGTAGTGACCTCAACGGTAATTCAGCCTATGGTCTTTATATCCTTAAAAATGACGTCTTCGTAGACGCTAACGGTAACAGGAAGTCCGGTGTTTCTGTCCGATGTGTTCACAATCTCTAGCGAGTTTGCCAGATGAAGTCAGAAGCCAGTAAGCCTGACACCTTAAAGAACGGGCTTTCTGGGCCTGCCACAAACACCCATACTACGGGATATTCAGTAAATGTCTTTAAAAAGTAAGATGGCATATGAAGATGACTTGCTAATATCATCTCATATGCCATTTTTATTATAGTTTCTCTCTCTGACCTAAAATCTTATCCGTTTGGGCATGATGTTCCGGAAGAAGCCTGACAACTTCTTCTAATAGATTCTTTATAATCATACTATGCGGTTTCCCTCTGTCTGTTTTTGATTTTGTCAATCATTAATATGGCGTTTGCCGTATGTATTCCAAAGAAAATCCACAGGATTTCTATTTTCCTGTTCCGTGCCTTGATTTTTGATAGCGAGTAATGCTGTTTTTGCGTACCGAAATTGCCTTCGAGCCCGGTAGCTCTTCCCTTGCGTACAAAGGATGCTGATATCCCATATACTTTCCAGTATTTATCTGATTGATAAACAGTAATTGAGAAATAACAAGTTGTCGATAGCGATTTGACAAAAGTCAGACAGCATTAATATTCCGTACTTTGCATACCTCGTAAGTTTCACTATCAGACCAATGATTTGGAAATGGTGTGATTCAAATTATATGTGCGCTTAAAACTAAACATAAGATCCTCGTACCGCTAATCAGTTTGGGTGGTGTCACCTTCCAATTTCCCATCTTCCGAGAGTATTTCTTTGCCATTTTTCTCTACAACAAGAGTGATGTCCGCGATCCCCGACGCGGCTATTTTATTATGGAACACCTTATATTCATAGATATTATTTTTAAATGTAATCACGTGATTTCCTCCACTTCCACTAAATTCTATTTTTCCATTTTCCAAGACTAAATCCGGCTTGGTCGATTCTGGGTTCTCTTTTTTCCAACAGGCATACCGGTACATGCCGTTTTTCAGTTCATCTATCCTTATAAAATAATTTTTTGTCTTAAATTTATATACTTCCCCTTTGAAGTTATGTCGCAAATCCGAGGATAGGTCACCTTTTACTTTGGAGGTAAGCTTCTTGGCAAGCTTTTTCTCGTATTTGCTTTGATAATTCACAGCTGTAATTTTTCCGTCGTAATCCATCCAAAGTATGCCATCGTCCAGCATTATTCCTCTCCATCCCATTTCCGACCATTGATCAATATCCGAACTCGTAATAATACGGATTAAGTCTTCATCGAAGATTGAATCGAATCTTTCTTTCAATTCCTCTGCATTCTCAACACTCGGTATAGGGGATGTTCTCTTCAACGGATAAACTATATTTTCGGATATTTCGTCGACAGCTTTTTGCCGAAACATTTTTTTGAGATATTCGATGTTTTGTATATTAGGATTCCGCCCATCGTTACGTTGTACATTCTTGTGCATCGTATCAATTTTGGATATCGACCAAACGACCGCTTTGCTACCGCCTTGTCTCTCTGCCTTGTAACCGTACGCTGAAAGTCCGATGAAACTGAACAGGGAAATCAAGATATACGGTATTACTTTTTCCTTTATTACTATTTTCATTGATTCGGTTATTCTTTTTAAACGATTTATATTTTATCTTCGGGTGCTACAAAAACGACTTGATCAGTACTGTTAAGCAACAATCTTCCAAAAGTTGCTCTTAGCTTCCGTATTTTGCTTATCTAAAAGGCTTTCTATCTCATTTATCCTGGGGGTACTACTCTTTATGCAATTTTTCTCCTTAGGAATTCCTGATCGTTTTTGATAAGGGCATTCAGACATTCAATAACATCCTCTTTCGTTTGACCAGTGATCTCACTGACATAATCCTCCACGACCGTTTGCGGTTTACGAAAAAACTGCTTCTTCACCACGCTTATGGGACGTTTGTAAAAAATATAAAACTCAGGATCTTCCGGATCGCCGACAGCAGAGATCGTAAGCCCGTTTTTATTCGCTTTATTCTCCACTTCCAGCGAGGGAGAAAAATAAATGTCCATTTTCCTCGTTTCAGCGACTTCTATCTGCTTTAAATAATAGTCCCACTGAAAATCATTGAACAACCCGATAACGGAGTCAGGGGCTATCATTCCTTTTTCTATCACTTTCGGATTAAGTGGTTCGCAAATACTGTATCTGAACTCTGTCATAGTATTGTATGTAATAGTAATATCCGACCTGGATAATTGTCATTTGCAAATATATAAAAAACAAAATAGTTACGGTCTCAAAAGATAGTATTCTTCTTGTGCAATAATACTCTGACCGGACAAGCTGTCCAATTTGACATTTCACGATTTTCCTCTATATCACTTCTGCTTTTCGGAGCTTCGGTTATATTGGCAAACAAATAGTGTCTGAAAATCATAGAAATCAGTTCTTTGAAAACGATCCTAACCACTACCAACCCAAGGAAGTAACGGAACAGTGTAGTTTAAACCGCTATTCATCAGCCTTATTACTGCAATTTGCGCTTATCCTCAATTAAAATTCTTATCTTTGTCTTTGAAAAAAAGAAATACTTTTTTTTAAAGTACATCGGAAGCATGGTAACTCTCCCGAAAACTGCGTATTCCGATCATTATTAAAAATCAAATAATATGGCTATAACTTATCAGACAGAGGGTATCAAAATGCCCGATATCAAAAAACGTGAGACTACCGAATGGATCAAAGCCGTAGCCGCCACTTATGAAAAAAGAATCGGTGAAATCGCCTATATTTTCTGTTCGGACGAAAAAATATTGGAAGTGAACCGCCAATATCTTCAACACGATTACTATACAGATATCATCACTTTTGACTATTGCGAGGGCAATCGTCTTTCAGGTGATTTATTCATTAGCCTGGAAACAGTGAAGACTAACTCGGAACAGTTCAACACTCCTTATGAAGAAGAACTCCACCGGACAATTATTCACGGTATACTCCACCTTTGCGGAATCAACGATAAGGGTCCTGGAGAACGTGAAATTATGGAAGCTGCAGAGAATAAGGCACTAGCTATGAGAAAGCAGTAATTCTCCCTCAAATAAAAGATGGGATAGGAATCATGCATGGCAATCATTCCATCCCATCTTTATAGTTAAATATAGAGCCTATCAGAAATTAATTCTTCTCCTTTGGGACTGATTGAGCACGGACTGCATAAAACCGTGTTACGAACTGGCTTCGCAGACCAAAGAAACGGATAAGAAGAAGACAAGACAGCCCATTGTTTAGGTTATTTTCCAAACGCAGATTTCGACAAAGGAATATAAACAGAGAACTGCCAGTTTGAGAAACGGCTATCCTTAAAAGGCGAAATCTTATTATTCTAATTGTGTCAGAGAAAAAACATCAAATGAATTACCGGTCCCTTGGAAATGCAAAACAACTTTCCGCTTATTTCCCGTTAAATTTCTGTCACAGTTGAGAGTCATTTCTTTTCCATTAACCTCTAATTGATACCATCCTCCCTGATATTCAACGCCATTAATCTCGCCTATACTGAAGATAGTATCCTGATTTAGAATCTCTTCTGTCTGTACAAGTATAAACTTCTCTCTTCCTTCTACAGTAATATCTCCTCCTTCCGCATTCAGAGTCACTTCCCTACTCTTCAGAAAATTAGAAGAATATTTATCAGAATCATCATTGCATCCATAAATACATAATAAAGAAATGCAATACAAAAAGAATACCTTTTTCATAATTATAAGTTTATATTTTACCACAAAATTTCAGTTCCCATCGCTTCATGAAAATAGATGTAATCATTTTCAGTATAAAAATTACCATTCGGTGAATTTTTATCATTAGTTGGATTATTGCCATCTTGAGAAGCGCTATTAGCGGGTCTATTATAAGCCCCATCCTTAATAGCATACCAGCCATTATTAGCTCTATTCCATCCAAAATTACAATGAATTGCCTTTACCTGTATATTCGTGCAGCCAATCATCATATTTCCAGAATATTCAAAAACTCCACCATCAACTAGCCAAACATGTCCTGTACTCTTTTTCTTCTTTCCCCCAAAGATAACAACATTCTTAGTTATAAGACACTTATACAATAAATTCTTATCAACGTCATTCGTTTTATGCCTTTCAACGTTATATCCCCATCCTTTCAAGAAGTCATTGGTTGAACCTAAATTTTTTGCTCCTGTTCCATCACATTTATAACCGACCTTAATACCATCCGCCACCTTTTTTACAAATTGAGATACAGGAGCTATTAGATTAGCATCGTATATTCCAGTATTTACAGTAAATGCATCCCAATCATAAGCAACCGGGCATTTTCTATAATAAGTAATCGCCTGAGCAACTGCAATAGGAATACAACCCGCATAATAATAACTTATAGAGCACTTTCCGTTTGTCGGCATTTGTGCATTATAAGGATAATGTTGATTGCATTCAGTCTTTACCAATGGTATAGAAACATGTGTCGTTCTTTGTTCACCGCTTCTTGTTAAATTCGGATTCAACTGATCCTGTTTTATAATATCCGGAATCTGACTAACGAGATAAGCCATACCTTCATTTTCTATAGTATCTGACAAGATTCCATTTTCCACATAAGCATAAACTCTTCCTACTTCAGCTTTTCCGGTGGCTATTGCAAATCCAAATCGTCCATCCTTTTCCGTATCAAATATGAACATATTCACACTATCCGTACTTATCTCACCAGTTCTTGTAGCTATTTTCGGTATAACAACAGATTTCTTACCGGCTAAAGATAATATAATTTGTGAAGTACTACTTCTCGTACCACCTTTCTCCTTATCTATTCTCTCACTGAATTGACATATCAAGTCTTCGGCTCTTTTATACTCAGATACATCCTCTAAATCGCTATTATTCAAAATGATTTCTTCGTCATTCTCAATACATCCACTAAGTATAACTAATAACAATATTAATTTAAATATTTCTTTCATCTCGTATTATTTTGAGTTTCTAATTAAAATCAATTTTACCTTCCAATATAAATGTCAAAACTATCAGAATCCCTTTCCAAAAAGATAGAGAAAGAAGTACCTGTTATAGTATCATCAAAAACAGTCTGCCCTGTTTCGGAATCAACAACCTGTATCTTTCTATTTTCTAAGGAGGAATTAAAATTTAAAAATAGTTGGCTCTCTTCAATATAACCACAAGCAACAAGTAGAGTACTTCTCTGCAGATTTGCCTCCTTATGAGTAATCAAATGTACCTTATGTCTATCTTTCATAATAGCCATTACATCCTCTCCATAAACATTATTAGACGTGAATACTATTTGTGTAAACAGCATCCCCACTAATACAATCATCTTTGTTTTCATTGTTATGTGTTTTTTTATTTCAAAAGCAAAGTTACCACATTTCTTCTTCTAAAAAGAAGAAAAGAGATAACATCTTAAACATTGTAAATAGCAGATTAACAGATATAAAGCAATGGGGTATGATAACATTTATGTCCACCAATACTCTAAAAAGCTAAAGAGGGCTTGTTCAATTGGCTTCAGCCATTTTTTTCTTTAATCGTAAACGCCGCTGCGCTACAATTTGCTTGCTTACATTACCAAAACAATAAGCTATGGTTTGATCATCAAATTCACAAAGTTTCAAGCAACAATAAATACAGTCATTATCTGTTATTTTAGGATAAGTACCCTTAAGGTATCGAATATAATCATCATAAATACCAAACAATATATTTTTCAATTGTTCCTGTTCTTTCATAAGAAGAACTTTCGGACTCCCCTTTGTTCCATTTTGTCCCAACCTGGGTTGAGTGCTTAGTTCTCGAATATGCTTAAAAATAGAAGTTTCCATAAACAAACAGTTACGCAATCGTGCTTTTTCATCAATAACACAGCATAATTCTGCTTGTTTCAAATCTATTTCCTGTTCACGCTCCATGCCAGACTGCTTTAAAGCAGAAATTTGAACTTCCAAACGTTCTATTTGTAATTGAGATAAGGCTGTTTTCTCATTTAAATAAGTTATACGCTGTTCGTACAGTAATCGAGCTATTTGACGACGCCGATAAATACATTGAAAAATTACAATAATAACCAGCAGAAACAAAACTCCTCCATAACAAAGTTGCTGAATGAAAAACCTCTGCTTTTCCTTTTCCTTTACTACTTTTGCTTCTGAATCATATTTATACGCTAAGCGCTCAATATCGGAGGCTTTATTTAACAAAAAAATAGAATCTATATTATCACCATAATAAGACTGATATTCAAAGGCCCGTTGATAATTACCCCTAATCTTCTCGACTTCAGCCAAAGAATACGACGCTAGAATCTTCCTTTTAAAATCAGCAGTATCAAGTATACGCTTTAAATAATATTCAGCAGAGTCTAGTTCTTGCTTGTCTAAATACAAATCACCAAATGTTAACCATAAACTAATAGAGTCGCCATCCTTTGTCAAATATTGATGTGACAAATGGGCATATAGGAAAGCAGAATCGACATTCTCACAATTCAAACTCATTCGTTCATATATATCACTAACAAAAGCTGAATCATTCAATCTCAAAGCTAATTGTATAGATTGGTTCAAATAATAAAAAGCTTCTACCGTTTTTCCTTGAATCACACGCACCCACCCCATATTTGACAAAGGATACATTACCAATCTATGGTCATTCAGTAAAGAATCACATTGATAAGAGCGATAAAACGCATCAAACGCTTTCTGATAAAGAGATTGATGTAAATAAATCGATCCCATATCTTCATATAGCATTCCTTTCAGTTTTAATTCCTCCCCGGTATTTCCTTCAACTCCCTGCAGAGCAGTAAAGCAACTCTTCAAAGCCTGTTCAGTCATATTCATTTTTTTTTGAATCCGGCCTTTATAAAGCCAAGCTTTAGCCCAATTGACACCATCTTTTTTAATATAATAATCTAATGCAGTATCAATCAAAGAGTCACATGGAAGAAGAGAAAGCATATTTTTATCAGTAGCCTGCGTGAACAGTAAGCTAAAGTATGCCCTGTCACCCGCTGAATAAGTAGAAACATCAAGTTTACGAAGATAAGCCAACGTACGTTCAGGAGATATCTCCATCAAAGAATCGGCATATCTCAAAGAATACGGATACGGTGACGAGGAACGTTGACAAGAAACTACTCCGCTCACTAAAAACAATAAAAAGATAAAACCGACAAATGTCTTATTCATAATTAAAATACTTTATGATGACAAACTTACGATTCTTTTCAGCCACTTCCAAATTTTTCAAAGGAAGACAACTGTCTATCTGTCATTCTGTATTTTCAAACCGTTCTAAAACGCTCTATTTCCGACCAACCGGAAGACTCATTAAAAAAAATGCCTGTATTTCGATTTTCGTAATATCAATAAAACAACAATTTGCCATTTACACGAACAATATATTCGATATAAACGTAAAACAATGACATTATCAAAAACAAAAAGTACAAATTCGCCACATTAAGACACACAAAAGCAAAAACACTTTTGATATATTCTGGAAATGAAAAAGGTATTTTATAGGATAGCAAACAACTCTTTAAGGATAAAAGCTAATTCCCCCCAACCCAAAACGCACTTCGTGCCAACAGGATGTTAACTTCATATTTGGAAAGAATTAATATCCTATCGACAGAAGGTTAACTTCACAGAAGTATGAAGTTAACTTCATTTGGTCATCTATGACAAAAGATGCATAAAATACCTCGGAACCCGGTCTATTAAGAACATTCTATTTACAATTCAAGTTTTCAAAATACTCAAGTTACAAACATTATGTAAGTAAGTGCCCCCGATCAGCCGCTTATTGACAAAACAATCCTGCAATTGGCGATCCCTATAAACCCTTAAAACTTATTGCATAAAACCCGCAACTGGCAACTTTTTCGTAACTTTGCGCGGTTAAGAAATAAACATTGATTCAATGGATTTTAAGTACGACGTTATTGTAATTGGTGCCGGACATGCAGGCTGCGAAGCAGCAGCAGCGGCAGCAAACTTAGGCTCAAAAACCTGCTTGATCACTATGGATATGAACAAGGTAGCGCAAATGAGCTGTAACCCCGCCGTAGGAGGGATTGCTAAAGGACAAATTGTACGTGAGATAGACGCTTTAGGCGGATATATGGGATTGGTAACAGATCAGACAGCTATCCAGTTCCGCATACTAAACCGCTCGAAAGGACCGGCCATGTGGAGTCCCCGCGCCCAATGTGACCGAAACAAGTTTATCTGGGCCTGGCGCGAAATATTAGAAAATATTCCGAACCTTCATATCTGGCAAGATACTGTAAAGGAAATCATCGTTGAAAACGGTGAAGTTGTGGGATTAAAAACATTTTGGGATGTGACGTTTCACGCCAGATGTATTGTATTAACAGCAGGAACCTTCTTGAACGGATTGATGCATGTAGGAAAAAATCAACTCCCGGGTGGACGCATGGCAGAACCGGCATCGTATAAATTAACCGAATCCATCGCAAAACATGGCATTGAGTACGGCCGGATGAAAACCGGAACCCCCGTACGGATTGACGGAAGAAGTGTACACTATGAGCTGATGGATACCCAAGATGGAGAATGTGACTTTCACAAGTTTTCATTCATGAATACTAGTGTGCGTCACCTTAAACAATTGCAATGCTGGACATGCTTTACTAATGAAGAAGCACATAATGTTCTTCGTAACGGATTAGCGGATTCTCCCCTTTTCAACGGACAAATACAAAGTATCGGCCCGCGCTATTGCCCTAGCATCGAAACGAAGATCGTCACCTTCCCCGACAAAGAGCAACACCAGCTATTCCTTGAACCGGAAGGAGAAACCACACAAGAATTATACCTGAATGGATTCTCTTCTTCATTGCCAATGGAGATCCAAATAGAAGCACTAAAAAAGATCCCTGCTTTTAAAGACCTGGTGATTTATCGTCCGGGATATGCCATCGAATACGATTATTTCGATCCAACGCAACTAAAACATACGCTGGAATCGAAGAAAATCAAAAACCTCTTCTTCGCCGGACAAGTAAATGGTACTACCGGATATGAAGAAGCAGGAGGACAAGGTATCATTGCAGGTATCAATGCTCACATCAACTGCCACGGTGGAGAACCTTTCACTTTAGCAAGAGACGAGGCATATATCGGCGTATTAATAGACGACTTGGTGACCAAAGGGGTAGATGAGCCTTATCGTATGTTTACTTCACGAGCAGAATATCGTATTCTACTTCGTATGGATGATGCGGACATGCGACTTACAGAAAGAGCCTATAAACTGGGATTAGTAAAAGAAGACCGCTATGCTCTATTAAAGAGTAAAAGAGAAGCAGTCGAAAATATCGTAAACTTTACCCGCAATTATTCGATCAAGGCAGCATTAATAAACGATGCACTTGAGAATTTAGGAACGACTCCCCTGCGTCAAGGATGCAAACTGATCGACTTGATTAACCGTCCACAGATTACAATAGAAAATATCTCCGAATATGTACCGGCATTTAAACGGGAACTGGATAAAATCACAGATGAACGAAAAGAAGAGATTCTGGAGGCCGCTGAGATTTTAATCAAATATGAAGGCTATATTGGACGGGAAAGAATTATAGCAGACAAACTGGCACGATTGGAAAGTATTAAAATAAAAGGTAAGTTCGACTATGACAGCCTTCAATCACTTTCGACCGAAGCCCGGCAAAAACTGAAGAAGATCGACCCCGAAACAATAGCTCAGGCAAGCCGCATCCCCGGCGTGTCACCAAGCGACATCAATGTATTATTAGTGCTTTCGGGACGATAGACTGCTGCGTTTCACGTGAAACAAAACATTTAAAGAAACAACATAAAAGAATGATTATGAGCAAAGAAAAGCTTATCAAAAGCATCCGTGAGATACCCGATTTTCCAATCCCCGGAATCCTGTTCTACGATGTAACCACACTATTCAAAGATTCGGAACGTCTTCAGGAACTTTCGGATATTATGTACGAAATGTACAAGGATAAAGGAATCACCAAGGTAGTAGGCATCGAATCGAGAGGCTTCATTATGGGACCGATTCTTGCCACCCGCTTAGGGGCAGGATTTATCCCCATCCGTAAACCCGGCAAACTCCCTGCCGAAACAATGGAAGAAAGCTACGATAAAGAATATGGCAAAGACACCGTGCAGATACACAAAGATGCATTGAACGAGAACGACGTCGTATTGCTGCACGATGACTTACTGGCTACCGGAGGTACTATGAAAGCCGCCTGCAACCTCGTGAAAAAGCTCCATCCGAAAAAGGTATACGTAAACTTCATCATTGAGTTAAAGGAACTGAACGGAAAACAAGTATTTGAAAACGACCAAGACGTAGATATACAATCAGTATTGTCGTTATAAATAAAATGAATATATTTGCAGGGCATAGCGATAATCGCTATGCCCTTTTTTCATGGATACAAATCAAGAACTTAAAACCAGCGAATATCTAAAAGGAATTGTTTCAAATCTTCCTGAGAAGCCCGGCATTTATCAATATCTGAATGCAGAGGGAACTATCATCTATGTAGGGAAAGCCAAAAACCTGAAGCGGAGAGTCTACTCCTATTTCAGCAAAGAGCATCAGCCCGGAAAAACCCGGGTATTGGTAAGCAAGATCGCAGACATACGTTATATCGTGGTAAACTCAGAAGAAGATGCACTACTGCTTGAGAACAACCTAATCAAAAAATATAAGCCGCGTTACAATGTTTTGCTAAAAGACGACAAAACCTATCCGTCCATCTGCGTACAAAACGAATATTTTCCAAGAGTATTCAAGACCAGGCGTATTATCCGAAACGGCTCTTCGTACTATGGCCCGTACAGCCATAGCCCATCCATGCACGCAGTGCTCGATTTAATAAAACACTTATACCCTCTGCGTACATGCAACCTCAACCTCTCACCGGAGAATATCCGTGCGGGAAAGTTCAATGTATGCCTTGAATATCACATAAAGAACTGCGCCGGCCCGTGTATCGGCCTGCAATCACAGGAAGAATATCTAAAAAATATTGCCGAGATAAAAGAGATCCTGAAAGGGAATACCCAGGAGATAAGCAGATTGTTATACCAGCGCATGCAGGACCTTGCCGCAGAAATGAAATTCGAAGAAGCGCAAAAGGTGAAAGAAAAGTATGCATTAATCGAAAATTATCGTTCAAAGTCCGAGGTTGTCAGCTCCGTATTTTCCATCGAAGAAGACGGCGAAAAGTCAGCCTTCATCAACTATCTGCATATCACAAACGGAGCCATTAACCAAGCTTTCACTTTCGAATACAAGAAGAAACTGAATGAAACAAAAGAGGAATTGCTGACACTGGGAATTATAGAAATGCGGGAACGCTACAAGAGCGCTTCACGCGAAATCATCGTCCCGTTTGACATCGAGATAGAACTGAATGATGTCACTTTCACCATTCCTCAACGAGGAGACAAAAAGAAGCTGTTGGAATTATCTCTACTCAACGTGAAACAGTACAAAGCAGACAGGATGAAGCAAGCCGAAAAGTTGAATCCGGAACAGCGTAGCATGCGCCTGATGAAAGAGATTCAACAGGAATTACACTTGGACAGACTGCCTATGCAGATAGAATGTTTTGATAACTCAAACATCCAGGGAACAGATGCGGTAGCAGCTTGTGTTGTTTTTAAAAAGGCGAAACCATCGAAAAGCGATTATCGGAAATACAACATCAAAACGGTTGTGGGCGCTGATGATTACGCCTCAATGAAAGAGGTCGTCAGGAGGCGTTATCAGCGCGCTATAGAAGAAGAATCCCCCCTGCCCGACCTAATTATCACCGATGGCGGAAAAGGGCAAATGGAGGTGGTCAGACAAGTAATGGAAGAGTTACAGTTAGATATTCCGATTGCAGGACTCGCCAAGGATCGCAAACACCGTACATCTGAAGTTCTTTTCGGGTTTCCACCTCAAACCATCGGCATCAAACAACATAGCCCCCTATTCC
>OHAU01003434.1_pt1 | contig 12660 bp, 10 predicted proteins | sample 1577181 | NCBI WGS metagenome assembly OHAU01 (sample SAMEA3541472, study PRJEB24748) | human gut metagenome | biome: human gut; feature: human-associated habitat; material: faeces | place: China | collected 2012
CCGTCGAACAGGGATTTATGCGTGACACGCAGGTTTGCTGGTAATGTTGCTTCGTCCACCGCAAAACCGTGGTTCTGGGCGGTGATCATCACCACGTTTTTCTCAACATCTTTAACCGGATGGTTGCCGCCGTGGTGACCAAATTTCATTTTGACAGTCTTCGCACCGCTCGCCAGCGCCAGCAGCTGATGGCCGAGGCAGATGCCGAATACCGGAATATCGGTTTCGAGGAATTTCTGGATGGCGGTAATGGCGTAATCGCACGGGGCCGGGTCGCCAGGACCGTTGGAGAGGAAGATGCCGTCTGGATTCATTTTCAGCACATCTTCCGCAGAAGTTTGCGCCGGAACGATGGTCAGACGACAGCCTCTATCCACCAGCATCCGCAGGATGTTGCGCTTGGCACCAAAATCATAAGCCACGACGTGGTACGGCAGCTCGTCTTCTTTTTTCGCTTCTGGCAGACCGCCGGTCAGCGTCCAGCTCCCTTGTGTCCAGCTATAGGGTTCTGCGGTAGTCACTTCTTTTGCCAGATCCATGCCATTCAGACCTGGGAACGCGCGGGCTTTTTCTAACGCCAGCGCCGCATCCGGGTTATCGCCTGCGATAATGCAGCCATTCTGTGCGCCTTTCTCGCGCAGTAAACGCGTCAGCTTACGGGTATCGATATCGGCAATCGCCACGATGTTATGGCGCTTCAGGTAAGAAGAGAGGTCTTCGGTATTACGAAAGTTGCTGGCAATCAGCGGCAGGTCGCGAATCACCAGACCTTGTGCATGTACCTGAGAAGATTCTTCATCGGCGTCATTAGTGCCGACATTGCCAATATGGGGATAAGTAAGAGTAACGATTTGACGAGAATAGGAAGGATCAGTGAGGATTTCTTGATAACCGGTCATTGAAGTATTGAAAACGACTTCCCCAACCGCCGAACCTGTTGCCCCTATGGCCCGACCGTGAAACTGGGTTCCGTCTTCCAGAACCAATAGCGCTGACTTAATCAAAACACCCTCCAGAGAATATTCACTCACTTTATTTGCATATTAATTCACAATGATGACGTAAATCAATGCAAATCTGCTTACCGACGAATTTCTGGCAAACGGCGGCATTCTGGAGATATGGGAGCTAAAAGTCAACTTAATGGCGGGATTTTTTATATTATTTTGTGGCTCATGCATGTTTTACAGGCATTAAGCGACAAAAAGATCATATAACATGTTCTGGAAAACGCTTGCGCAGCAAGAAGATTGCATGAAATCAAAATGAGTAGAAAAAAGTGGACCAAATGGTCAAAATTTACATTAAAACAACAAAAACAGAATACAAAACATGTAACTTTCAGCATTTGCATTAAATTTAAAAACATAACACCAAAAATAAAAGGGCCAAAAATTAAAGCCCTTTATATTCAATGAATTAAATGTGTTATTTTTGCATCATTATAAATATTTTGTGGTTACAGATTATTGAGATCAAGCACATCTCGCATATCAAAAAGACCACTTTCCTTACCACTCAACCACAAAGCCGATCTTACCGCACCGTTAGCAAATGTCATGCGGCTGGATGCCTTATGGGTGATCTCCAGACGCTCGCCAATATCGGCAAACATCGCGGTATGTTCGCCAACGATGTCACCTGCACGCACGGTGGCAAAACCAATGGTGCCAGGCACACGTTCACCGGTATGGCCTTCACGACTGTAGACCGCGCAATCTTTCAGATCTTTATCAAGAGCGTGGGCGATCGCCTCTCCCATTGCCAGTGCGGTGCCTGACGGCGCATCAACTTTATGTCTATGATGTGCTTCAATAATTTCGATATCGGTGTAGTCACCCATCACTTTGGCTGCTTTCTCCAGCAGTTTAAGCATGACGTTAACGCCAACGCTAAAATTGGCGGCAAAGACAATCGCAATATCGGCGGCGGCGTCACGAATCGCCTGTTTACCGGCTTCGTCAAACCCCGTAGTGCCGATCACCATCCCTTTGCCATGCTGGCGACAAAAAGCGAGATGGTTCAGCGTACCTTCCGGACGGGTAAAATCGATAAACACATCAAAATCATCTTTTATCGCATCAAGACTACTTTGCACAGTAACGCCTGTTTTCCCGGCTCCGGCCAGTTCGCCCGCATCGCTGCCCAGTAAAGAAGATCCTTCGCGCTCCAGCGCCGCGCCCAGCTGCACGCCTTCTAATGCCAGCGCCGCTTGAATCAACTGGCGGCCCATACGGCCCCCGGCTCCCGCGATGGCAACGCGGATGTTTGCATCATGCATAGCTATTCTCTTTTGTTAATTTGCATAGACCGTTTTCAGAGTAACCAGCGCATCGCTACGCCGCCAGCCAAAAACGCTGATAATTAGAAATTAATGATAAACAGGGAGGGATATCAGTGAAAGGCATGACGCAGAAAGTGATGCGTCATACCCTCTGGCATTATGCCTGGTCTTGTGACTTTGACGGCAGGCAGCACAGTATAAGCAGAATTACGCCCGTAACAGGGATCAACACGACAATGGTAACCCACCACCCTGAATATCCGATATCGTGCATCCTTCTGACGGCTAACGCTATCGCCGGTACGGCAAAAATCAACGTTAAAATAAATGACGCGGGCAGCGCAAAAAAAATGAAAACACCATAGTCATTGTTAATTGTTACCGCTAACCACCAACATAAAAGCGGAAGCAGACAGATAACGCCACTACCAATCATAAACGACCAGAACTCGAAGCGATTGGAAACACCTTCATAATTAAAGATGTTTTTCCACCCTTCCAGATACGCTTCTCCATACGTCATAGAACACTTCCTTGTTTTATTATTAGAGCGCCAGGGCCAGCACCTCAGCCACCCACTGCTGGAAGCCTTTCACATCCAGATCCAGCGCCACCTGTACATTGGCTGGTTTGCCCAGGCAACCGTCGATATCAACCACCGTCGTGCCTGAGGTAAATTCGCCCTGAGTTTCCACTGCCACAAAACAGGGTTTGAGAGTGAACAGGTCCGGGCGCACCAGCCAGGCGATAGCGCAAAGATCGTGCATACGTAGTCCACTTTGCATACTGCCGCTACGGTAGTGGCTAAACAGGGCGTGTAGCATTTTTCCGGTGCGATTCAACTCCGGCAAAGTAGCGAGATAGTCAGGGGTTAATATTGCCTGATTGGTGACATCCAGACCGCACATGACGATTTCGATGCCGCTACGGAAGACACAGGCTGCCGCTTCTGGATCGGCAGCGATATTAAACTCGGCGTTTGGTGTGCAGTTGCCGCGACCAGCAGAACCGCCCATGATCACCAGACGGCGAATATACGGCTTACATTCCGGGCATTGTGAAAGTAACAGCGCAATATTGGTTAACGGACCGATAGCCACCAGGGTAACGGGCTCTGGCGCACGCATCAGGGCATCACGAATTGCCAGAAACGCCGGTATACCCAGTGGCTGACGGTTGTGTTCAACAAAGTTATAGCCAGCCATTCCCGATTCACCGTGTACAGATGCCGCATCGCGCGGCGCACGAACCAGTGGTACGGCAGCGCCCTGGGCAAGCGGAATATCCACATTCCAGAAATGCAGCAGTTGCAGGGCGTTGCGGGTGGTTTTCTCTACCGAAACATTACCCGCGACTGTGGTCATCAGTTGCAGATCGAGTTCGGGGGTAAAAATCGCGGCGGCAATGGCAACGGCATCGTCAATGCCGGGGTCAGTATCGAGGGAGATAGGTAAACGCATGTTTTCTCCATAAAAAATGCCGGTAACAAGACCGGCATTTTCGCATAACTTAGGCTGCTAATGACTTAATCGACTTCACGAATATCGACACGCAGCTCTTTCGGCACTTCGAAAACAATGTTTTCTTCACGGCCTTCCAGCGGAATGGCTTCGCCACCGCCAAGCTGCTGCAAGCGTGCCACCACATTCTGCACCAGAATATCCGGAGCCGATGCGCCCGCAGTCACGCCGACGCATTTAACCTCTTTCACCCACTCTTCCTGGATATCTTTCGCATCGTCAATCAAAAACGCGCGTTTGCCCATACGCTGGGCCAGCTCCGCCAGACGGTTGGAGTTGGAGGAGTTTTTCGAACCAACCACCAGTACTACTTCCGCCTGCTCTGCCAGGGCGCGTACCGCTTCCTGACGGTTAGTCGTGGCGTAGCAGATGTCATCTTTGCGCGGACCGACAATTTTCGGGAAGCGTTTACGCAGCGCGTCGATCACATCAGACGTGTCATCCACCGACAGCGTGGTCTGGGTCATAAAGGAGAGCTTCTCTTCGTTTTTGACCGTCAGTTTCCACACATCGTCCGGCGATTCGACCAGATACATTCCCCCTTCCGGGTTACTGTACTGGCCCATTGTCCCTTCCACTTCCGGGTGCCCGGCGTGACCGATGAGAATAGATTCTTCGCCACGGCGACTGGCGCGGGCGACTTCCATATGCACTTTGGTCACCAGCGGACAGGTGGCATCAAACACCGTCAAATCGCGGCTTTTCGCTTCGTTACGTACTGCCTGAGAAACACCGTGTGCGGAGAAAATCAGGATCGCGCCGTCCGGTACTTCGCTAATCTGCTCAATAAAGATAGCCCCACGCTCGCGCAGGCTATCGACCACGTAGCGGTTATGCACCACTTCGTGACGGACATATATCGGTGCGCCGTAAATGGCCAGCGCGTTTTCAACAATGCTGATAGCGCGGTCTACCCCGGCACAAAAACCACGCGGGTTGGCCAACAGGATCTGCATGTTACGCCTCCAGTGCCGGATCGATTTCCAGCACTTCAATATCAAAATGAACGGTCTGCCCGGCCAGCGGATGGTTGAAATCAACGGTAATGGAGTCGCCGTTAATTTCGCGGATCACGCCAGGCATCTCACTGCCATCCATTGCGGTAAAAAGCATGATTGCGCCAATTTCTGGCTCGCCTGCATCCATAAATTCACGGCGGGAGAAGTACTGAATCAGGGCCGGTGACGGCACGCCAAACGCCGCATCTGGCTCCAGCGAGAAGGTGGTTTTATCGCCCACTTTCAGCCCCAGCAGGTGTTGCTCCAGCCCTTCAGAAAGAGAAGCATCACCCAGGCGGAACAGCGCCGGTTTACCGTTGTTGCGGGTAGACTCGGCGGTGGTGCCATCGTCGAGTTTTAGCGTGAAGTGCACCAGGACGGCGCTATTGCTCTGTACAGATTCAGACATGCAGGTTTGCTCTTATATTTTGAGGATTTTTGCCGGATGCGGCCTACGATTTCGCAGCAATCTGTAGGCCGGATAAGATGCGTCAGCATCGCATCCGGCAGGGTTTATTATTGTTTTTTCGCTTTAGAAGGTAAAAAACCTTCCAGCACAATCAGTGCCGCACCGACACAAATGGCAGTATCGGCAAGGTTGAAGGTGGCGAAGTGCCAGTCGCCGACGTAGAAGTCGATCATATCGACAACGAAGCCGTGCCACAGGCGGTCGAACAGGTTGCCCAGCGCGCCGCCAATAATCAGCGCGTAAGCGATATTGTTTAGCTTCTGCGCGGCCTTCGAGCGATACATCATCACTACCAGGATCACGCTAATACCAATCGCAATACCGGCAAAGAACCAACGCTGCCAGCCGCCGCTATCGGCAAGGAAACTAAACGCCGCGCCATAGTTACGCGCATAATGCAGATTAAGCGACGGGAACAGCGGGACCGTATCCCCCAGAGCAAAGTTCTGGAGGATCAGGTATTTGCTGCCCAGATCGATAATCAGCACGACTACCACCAGCCACAGCCAGCGTAGCCCTGTTGAACAGATCGATTGACTCATCAGGCAAACTTACGTTTTTCACCGTCACCGGCGACGTTGCTGACACAGCGGCCGCAGATTTCTGCGTGTTCCGCCACCTTGCCGACATCCTGGGTGTAGTGCCAGCAGCGTGGGCACTTCTCACCTTCGGCTTTACTCAACGCGACTTTCAGCCCTTTGAGTACTTCGCTCTGCTGAGCATCAGCAGGTGCGTCGTTATAGTCTGCAACGGTAGCGCCGGAGGTCAACAGGACAAATCGTAATTCATCGCCCAGCGCGGTCAGTTTCGCCGCCAGTTCCGGTTCTGCATACAAGGTTACTGCAGCTTCCAGCGAGCCGCCCACTTTCTTATCGGCACGCGCTTGCTCAATGACTTTGTTCACTTCGCCACGCACTTTCAACAGCTCGTCCCAGAACGCATCGTTCATTGCTTCACTGTCTGCCAGACCAAACAGGCCTTCGTACCACTCGCCGGTGAAGACGTATTTTTCACGTTCGCCCGGCAGGTAGCCCCACACTTCATCAGCGGTGAAGGAGAGGATTGGTGCCATCCAGCGAACCAGCGCTTCTGCGATGTGATACAGCGCAGTCTGGCAGCTACGACGCGCCACGCTGTCCGCTTTGGCGGTATACTGACGGTCTTTGATGATGTCGAGGTAGAAGGAACCCATCTCAACGGAGCAGAAGCGCATCAGACGCTGTACCACTTCGTGGAAATCGTATGCTTCGTACGCCTTGAGGATGTCTTCCTGTGCCGCTTTCGCACAACCTACGGCCCAGCGATCCAGTACCACCATCTCTTCCGGTTTCACCATATCTTTTGCCGGATCAAAACCGTTCAGGTTTGCCAGCAGGAAGCGCGCGGTGTTACGGATACGACGATAGCTATCGGCAGCACGTTTCAGGATCTCGTCAGAAACGGCCATTTCACCGGTGTAGTCGGTTGATGCCACCCACAGACGCAGAATATCCGCGCCCAGTTTGTTCATCACATCCTGCGGCGAAACGGTATTGCCGATGGATTTAGACATCTTGCGACCCTGACCATCCACGGTAAAGCCGTGAGTCAGTACCTGACGATATGGCGCTTTGCCCTTCATCGCGGTAGAGATCATCAGGGAAGACATGAACCAGCCACGGTGTTGGTCAGAACCTTCCAGATACATGTCCGCTGCGTGACCGGCAAATTCCGGACGCACATCAACAACGGAAGAGTGGGTAGATCCGGAGTCAAACCATACATCCAGCGTATCCGGTACTTTCACATACTGGTCAGCTTCGTCGCCGAGGATCTCTTTCGCATCGAGATCCCACCACGCCTGGATGCCGTCAACTTCAACGCGTTTTGCCACTTCTTCCATCAGTTCGAGAGTACGCGGATGCAGTTCTTCTGTGTCTTTGTGCACGAACAGTGACATCGGCACGCCCCAGGTACGCTGACGAGAGATACACCAGTCAGGACGGTTAGCAACCATCGACTCGATACGCGCCTGGCCCCAGTCCGGGATCCACTGCACGCCTTTGATCTCTTTCAGTGACTGCGCACGCAGACCTTTCTGATCCATGCTGACGAACCACTGCGGCGTCGCGCGGAAGATGATCGGCGTTTTATGACGCCAGCAGCACGGATAGCTGTGTTGCATTTTCTCAACGTGCAACAGTGCGCCTTTTTCCTGCAACAACGCAATGACAATATCGTTCGCTTTGAAGACGTTAACGCCATCCAGAGTCGGGTAAGTACCCGGCAGATAAGTGCCGTCCGGGCCAACCGGGTTAGCGGTTTCCAGACCATATTTTTGACCGATCACATAGTCGTCCGGACCGTGGCCTGGCGCGGTATGAACGGCACCGGTACCGGCATCCAGCGTAACGTGGTCGCCAAGAATTGCCGGAACATCGAAGTCCATAAACGGATGGGTAAAGCGCAACAGTTCCAGCTCAGCACCTTTCACCGTGCCAAGAATGGTGTAATCGCTAACGCCGATACGCTGCATTACGCTTTCAACCAGATCTTTCGCCAGAATCACGGCCTGACCGTCGATTTGCACCAGCGCATAATCAAAATCAGGTGCAATGGAGATTGCGCGGTTAGCAGGCAGCGTCCACGGCGTGGTGGTCCATATAACCAGCGAAATTGGGCCGTTAACATTGCTTACGCCAAATTTCGTTTTCAGCGCATCCTGATCGACCGCCTGGAAAGCGACGTCGATGGACGGAGAAGTTTTGTCGTAATACTCAACTTCCGCTTCTGCCAGTGCAGAACGGCAGTCAACGCACCAGTGCACCGGCTTCGCGCCTTTGTGCAGGTGACCGTTGCCGATGATTTTGCCCAGCGCGCGGATGATGTTGGCTTCAGTTTTGAAGTCCATGGTCAGGTACGGGTGCGACCAGTCGCCCAGCACGCCCAGACGGATAAAGTCTTTGCGTTGACCGTCAACCTGGGTCGCAGCGTATTCGCGGCACTTGGCGCGGAACTCAGCGGCGGTGAATTTCTCCCCCGGCTTACCGTATTCTTGCTCTACTTTCAGTTCGATTGGCAGACCATGACAGTCCCAGCCAGGCACATACGGCGAGTCATATCCAGAAAGCCCTTTGGACTTAATGATAATGTCTTTCAGAATCTTGTTAACCGAGTGACCAATATGAATGCTGCCATTCGCATAAGGAGGGCCATCATGCAGAATGAAGGTTTTTTTGCCTTTTTTAGCTGCACGAATGATGCCGTACAGATCATCATCAGTCCAACGCGCCAGCATTCCCGGTTCGCGCTTGGCGAGATCGCCACGCATCGGGAACCCTGTTTCCGGCAAATTCAGGGTTGATTTATAGTCACTCATCAGATTCTCGGTTCCGTATTTCGGTTTGATTACATAACAGGCTTAAGCCGGTTTTGTTAGCCCAAAAAATTCGCGGGCGGTTAATTCATCACGCGCAATCTGCGCTTTCAGTTCGTCCAGCGACGCAAATCGCTGCTCATTGCGTATTTTTTTACGCAGCACTACTTGTATATGGCGACCGTAAAGGTCCATTGCAACATCTAACAAATGCACTTCCAGCTGCTGGCGAATACCGGCAACCGTTGGGCGTGTTCCGATGTTTGCAACGCCGGGTAACGGCTTTTCGCCAAGGCCCAACACTTCTACCGCATAAACCCCTTTCACCGGGGAAACCTGACGGCGTAGCGGTACATTCGCCGTCGGGAAACCTATAGTGCGCCCTAATTCATCACCGTGGACTACACGCCCGGAGATGGCAAACGGGTGCCCCAGTAAACTTTCTGCCAGAGCCAGATTGTCATCCGCCAGCGCCTGACGCACAGCGGTGCTGCTGATACGCACGCCACCTTCGCAAAAAGTTTGCGTGCTGGTGATATCGAAGCCGTATTCCATACCCGCTTTCTGTAATAACAAGAAATCGCCTTCACGACCAGCGCCAAAGCGGAAATCGTCACCTACGGCAAGAAATTTTACCCGCAAGTGCTTCACCAGAAGATCACTGATGAAGTTTTGCGCGGTTAACGCCGCAAAACGCCTGTCAAAACGCACGCACAGCACGTAATCAACGCCACACTCTGCAAGATAACGCAGTTTTTCCCGCAGCCGGGTCAGCCGTGCCGGGGCTTTATCAGTAGCAAACAGTTCCAGTGGTTGAGGTTCAAAAAGCATCACCATCACCGGTAAGTTGCGCTTGCGCCCTTCTTCCTGCAAGCCCTGTAACAGCGCGCGATGACCGCGATGCACGCCGTCGAAATTACCAATAGTCAGCACACACCCTTCTTGCGGGGCCTGGCTGAGATTATGTATGCCGCGTATCAGCTTCATGTCTGGCTCAAAACAGTGAAAATCGTCCGAGTATACCTTGTACAGCGGTCAAGGTTAACCGGCGATTGAGTACCGAAATCAGAAAGAAGTGGCTTTTCATTGCCATGGCGCAAATCACGGGAAGAAAGTGACCGCCTGCTGCAATTTTTATCGCGGAAAAGCTGTATTCACACCCCGCAAGCTGGTAGAATCCTGCGCCATCACTACGTAACGAGTGCCGGCACATTAACGGCGCTTATTTGCACAAATCCATTGACAAAAGAAGGCTAAAAGGGCATATTCCTCGGCCTTTGAATTGTCCATATAGAACACATTTGGGAGTTGGACCTTGGCTAATATCAAATCAGCTAAGAAGCGCGCCATTCAGTCTGAAAAGGCTCGTAAGCACAACGCAAGCCGTCGCTCTATGATGCGTACTTTCATCAAGAAAGTATACGCAGCTATCGAAGCTGGCGACAAAGCTGCTGCACAGAAAGCATTTAACGAAATGCAACCAATCGTGGACCGTCAGGCTGCTAAAGGTCTGATCCACAAAAACAAAGCTGCACGTCATAAGGCTAACCTGACTGCACAGATCAACAAACTGGCTTAATTGCCTGTTGTTGTCAGCTTTGTAAAAAAACCCGCTCTGGCGGGTTTTTTTATGCCTGCGGAAGTTACCGTTAATCGATTATATATTTTCTCCATGAATACATCATAAATATAATTGATGCTTTTTCATTGTGAAAGATAAAATATTTCATTTGGCTGTAAAACGTGAACTGTATAACAAATAGCAGGAAAACTGAATAAAAAACTAATTAACGCAACCTTAAAACGAAAAATTATAATTGTCGCTCTTCCCCACTTTAATTACTCTCATTGCCACAACGTTGCTTTACATCATTAATAAATACGCATCAAGGATAGTTAGCATGTATTTGCTTAGAAAGTAAAAGTCGTTTTTCTGAGCCAGGCATTCTTGTTCTGGAGAGAATATAATGAGTTCCGTACTTGAAACTGATAAATCATCCGCATCCGATTCACTGCCTTTAATACAACGGATCAGCTATGGTTCGCTGGATGTTGCAGGTAATCTGCTCTACTGTTTTGGCTCCACCTACATTCTCTATTTCTACACTGACGTGGCGGGCATAAGCCTTGCCGTAGCTGGCATCATCCTGCTACTGGCGCGTATTGTAGACGGTATCGATGCCCCGGTATGGGGGATTATTATTGATAAAACGCATTCCCGCTACGGTAAATGTCGGCCGTGGTTTTTATGGTTGCCATTACCTTTTGCTGTATTTAGCGCACTCTCATTCTGGTCGCCAGATATCAGTATGACAGGTAAAACCATATATTCAGCAATATCGTACATGTTAGCCAGCATTCTTTTTACCGGTTTAAACACGCCGCTAAGCGCAATATTACCTTTGATGACGTTATCACCAAAAGAACGGTTGGTATTAAACTCTTACCGGATGACCGGCGGGCAAATTGGCGTGTTATTAATGAATGCGACGGCGCTACCGTTAGTGGCTTTTCTTGGAAACGGTAATGATAAGGCAGGATTTATTTATACTGCTATCGTCTTTTCCGTAATCTCCTGTGCGCTAACGCTATTTGCCTTCAAAAATATTCGAGAACTGGATACCGACAAAATACAGCAGGAACCACGTCTGCCGATGAAAAAGAGCTTTTCGGCAATGAAAGGCAACTGGCCGTGGATCCTGATGGTGCTGGCAAATCTCATCTTCTGGATTGCCTTACAGCAGCGCAACACAACCATTGTTTACTATTTAACCTACAACCTGGATCGCAAAGATTTAGTTCCCTTGATCAACAGCCTCGCCACCATTCAGATTTTGTTTATCATCGCAATTCCGTTTTTCAGCCGTTACCTCTCCAAAACCTGGATTTGGATCACCGGCCTGCTGGTCGCCATGTTCGGCGGAGGACTGATGTGGCTGGCTGGAGACAATATTCCTTTGATGATTGCCGCCTGGATGCTGGCGAATATTGGCAGTGGCATTGCCTGCTCTATGCCCTTCGCCATGCTTGGTTTCGCGGTTGATTTTGGTCGCTGGAAAACAGGGATTAAAGCTACCGGCATTCTAATCGCCTTCGGCAGTACCTTCTGCATCAAGATGGGCAGTGGTATCGGCACCGCCTTCGCCGCCTGGATTATGAACAGCTTTGGCTATATTCCCAACCAGCCACAAACTGCCGCCGGTCTGGACGGTATTAGCTGGGCGTTTATCTGGGTGCCAGCCGTGCTCTTTGCACTCGCCGCCATTCCACTGCTCTTCTTTCGTAAATATGAAGCGATGGAAGAGTGCATCCAACACGATTTGCAAGTTCATAACCCTTAAACATGTCACAAGCTCCTGGAGGAAATTATGTCGTTTATTAAGCAAGATCCCCATCGTCTGGTCTGGCAACAAGACGATCGTTATCTCTGGATTGAAGCATGGGGTGAGAACAGTTTACGTGTGCGTAGCGGTCGCCATCTGCCGATGATGCGCAATGAAAACTGGGCATTAACAGAAGAAAAAGGTGATGCTGTCGCCTATATCACATATGAAGAAAAGCAGGCAACACTACAAAACGGCAAAATCACCGCCATTGTTAATCTGCAGGGTCAGATCTCTTTCTGGCGTAATGCAGAAAAATGCCTGCTGCAGGAGTTCTGGCGTCAGCGCGGCGAAATTGGCGAAGATGAGTCGGCCCACGGTCAGTATGTCAGCGCCCTGAATTTACAGGCCCGCGAGTTCAAACCGATTCCCGGCGGGAAATACACAATCAAGGCGCGGTTCGAAGCCAACGATGGCGAAAAGTTGTTTGGCATGGGGCAGTACCAGCAGCCAAATCTGGATTTAAAAGGCTGTATGCTAGAGCTGGCGCAGCGTAATTCTCAGGCATCGGTTCCCTTCCTGCTTTCTAATCGCGGCTATGGTTTTCTGTGGAATAACCCAGCGGTGGGTCGCGTCACTTTCGCGCAAAATGGCACGGAATGGGTGGCAGAAGTTAGCGAACAGTTGGACTACTGGGTTACCGCAGGGGAT
>OHAU01003437.1_pt1 | contig 12652 bp, 10 predicted proteins | sample 1577181 | NCBI WGS metagenome assembly OHAU01 (sample SAMEA3541472, study PRJEB24748) | human gut metagenome | biome: human gut; feature: human-associated habitat; material: faeces | place: China | collected 2012
AAATTTTTGCCGCTCCTCCGCATTTCGGGCTTGACTTTTAATAGTTAGTCTTTCACACTTTTCTTCCCTCCGAAACTTTCGGCTGGGCAGGCTTTTTGACAGTCTGGGGAGAGGCATGCCGCTCCCCTACAACGCTCCGTTGGCGGCCTTGGGATAACTTTCCACTTTTCGTTTTCAACTTTCCATTTCCCGCATGCCCCGCCCCTGTAATGGGCAGCAAAAACCCGCAGCGGCTGGCTGCGGGTTTCGGGCTAGGTCTTACGGATGAATTTCTCGCCGCATTTCGGGCAGCGGATACACAGCTTGCCGCGGTGCTTCGGGACTCGGACGGTCTGCCCGCACGACGGGCAGCGAAAATAGCGGTTGTTGCGGTCGCGCAGCCGCATCCACAGCTGCAGGAACCGGCGGTTCTCCCGCTCGCGGCGGCTGAGATTCCGCGAAAACATGCGGATCATGGCGAGGATCAGCAGACCGTACATCAACAGCGACAGGATCGGCGCGATGATGCCGCGGTAGACCGTGCTGGTCCGCAGCGCGTAGGTCAGGATGGTGTTGGTGAGGCTCAGAATGACGGCCAGCACCAGCAGGAGCATATTCAGTTGATCAGAACCGTAGCGGCCGTACATCCATTTGCGGATGCTTGCGCCCAAACGTCGGAACATAGTTATCACCTGAGAACAATTATAATGCGGTGAGGCGGATTTACAACCCTTTCCCCGGAATATTTACGATTTGTTTACGAATTTATTGCAGGGCTGCCCCGGCGCAGAACGATCACCGCGACCTCCGGCCGGTTGAACAGGCGAAGGTGCACGTTTGTATAGCCAAGTCCGCGGCTGACATACAGGGCCGTTTCGCCCTGCCGGTAAAGCCCGGCATCCCATGCGGGGAACAGCCGCCGGTCTGTGCCGAACAGCCCGCCCACGAACGGCAGCCGCACAACGCCGCCGTGGCAGTGCCCGGCCAGTACGGCCTGCACGCCGAGGGCGCTCCATTGCGGCAATTGGTCGTTACGGTGCGCCAGCAGCAGGAGAAAGGCGGCCTCTCCGGCCTCCGCGCGGATATCCGCAATCAGCTCCGCAGGTGTTTTGCGCTCTGCCGGGCCGCACGGGTCGTCCGTTCCGGCGACGATGAGCGCGTCTTCTCCGCGCCGGAGCACGCGCCAGTCATCCTGCAGCACCGTCACGCCGCAGGCGCGCATCTGCGCCAGAATGCCGCGCAGGCCGGGCACGCGCCATTCGTGATTGCCCGTCACATAATACACGGGCGCAATGGCACACAGACCGCGCAGCAGCGGCGGCAGCATGGCAAGGTCCGTGTGCTCGTCGAACAGATCGCCGTCGATGCAGATGAGGTCCGGCTCCGCCCGGCGCACGGCCGCAAGCAGGCGGCGGCTGCCCCGGCCGAACACGCGGCCGTGCAGGTCAGCCAGCTCCACGATGCGAAGCCCGTCGAACGCGGGCGGCAGGGCAGGGGAGACGAGTGCGGTCTCGGTCGTCTGCAGACTGCAGTTTCCCCACAGCAGGAACCCGGCGGCAAGCAGGGCCGTCAGCACGAGCAGGACGGCGGTTTTCCGGCGGCGCATGGCGGCTTCCTCCCTTTCAAGAGCTTTTTTGCACAGTTGTATTGTATGCCGGAGAAAAGTTTGCTATAATGAAAAAATAAAAAATAAGGCAGCACCGCACAATTGCAGCGAGAGCATTCAGCGAGAGATTTTTTGCCGGGACAAGGTTTGAAAAGTGCAGACGTACTTTCTTTGTGTACCCGCAAGGGGCATGCCGCATCCGTAAGGCGGCAAAGCCGCCAACGGCTGCGCAATACTTCAAACTTTTCGAACCGATGGATCGGCGAAAAATATCCGGTGAAGGCCGAAGCTGCAATTGCGCGGGGCTGCCCTAACTGGGATGTGTATCTGGTGTGAAGTACGGAATCTGGAACACCGCCCTGCCGGACAGCGCCGCGGTCGATGCGCTGCAGCAGGCGGGCTATTCGCCTTTGACGGCGCGCGTGCTGGCCGGGCGCGGCTGCGGGACTCCGCAGCAGGCGCAGGAGCTGCTGTGCGCGGACGCGCCGCTGTTTGACCCCTTTCTCCTGCGGGAGATGGACCGCGCCGTGCAGACGGTGCGGCAGGCGCTGCAGCTCGGGCAGCGCATCGCCGTGTTCGGCGATTATGACGTGGACGGCATCACGGCCACCTGCCTGCTGACGGATTTTCTGCGCGGCATAGGTGCGGACTGCGTCGTCCACATTCCCGGGCGGCTCGAGGAGGGCTACGGCCTGAACGCCGGGGCCATCCGCCAGCTCCATGCGCAGGGCGTGCGGCTCATCATCACGGTGGACTGCGGCATCACGGCGCTGGAGGAGGCCGAGCTCTGCCGGGAGCTGGGCGTGACGCTCGTCGTCACGGACCATCATGAGTGCAAGGAGCAGCTGCCGCAGTGCGCGGCCGTTGTGGACCCGCACCGGCCGGACCGGACGTATCCGCACACGATGCTCTCCGGCGTCGGCATCGCCTTCAAGCTGGCCGCTGCGCTCAGCGGCGATCAGGACGCCGTCGCCCGGCGCTATTGCGATCTCATCTGCCTCGGCACGATTGCAGACGTTATGACGCTGCAGGGCGAGAACCGCCGCCTTGTCGTCATGGGCCTCGAGGCCCTGCGCCAGCCGCAGCGGCTGGGCCTGCGCGCCCTGATCCATGCCTGCGGCTGCGACGAGCAGGAGATCACTGCCGGGACCATCGGCTATATACTCGCGCCGCGTGTCAACGCCGCCGGGCGTATGGAGCAGGCTGAGCTGGCCGTGCGCCTGTTTCTGACGCAGGACCCGCAGGAGACCGACCGGCTGGCCGAAACGCTCTGCCGCCTGAACCGCGAGCGGCAGACCATCGAATCCGAAATTTACAGTGAGGCCGTCAGCCGCCTGCACGGCGCACCGGACGGCGCGATCGTCCTGGCGGGTGAGCACTGGCATCAGGGCGTCGTCGGCATCGTGGCCTCGCGCCTTTCCGAGGAATTCTGCCGCCCGACGTTCCTCATCTGCCTGGACGGCGAACGCGGCAAGGCCTCGTCCCGCTCCTACGGCGGCTTTAACCTGTTTGCCTCACTGACGGAGCTCTCCGGCCTGCTTGAGGGCTACGGCGGCCATGAGCTTGCCGCCGGGTTCACGATCGCCCGGAAGAATATCGACGCCTTCCGCGCGGCCATGTGCCGCTGCGCCGCGGCCTATGCGGCGTCCGCTCCGGTGGAGGCTACGCTGCAGGTCGACTGCGAGATCGAGGCGTCCCTCCTGACGGAGGAGAACGTCCGCGGCCTTTCGCAGCTCGAGCCATGCGGCGCGGGCTGCCCGAAGCCCGTGCTCAGCCTGAGCGGCCTGACCGTGGAGCATGCCATGGCCGTCGGCAGCGGCAAGCATCTGCGCCTGCGTCTGCAGGCTCCGGACGGCACGCCTGTGCAGGCCATTTTCTTCTCGGCCGGGCGTCTGTCGGCAAAGCTCCGTCCCGGCGACCGGGTCGACGCAGCCTTTACGCCGCAGATCAACGAATTCCGCGGCCGCCGCACGGTGCAGCTCAATCTGATCGACCTGCGCCGCGTCGAGCCGACGAAGCTCTATGACCGTTTCCGCGCGCACGAGGCGCTGCGCCCCGACGAGCTGCGGGCGCTGGCCCCGGACCGCGAGGACGTCATCGGCGTGTGGAACTTCCTCCGCCGTGCGGCCCCCGGCGGCGCGGAGCTGCGGGACAACACCGACCGCCTCTGCCTGCAGATCGCGGCGTCCTCTCCCCGGCCGCAGGCGGCGCGCCGCGCCATTGCCTGCCTGGAGATCCTGGCCGAGCTCGGCCTTGTGTCTCTGCGGCGCAGCGGCAGCGCCATTGCGGTGCGCATTGTGCCGCACCGGACGAACCCACTGGAAAACAGCGTGCTGTTCTGCACGCTCCGCAAGCTCAAAGCAGGTGATTGAATGGAAACCTTTCAGGAACACTATCTCAGCATGAAGCGCACCATCGCGGCGCGCAAGCTGAATGTTGATATGGCGCTGATCGACCGCGCCGTGGACTACGCGCGCGTGAAGCACAAGGACCAGAAGCGCAAGGACGGCTCGCCCTATATCATCCATCCGTTGGCTGTGGCGGAGATCGTCGCGGAGATCGGCCTCGATACGGATGCCATCCTCGGCGCGCTGCTGCACGACTGCATCGAGGACACGGACTCGACCTACGATGATATCGCCCGCAATTTTGGCCCGACGGTCGCCTCACTCGTCGAGGGCGTCACAAAGCTGACGCGCGTGGAGTATTCCACGCTCGAGGAGCAGCAGATGGAGAATCTGCGCAAGATGTTCATGGCCATGAGCAAGGACATCCGCGTCATCCTCATCAAGATCGCCGACCGCCTGCACAACACCCGCACCATGCAGTTCCAGAGCCCGGAAAAGCAGATCTCCAAGTCCCGCGAGACCATGGACATCTATGCGCCGCTGGCCCACCGGCTCGGCATGCAGAAGATCAAATGGGAGCTGGAGGATACCAGCCTCAAATATCTGGATCCCGAGGGCTATAACGAGATCATGCGCTATCTCAACGCCCATCAGGCCGAGGCGGACGCCTTTATGAAGGCCATCCAGAGCAAGATCACCACGCGCCTTTCGGCAGTCGGCATCCACGGCTCCATTTATGGCCGCATCAAGCATGTCTATTCCATTTACCGCAAGATGAAGGCCCAGAATAAGACGATCGACGAGCTCTACGATATGTATGCGTTCCGCGTCATCGTCGATTCCATCCCGGACTGCTATAACGTCCTCGGCCACATCCACGACCTGTTCAATCTGGTCCCCGGCCGCTTCAAGGACTATATCTCCACGCCGAAGCCCAACATGTATCAGAGCCTGCACACGACTGTCATCGGCCAGCAGGGCATCCCGTTCGAGGTGCAGATCCGCACCTGGGAGATGCACGAGACGGCGGAATACGGCATCGCGGCCCACTGGAAATACAAGCAGGGTGTCGCGGGCGGCGATGAAAAGCAGTTCGAATGGGTCCGCCGCCTGCTCGAAACGCAGCAGGACTCCGATGCGGAGGATTATATCCACTCCCTCAAGGTCGATATGTTCGACGACGAGGTCTTCGTCTTCACGCCGAAGGGCAAGGTCATGTCCCTGCCGTCCGGCTCTACGCCGATCGACTTTGCCTATGCCATCCATTCCGGCGTCGGCAACGCCATGGTCGGCGCCAAGGTCAACAACCGCATCGCAAGCTACGACCAGCAGCTGTGCAACGGCGACATCGTCGAGGTTCTGACGTCGAAAACGGCCAAGGGCCCGAGCCGCGACTGGCTGAATATCTGCAAGAGCAACGGCGCGCGCACGAAGATCAAGCAGTGGTTCAAGAAGGAAAAGCGCGAGGAGAACATCGTGCACGGCAAGGCGAGCTTCGAGGGCGAGATGCGCCGCGCCAATGTCAATCCCGCCGTGCTGCAGGATGCCGAGCTGCTGCCGGGCCTTTTGAAAAAGCTGGCATTCGAATGCCTGGACGATATGTATGCTGCCATCGGCTATGGCGGCCTGACGGCGGCAAAGGCGTTTGGCCGCATCCGCGACGATCTGATCCGCGCCACGCGCCAGACGCCTGCGCCCCCGGTCCGCGAGGTGCAGAAGCAGCCCGAGCCGGGCAAGGGCGGCCGCCACAAGGATTCCGGCGTTATCGTCGAGGACATCGATTCCTGCATGATCAAGTTCTCGCGCTGCTGCACGCCGGTGCCGGGCGACGACATCGTCGGCTTTATTACAAAGGGCTACGGCGTGTCCATCCACCGCCGCGACTGCCGCAATGCGTCCGGCGCCTCCGACCCGAAGCAGGCAGGGCGCTGGGTCAAGGTCGCGTGGAGCACGGAGGACAAGCCGTTCTCCACCACATTTGAGATCGATTCCACGGACCGCAGCGGCATCTGGCTCGATATCGCCACGGCGCTGAGCGCGGCCAAGCTGAAGGTCACGGAGCTCTCCGGCCGAGATATGCCCACCGGAAAGGCGCGCACCGTCGCCACGTTCGAGGTGCGCAACGTGCAGGAGCTGGAGACCATCCGGACGAAGATCCGCGCCATTGACGGCGTGATCGATGTGAGAAGAGGGCAGAACTGATGAGAGCTGTGATCACGCGCGTAAAAAGCGCCTCCGTTTCCATTGCGGGCAGCGTCGTGGGCGAGATCGGCCACGGCCTGCTCATCCTGCTCGGCGTCGGCCCGGACGACACGCCGGAGCTGTGCGAAAAGCTGGCCGACAAGGCACTCGGCCTGCGCATTTTCTGCGACGAGGCGGGGAAAATGAACCGCTCTCTCGCCGATATCGGCGGGCAGGTGCTCGTCGTCAGCCAGTTCACGCTCTATGCCGACTGCCGCAAGGGCAAGCGGCCGAGCTTCACGGGCGCGGCTCTGCCGGAGCAGGCCGTCCCGCTGTATGAGCAGTTCCTGCAGGAGTGCCGCAGCCGCGGCTTTGAGCCGCAGCACGGCCGGTTCGGCGCCGATATGCTTGTCGCCTCGGAAAACGACGGCCCCGTCACCATCCTGCTCGATACGGACGAGCTGCTCCAGCCGAGGAGGGGCTGATCCCGGAAAACCGCAGACGCCATTGCCCACCGATGATTGCAGGGAGCGGCATCCTCGACGCCCCGTGGGGCACCCTGCAAATTTCCGACCGCTCTGCCGACCGCACGCGCTGCCAAATTTGACTGCAGCGGCGCTCAGTGAGCGCCTTGCAGGCTGGAAAGTTATAGGGCGGCATCGTCGACCGTACCCGCCTTGTAGGGGAGGGGCATTGCCGACCGGTACAGGCTGTCGTTAAAATGGTGATGGCCCCCGAATTGTCATTGCGAGGGCGCTTTGCGCCCGTGGCAATCTCGCAGTACCCGGTCGGATCGTGGGGAAGCTATCGGCGAAATCGCAGCTGCCTTCCCGAGATTGCCACGGCCCCTTCGGGACCTCGCAATGACAAATCTGGGTATCTCAAGCCATGGAATCCCTGCCAAAGGAATCGCAACTGCCTATGGCGCTCACTGAGCGCCGCTACATTTTCTCTCGCCCGGTGGGCCTGCGCAGGGAACGCCGCTACAGATGCAATTGGTTTGTACGCTTTATCGTTGCCCCTGTAAGCACAACACAGAAAAGAGCGCCCGGATGAAGAATTTGTTTCGAACCAAATTCGGAAAACGCGTTCTCATCGGCGGCATCCTGCTGCTAGCCGCGGCCCTCTGCGGCTTTGCCGTCGTGCTGTCGTCCTTCCTGCCGGAGCCCTGGAATGGCCTTGCAGCCAACGGCTGCGTCGTGCTGTTCCTCCGCCTGCATGCAAAGCACAAGGCTGAGCCGGACGGCGGTACGCCGGAGCGGAACGCCGGCGAAGCGTACGATAACACCACTGAGGCCGGAAGCAGCGTCTCGGCCTATACCTATGGAACCTCTGAATAAATCGGCTGCGGCGCTCAGCGGGTCTTTCGCCCCAACTTATCGGTTTGAAAATCTTGAAATACACAAAGTATTCCTGCAATTTCCAAACCTCAATTTGGAACAAAATCCCTCGCTGACCGCTCTTGCAATTTAATCAGAGGTTCCTTAGGAAACGCCGGAGCGCAGCAAGCTGCGCCCCGGCGATTTTGCATAGTGTTGACTTAGAAAATACCCTGCTCCATCATGGCATTGGCGACCTTCTGGAAGCCCGCGATGTTCGCACCGGCGACCAGGTTGTAGCCCAGGCCATACTCCTCAGCAGCCTCAGCGGAGACCTTGTGGATGTTGACCATCATCTTATGGAGCTGTGCATCGACCTCTTCCGCCGTCCAGACGAGACGCTCGGAGTTCTGGCTCATTTCCAGAGCAGAGACGCCGACGCCGCCTGCGTTGACAGCCTTGGACGGAGCAACGACCATGTTCTTCTGGCTCATCAGATAGTACAGGGCGTCGTTCGTCGTGGGCATGTTGGCGACTTCGATGTAATACTTCACGCCGTTGGCGACGATCTTCTGGGCAGACTCCATGTTGACGTCGTTCTGCATGGCAGACGGCATAATAACGTCAGCCTTGACGCCCCACGGCTTCTCGCCGGGGAAGAACGGGACACCGAACTTGTCGGCATAGTCCTGCACGCGGTTGCGGCCGGAGGCGCGCATCTCGAGCAGGTAGTTGACCTTCTCCTCGCTGGAGGAAACACCCGCTTCATCATAGATGTAGCCGTCAGGACCGGACAGAGTAACGACCTTCGCGCCCAGATGCAGGGCCTTCTTGCAGATGCCCCACGTCACGTTGCCGAAGCCGGCGCAGGCGATGGTCTTGCCCTGGATCTCTTCGCCCTCGTGCTTGAGGACTTCCTGCAGATAATACATGGCGCCGTAGCCGGTCGCCTCCGGACGGGTCAGGCTGCCGCCGTAGCTGAAGCCCTTGCCGGTGAGGACACCGTTCTCGAACGTGCCCTTCAGGCGGCGATACTGGCCGAACAGGTAGCCGATCTCGCGGCCGCCAACGCCCATATCACCGGCGGGAACGTCGATGTCCGGCCCGATGTAGCGGTACAGAGCCGTCATATAGCTCTGGCAGAAACGCATAACCTCGGCATCGGACTTGCCGGCCGGGTCAAAGTCGGAACCGCCCTTGCCGCCGCCGATGGGCAGGCCGGTCAGGGAGTTCTTGAAGATCTGCTCAAAGCCGAGGAACTTGATGATGCCGGGATAAACGTTCTTCTGGAAGCGCAGGCCGCCCTTGTACGGTCCGATCGCGCCGTTGAACTGGCAGCGATAGCCGATGTTGGTGTGATATGCGCCATTGTCGTCCATCCAGACCACGCGGAAGGTAAACATACGCTCCGGCTCGACAATGCGGCCCAGCAGATCAGCCTTCTCATACTCGGGATGCTTATCAATCACAGGGGAAAGCGAGGAGAGCACTTCCTCAACGGTCTGAACAAATTCGGGCTCATTGCCGTGCTTCTGGCGAACGGATTCGATGACGCGCTCAACATAGGCATTCATGTGCATTCATACTCCCTTAATTATTGAAATTTAACGGGCTTCCTGCCCGGGGGTCACAGATTATCGATGATGGAGACGATCTCCATGCCGATGCGCTTCTGCGCTTCCTTCGTGGCAGCGCCGATGTGCGGCGTGCAGGAGACGTTCGGATGGTTCAGAAGGGCCTCGTTCTTCGCTGGCTCCTCGGCATAGACATCCAGACCGGCGCCGCGGATCTTGCCGGAGTTCAGGCCCTCCAGCAGGGCCTCCTCATCGACATTGTTGCCGCGGGACGTGTTGACAAAGATGACGCCGTCCTTCATCTTGGCGATGTTCTCGCGGTTGATGAGGGGCTTGCCGTCGATGGCGGGCGTGTGCAGCGAGATGAAGTCGGACTGCGCCAGCAGCTCGTCCATCGTGACATAGTGCATGGTCTCGCACTCGATGCCTTCGACATGGTAGATATCATAGGCAACGACATTCATGCCGAGGCCCTGCGCCATGCGGCCCAGCGCCTGACCGATGCGGCCGTAGCCGATGACGCCGAGAGTCTTGCCGCCCAGCTCGACGCCCTTGCCATAGGCCTTCTTCTCCCACTTGCCCTCGCGCATGGTGTGACCGGCGATGGACACAAAGCGTGCACAGGAGAGCATATGGGCCAGCGCCAGCTCCGCAACGGAGTTGGAGGAGGCACGCGGGGTATTCTTCACGGCGATGCCGTTTGCCTCGGCATAGGCCACGTCGATGTTGTCGACGCCGACGCCGCCGCGGATGATGAGCTTCAGGCGGGAGCCCTTCGCAGCATCGATGTGATTGGCGCGCACCTTGGTGGCAGAGCGGACGACCACGACGTCAAAGTCGCGGATGGCCTCGCCCAGCTCCTCGGGCGCGTAGAACTGTTCGACCACTTCGTGGCCCTTCGCGCGCAGGGTCTCCAGCGCGGTCTTATCCATTCCATCAGTAACGAGAATACGCATGGCAGGTTCTCCTTTCAAAGCGGCCGATCAGTGCTCGGCTTCAAATTTCTTCAGGCATTCTACGAGGGCCTCCACGCCTTCCTTCGGCATGGCGTTGTAGGTTGAGGCACGCAGGCCGCCGACGGACTTATGGCCCTTGAGGTTCTCAAATCCGGCTGCCTTGGTGTAGGCAACGACCTCAGCATCGAGGTCCTTATCGCCGGTGACGAACGGGATGTTCATCAGGCTGCGGAACTCAGGATCGACAGCGCCGCGGAACATCTTTGAGGAATCCAGGAAGTCATACATGACCTTTGCCTTCTCCTCATTGATGCGCTGCATGGCAGTCAGGCCGCCGAGGCTCTTGAGGTACTTGAAGACCTTGCCGCAGACATAGATGGCCCAGCAGTTCGGCGTGTTATACATGGAGCCCGCGTCCGCATGGGTCTTGTACATCATGTAGATCGGCGTCTTGGGATCGAGGTCCTCGCGGATCAGATCCTCGCGGATGATGGCGATGACCATACCGGCGGGGCCGACGTTCTTCTGGACACCGGCATAGATCATGCCGTAGTCCGAAACATTGCACGGCTTGGACAGGAACATAGAGGACTGGTCAGAGACCAGGGGCTTGCCCTTCGTGTCCGGCAGCTTCTGCCACGTCGTGCCGTGGATAGTCTCGTTCTCGCAGATATAGACATAATCCGTATCCTCTTCGACCGGCAGATCGGAGCAGTCGGGAATGTAGGCATAGTTGCGGTCCTTGGAGGAAGCGGCGACATTGACCTCGCCGTATTTCTTCGCCTCGGCAATGGCCTTCTTGGACCATGCGCCGGTTTCGATATAGATCGCCTTGCCGTTCTTCATCAGATTCATCGGGATCATGGCAAACTGCAGCGTTGCGCCGCCCTGAATGAAGAGAACCTTATAGTTATCGGGGATCCCCATCAGATCACGCAGATCCTGCTCAGCCTCGTCGATGATGGTCTGGAAAACCTTCGAACGGTGCGACATCTCCATAACGCCCATACCGGCGCCGCGGTAGTTCAGCAGCTCGTCGCGGATCTCTTCCAGCACCGGAACAGGCATGGTCGCGGGACCGGCGGAGAAATTATAAGTACGGTTGTACATCGTGGTACCTCCTGTCATTGCTCGGGCATGCCCGGCTGTCCTAAGTATACGCCATGCAATGAAAATAATCAACCATAATTATCAAAAATTTATGTTCGGAATACCAATTTTTTTCAGGTTTTCACCAAAATCAGCAGTTTATACAATGTGTCTTGTGAAAAACTGTGCACAACGACGTAGCGTTAATCGCCGAAACGCGGACATAGAAAAACCGCTGCAGGATGTCTTGCATTCTGCAGCGGTAGACCGGTATTCTCTTACACCAGCTCGATGATGGCCATCTCGGCAGCGTCGCCGCGGCGAACGCCGATGCGGGTCACTCTCGTGTAGCCGCCATTGCGGTCGGCATACTTCGGAGCGAGTTCCTTGAAGACCTTGTGCGCGACATCTTCCTTCGTGATGAAGGCCAGAGCCTGACGGTAGGCGGCGAGGTCGCCCTTCTTACCAAGGGTGATCATCTTCTCCGCGACCGGCTGGACTTCCTTCGCACGGCAGAAGGTCGTCTCGAGCTTGCCGTTCTCCAGCAGATCGGTGGTCAGCTGGCGGAGCATCGCCTTGCGCTGATCGCTCGTTCTGCCGAGCTTACGGGTTCCAAACATTCGTATTTCCTCCTTTTAAAAGGTAAAGGCAGCGGATCGGTCGGGCCGATTCCTTAGCTATTTGTGGTAGGCGTTTCCTCCGTCGCGAGCGACAGGCCCATCATGGCCAGCTTGTTCTGCACCTCGTCGAGCGACTTCTTGCCCATGTTGCGGACCTTCATCATCTCTTCCGGCGTTCTGGAGATCAGATCGCGAACGGTATTGATGTTGGCGCGCTTCAGGCAGTTGAAGCTGCGGACGGACAGATCGAGCTCTTCAATGGTGAGCTTCAGAGCGGTCGGCTCGGTGGAAACATCCTTTTCACGAACGATCGACTGGCTGGCGACCGTCTCGGAGAGATCGGTGAACAGGGCCAGATGCTCCGTCAGGATCTTGGCGGCGATGGACACGGCGTCCTTGGCCGTCGTAGTGGAATCCGTCCAGACCTCCAGCGTCAGCTTGTCGAAATCGGTCATGTTGCCAACACGCGTATTCTCGACCGTATAATTGACCTTATACACCGGGGAATACAGCGAGTCGACAGGGATCACACCAATGGGCGTCTGCGGCGTCTTGTTCCGATCTGCCGGAACATAGCCGCGACCGCGGCTCATGGTGATCTCCATGTTCAGCATGGCATCGGGTCCGAGCGAGCAGATGTGCAGGTCCTTATTCAGGATCTCCACATCGTCGTCGGTCTTGATGTCGCCGGCCGTGACTTCGCACTCGCCGGAGGCATCAATATAAACCGTCTTCACGCCGTCACAGTTCATCTTAAAGATGATGCGCTTGATGTTCAGGACGATCTCAGTGACATCCTCCTTCACACCGGGGATTGTGGAAAACTCATGCTGGACGCCCGCGATCTTGATGGAGGTCGCAGCGGTACCAGGCAGAGAGGAAAGCAGAATCCTTCTCAGTGAGTTGCCCAGAGTCGTACCGTAGCCCCGCTCGAGCGGTTCCACGATAAAAATGCCATGGGCGGGATCTTCCGGAGAGTC
>OHAU01003438.1_pt1 | contig 12646 bp, 23 predicted proteins | sample 1577181 | NCBI WGS metagenome assembly OHAU01 (sample SAMEA3541472, study PRJEB24748) | human gut metagenome | biome: human gut; feature: human-associated habitat; material: faeces | place: China | collected 2012
GCCTCTTTCAGGCGTTCGCGCACCACGTCGAGCAGATCGAACCTCATGCGCCGCCCCCGAACAGCCCGCCGGCGAAGTCTTCGAGCGCGCCCATGTCGCCGCCCTTCAACCGCTCGTCCCAGTGGTCGCCCGTGCCGGCCTCCGAGTGGTTCATGGGCACGTAGAAGTGCCTCGCCGCATAAGGCGTATCCCAGACGAGCACGCCGCCCCTGTAGTCGCTGTTCATCGGCTCCGACGAGCGCAGCGTCGTTTCCTCGACCGGCACGTACTTGCGTATCAGCGATGCGGCCTTCATCGCGAACAACTCTTGGCGCTTCTCCGCCTCCGCGTCGCCGAAGCGGCTCTCCATGGCCGACAGGTCGATGCGAACGGTCATCTAGCGCACCTCCAATTCCCAGTGATGGACGCGCCCCGCGAACTGCTCGCGGGGGTGGCATGCGTTGACGCAAACCTCGGGCGCTCCGTCGATGCTCACCATCGAGCTGGCCGGCACCTCGAACGCTCCCTCGCTGTTCACGGCGTCGATGAACACGATCCCGGTGGTGCCGTCCTGCAACTGGTAGTCGGTGCGCCTGATCCCCGCCGCTTTCTCGTAGCGCACGTGCCCGATGGCGACCGGCTCCGCGAACTCGCCGCCGTAGTCGCCTTCAAGCGGCACGCGCACGGCTGCGGTGCTTGGGAGGGCGCGTTTCGGTATCTGCAGCATGGTGCTATCCGATTCCCTGATAGAGCAGCCCCGAGCCTTGCAGCTCGCGGAGGATGGCGCGGCGCATGTCGAGGTCGTAGGCGCTGACGCCTGCGGTTCCCGCCAGCGTGGCGGAGAACGCGCCGACCGCCACGCTGGCGACGTTCTCGCCGATCCCGCCGGATGCGCCGTAGGCCGCATCAACATCGACGGCGGCGCACACCGCGCCGACGTACGCCGCCGCCTGCTGCTCGCCGTCCGGTTCGTTGAGGCCCATTACCTCGCGCACGGACGCGACGGCGGAGGCGAGGGACGCGTCGAACGCCTCCTTCGCCAGTTTGCCGCCGCGCGCCGTGTACTCGTCGTATGAGACGCTAGGCGTCATCGTCCTCGCCCTTCTGGCCGGCGTCCTTGCCGCCCGCCGCGCCGTCAGCGCCAGCGTTCTGGGCGTCGCCCTTCTGGCCGGCGTCCTTCTTCGGAGGCGTGCGCTTCTTCTTGACCTCGAAACCTACGGTCTTCATCGGGTGCCCTCCTTAAGCCTTGTAGCTCGAATAGATCAGGCCGGCCTTGTTCTCGTAAACGAAAACGTCGTGGAACAGGCGGTACTGCCACTTGTGGGCTTCCTTGTCCTGGTTCACGTCGGGGGAGAAGTAGCGCAGCTTCTCGTGCTTGTTCAGCACTGCGGCGGCTGACGGGTGGATCGCCATGAAGTTGATCGGCACGCCTGCGGCCGCCTGCTTGTATCCGCCGGCCTCTTCGCCGGTCGTCTTGCCGTCGAGCAGGTCGATGGCCGTCAAGAAACGGTTACCGGGCACCACGATGAGCTGCATTTCGTCGAACGTGTCGAAGTTGCCGTTCGGGGCCTCGCTCTGGCCGATGCGCCACGGCTGCGCCTTGCGAAGCAGCGTCTTCATGTGGGACGTGAGGCACAGCTTGCAGGAGGAAAGCTGCGCGCCGGCGTCCTGCAACGCCTCTTCCGCGAGCAGCACGGCGTCGAGCGCCGCCTTCTCGTCGGTGAACGTCTCGGCCTTCTTGGTCCCTGCCTTCTCCGTGAGCTTCGCGAAGCGGATCGCATCGACCTCCGGCGCGACCATGGCGCGCGCGAACTCCGCCATGAGGTTCGCGGAGACGAGAAGCTCGTGCTCCTCGTCCTCCATCACGTCGATCTCGAACTCGCGGGCGCGCTCGTAGTTGAGGCTCACGGTTTCCCAGTCGAGCGTGACGCTTCCGACGGGGAAGCCCACGGCTCGGTCGTAGTCGCCGAGGCCGTCCATCGCGATCTTGGCGATCTTCACCTCGCCGTTGCCCTTAAGCTCGCCCACGAGGTCGCCATTCATGTTCAGGAAGCTCGTTTTCGGTTCCGTCTCGAGCACCTTGTCGAGGCGGGTGGTGAACTTCGTCACCGCGTTACCGAGGTTGTTTGCCATGCTGTGGTTCCTTTCCTAGTGTCGCCCTACTTGAGGCCGAACGCGCGGTCGAGCTTGTCGTCGATATCGCTTCCGCCCGCGCCCTCCGGCTTCTTACCCGTAGAGCCTTTCTTCTTGTCTTCTGCGAACAGGTAGGGGTAATCGGCCTTGAGCTTGTCCACGTCGCCCTCGTAGTCGCCTACGAGCTTCTTCGCGGCCTTGAACTTCTTCTCGTCGGTGCACCCGGCGAGCTTCAATTCGTAGTCGGTGCGGATTTCCGCCTGGTCGTCCTTAAGCTCGGCGATCTTCTTCTCAAGCGCGGCGCGGCCCGCCTCGGTCTTCGCGGCTTCGCCGATCTGCTTCTCAAGCTCCGCAATCTTCGCGTCCTTCGTCGCGATATCGCGCTCGTACTTGCCTTTGCTGATTGCCGGGTGGCCGTGCTCGTCGGTCAGCTCTTCGCCGTCCTCCGCAGCGCCCTCGGCCCCTTCTGCGGCCGGCTTCGGGTCGGTCGCCTCCGTTGCCTCGGTCGCTCCTTTCTGCGGCTCTGCTGCGGCTTCCTCGCCGGCCTTGTCCTCGTTCTCGGGGTCCATGCCTGTCCTTTCCCTAGCGGTTGTTTACGCGGTTCCCTCCGCGCTTTAGGTGCGCTTTTTACGCGGCGCTTGGCGTTGGCTATATGGTCGGCGGGGTGTCGCGCCGCTCCGGGCGCTGGACGGAACGAAAAAGCCGCCCCGTGGGGCGGCTGCTGTCGGTGGATATGGGATTGCGCGGGGAGGCTAGTCTGGTATCGCCTCTATGAGGCGCAGGCATGCCTTGCCGTGTTCGTTGAGGCCGTCGCCCTTGGCGTTGATGCCGTGGCGCTGCAGCTCGGTCGATAGGGTTTCCTCGATGCGCACGAGCGCGTCATCGTCGAGGCCGTCGAAGCTCTGCGGCAGGCCGAGCGACGCCAGCATGCCATTCTGTCCGTCATCCAGCATTCTCGGCCTCCTTCGCCTCCCGCTCGTACTTGCGTGCTATCCGCGCCTTCGTCTTGTACGCGGTGACGATCTCCCCGGTGTCGGGGTTGACTATCACTGTAGCATCTTTGCCGACAAGTTTCTGGGCTCGCCTCCCGTTGTCGTCGGCCACCGCCTCGAACCTCTTGAGCGGCGACGTTATGGCGCTCGCCGCCGCCTTCTCCGTTATGCCGCGCTCCCGCATCCGCTCGGTCCCGTGCTTTGTCCTCGCCGGTCCCGTGGTCTTCGGCATGTCGCCAGCCCACTCGCGATGCTGGTTGCGGTGGAGCACCGATGTTCCCGGCTTCGCCTTCGCGTTTGCTTCTTCGAGCAACTTGCGCATGGCTTCCTGTCGGCTTTTGATCGCTTGCTTCGCCTTCATAACCTCCGCGAGCTTTTCGGCGCTGCGGTCGGCGTCGTATTCTGCCTGCGCGCCTCGCAGCTCGCGCTTCGCCTCGCGTATGCGGCGCTCAATGTAACGCTGCTTCTGCGTGAGCCGGTATACTTCATCGCCCCTCACGCCCGATGCGTGCTTCGGGTCGTGGGCGTAGGCATGGCGCGTGCCGTGGATGTATGGTGCGAACGAATGGCGGCAGTTCGCCCCGAGCAGCCCTTCGACGGTTCCGTAGCCAGTCGCGCTGTAGAAGTCGCGATACCTCACGCCGCCTATGGTCACGTCGCCTTTGAGGCTGTAGCCCCGCCCCTGCCACTCGGCATGTTCGGGGCGCGCTCCCGGATGGCTCGAAACCTCCACGAGCGCCACGTCAAGCTCGTTCATGCGCTCGAGCGTCATGCGCGCGCCGTCCTGCGCGATCTGCGTGCGCACGTGGCGGCGCACGGCAACGTCCACCTTGTTTTTCACCGTCTGCCGGCCGGTGGCTGCGTTGCGATAGCTGATGATGCTTATCCCTTCGCGCTCAAGCTGGCGCACGGCTTCGTGTATTGCCTTGTCTGGCGTGGTCGCGCTTATGTTCACGCTGGTGATGGCTCGCGTTGATGCCTCCAAAAAAGCCCGCTTCGCGCCGTCGATCATGTCGAGGTTGTCGCGTTCGAGGATGCGCGCTATCCCATCGACGGTTGCGGCGACCTGGTGGGGGTAGGCGGTCCTCCCGCCGCCGAGCCTGCGCACGTCGTCCTCGTCCGACCGCTTGAGCGCGTCTTCGACTGACGCCATCACGGCCGCAGCGATTCCGCCGGAATTGCGCCGCAATATCTCGCGTAGCGCGCCGTCGTGCGTCTGCGCGAGCATGGCCAGCGACGTGTAACCGCGCGAGGTGAGCTTTTCGTCTAGCAGCATCTGCGCCACGAGGTAGTCGAGCATTTCCGCCTCGATCTGCGTGTAGGCAGCGGCCACCATGTCGCCGGCCTTGTCGATGTAATCGGGATCGAGCATTAGAACCCGATATCGACTATCTGCTCCGCCGGCACGGCCGCAACGGCGTCCTCTTCGCTCATGCCGTAGTACTTCATGAGGTATTCGACTTTGAGGCGGGGGACCCCCAGCGCGGCGATCTCCGCGAGGGCCATGCTCTTCTCCGCCTGCGTGTCTGTGATGATCGAATCGTCGAAGCCGATGCTCACCAGCCCGACCTTTCCGAGCTTCGCGCCGCAATGGAGCTGCGCGCACAGCAGCGCGGCGCGCATAACGTCGTCGATGGCCGCGCGCACGACGTTCTCGTGCTTCCTGATGTTGCGCATAAGCGCCGAATTGTCGCTCGATACCTCGGTGGCCGTTTTCAGCCCGCCACCCTTGTCGAGGACGAAGTAGTTCTGACCGAAGCCGCAAATGTCGCCCAGCTCTGCGAGGGCAACGCCGAACGCCTCCTTGAGCGGGGTGACGCGGATATCCGGGCTGAACACCTCGAAGAAGTCTTTGCCCGTCTGCCCCGCGATCTTGCGGAAGAACCGCCCCTTCGGCCCGCGCGGCGCGACGGGAACCATCCGCCCCTTGTCGTCGCGCACGTCGATCATCTCGTCGGACATGAACACCATGGCCTCGGTGAGGTCGATTTCGTTGCACAGCGCGTCGAACGTCAGATCGACCGCCTTGATCGCGTCCACACCGTCGGCGAAAACGCTCATGCCGTAGGGCGACAGATCGACGCACGTGTTCTCGATAGCCGGCTTGATGATGCCGAATGGCGGGAGGTCGATCAGCGTGTCGAAGTCGGGGAGCACGCCGTGCCGCTCGGCGTCAACCTCGCGGCCGTCCATGAACAGCTTCGTTTTGATGTGGTACGTGCCTTCGTCCAGCACGTAGAGCTGCAACTGATAGGCACGCTTGCCCTTGAGCGAAACGCTCGTGCAGAACGCGCACTCGGTGATGCCCTCTTCGTCCCACGACAGCGGCACCACCATTCGCGCGTCGTAGCGACGGATCTTCATGGCGGTTTCCGTGTCGCCCCTCACGTCGAACCACAGCGCCCACGCGCCGGTGCCGAGCGCCATGCTCTTCTCTACGAGCGATTGGCCGTTGACCCAGAAGTTCGAGGCGTCGAGGAACCCATCGAGCCATTTAGCGGCCTTCGCCCCCTCGCAGGTGATCGTGGTTCCCTCGTTGAGGATCAGCGATGCCCATTCCCGGCATACGCGCCGTGCCGGCCTGATGCTCATGCGGCGACGCGTCTTCTTGCGGCCCTCCACGGTCGTATAGCCCTCGTCGTACCACTGCGTGGTGCCGGTGTACCACTGCCACCATGTCGATACGAAGCCCTCCATCGAGGTGTTTGCGGTGTATCCCGCCTCCCTGATGGCATCCTTTACGCAGCTCGGTATACTGAATTCGTCTAGCGCCATTGCCGCCCTTTCCTTCCGTGTTCGCTCGCCCTATTCTTCGGCCGGCGTCGCGCGGTATGCGCCCCTCGCGCGGCGCACTATCGGCATGAGCGAATAGCGCACGGCGTCTACCCAGTGGTCGTTCCCGTCGGGTATCTCGTTGAGCACTTCGCCGTCCTTGTTGACCGCGTACTGCATCGCCCGAACCTCCGCCGCGAGCTTCGGGCACCGCACGGGGTCGATGACCCACGTGCTCGATTGCACGAAGCGATACGACGCGTCGCGCATGTTGCCCTTGCCGGCCTCGCGTGCGTTGATCCCCGCGTCCCTCTGCGCCGCTATGGCCTCCGGCGCGGCATCGTCCGACCGCACGGGGATATGGTGGTAGACGGGATCGCCGTCGGGCGTGTCGCGCCACGTGAGCAGCGCACGTATGCGCTTCGCCTGCTCGCCGGGGTGCAGCTTGTTCGCGCCGTCCTCCCGGAATGTGAGCAGTGTACGCGTGTTCTGCCGCCACTCGGACAGCGTGAACGCCCACGGGTCCGGGTACCATCCGAAGTCCTGGCCTGCCTTGAGGTTGTCGAAGGCGGCGATCTCCTCGTCCGTTATCTCGCGGAATACAACCTTCTCGGGGTCGAACACCTCGAGGCCCATGCCGACGGCCTCGCCCATGTACTCGTGCAAATATGCCTTGAGGTCGATACGCTTCAATTCCTCGGCGTCTGCGTGGAACTGGTCGCCGAGCCATTCGCGCGGGGCGTTGAGGTAGTTCGACGTGAACACCGGTTCGCCCGCATCGCGCCGGCGCTGCATTTCGACGTTGATCCACGAGTGCACCGAGCGGGGCGGGTTGTACGTGTAGAGGCGTATGCAGTCGTTGCCGCCGCGCGTGAGCGATTGGTTCACCTTGCGGATTTCCGCCATGCCCTTGAACATGTCGGCTTCCTCGTACCAGGCGACGCCGATATGGCCGAACGGCACCTTGATGGATTTGATCTTCTGCGCGTTGTCGCAGCCACGGAAGATGATCAACTGGCCCGTGCTGCGCTTCTTGATGCGCAGCGTGGAATCGGGCATTTCGTACTCGTCTTCAAGGCCGAGCATCTTGATCGCCCACACGACCTGCGCATAGGCGGCATCGCGTATCGCCGTCTTGTACTTCATCAAGACGAGCGCGTGCTGCTCGGGGTTCTGCTCTATGTAGTTGACCACTTCGAGCGAGGCATAGGACGACTTCATGGAGCCGCGCCCGCCGCCGAGCCACACGTCGGTTATCTCGCGTCGCGCGATCATGCGGTGCGGCTTGCAGAAGTCGGGCGATATGAGCAGGCCGAAGTCCGCGACGAACAGCGGGCGCACCGTGGCGTCGTCCTCGGCGTACGGCAACAGCTCGCGGGACGCGGCGACGAGCGCGTGCGAGGCCGCAGGGTCGATTCTGCGGCCCGTTTCGGCGTCCTCGGCTACTCGCGCCCATGCGGTATCAGCTAGGCTGTCGAGGCGGCGCAGGAGCCGCCCACGCGTGAGCTTCGCGTCGCGCGCCCCGGCCTCGTTCAGCTCGTGCAACCTTGCCGAAACCTTAGCTTGTTTTTCGAGGTTGCACGCCTTCGCGTCTACCGCCGCGTCGGTCGAATTGCACTTCGGGTACGCGGACCTGTAGGCGCGGCGCTGCGACAGGCCCCTCGCGCGGGCTTGGCAATACAGCTCTTGGTTCTGTGTCAACTTCTGGGCCATGCCTAGCATGTTCCCGGAGGCGTCGCGCCATAAACGACGAGCGCCGCCCGGTGTGGACGGCGCTCTCGGAGGGGGTGGGTGCGCGGTAAGGAGAATTGGAGGAACCCGCGCAATTGGCATTGTCTAGGCGGTGTCGCGTCACGCGAGCACTTCGGGATCCGTGTGCTCTCCGCATACGTGCTTCGGCGGGACCCTCGGCGCGTGCTGCACTGGCGTTCCATCGACTACGAACACCTCGGGCTTCGTCTGCTCGTCGGCGATCCTGCGAATCTCGGCCAACGATTCGGCCATGCGCTCGAACGCCTCCTTCGCCGTTTCCCCGATGCGCGCAAGCTCTCCGGCGAAGGCCGCTATATCGACGCTGCTGCATTTCGAGGCTTGGGAGACGCGCCTTACCGTATCTTCGAGGCTATCCGACATATGCCCTCCTTCACCCATAGAGCGAGGCTTCCAATTACACAGAACGGCACAATGAGGAACACGAACGCGGCCAGCACGAGTAGGAGCAGCGGCACCAGCGCCGCGTCCTCCATGAAACCGGCGCAGCCTGACGGCTGGCGGTTCTTGTAATGCGTACTCATGGCCTGATCCTTTCCCGCTCCCATCGCCGATAGATCGCGTCGAAGCGTTCTTCGTTCTCTGCGATATATTGTTCGCTTTCCTCGTCGTCAGGCAGTCCGCCCACGTAGCAGGCGTATTCGCCGTACTTCTCGCGGAACCCAACGAGGTCGCCCACCATGCAATCGCCGGCGTTTGCGCCTCCTGCCTCGAATAAGCATTCACCCGAGTTGCACACCGTCGGCCTCGCTTTCCAGCCATTCGAGCGCGTAAGACTTCCTGTAGTCGCTGCCGAGGTGCTTCCATTCGGCATCTATGCCGGGGAAGCGGGCGAACACTGAATCGTTTATCTTCTGCCGCACCTCGCTATCGGCGATCATTTCAGCCGCCCGCTCCGGCGAGCCGAAGTATTTCTTCCAGTTGGTCATTCGATGACCTCGATTCGATGCGGCGGCGTTATCTTCGTGGGGATGATTCTGCGCGGCATGTTCCAATCGGCCATGGAATCGTGCAGCACTATGTGGTCTACGTCATCCGGTTTGAGCCAGTCGTTAATTACGCACGGTTGCCTGTTCTCGTGTCGCATGTACCAGCCGCGCAATACCTCGTTGCCGTCCTCGTCCAGCACGCGGACCATCGGCACCCCGGGAATCGGCTCTGTTCCGATCATTCGCCTGCGCCTTCCTCTTCGCTTTCCCTCTTCTTCCACATTTCGCACACTGGGCGGTGCTCGCAGTCGATGATCACGTTCAGCTTCGTGTCGCCACTGCGTTTCCCCGCCACCACCGCCTCGGCGGAAGGAACGACGAGACTGCATCCTTCCTGGCATTCTTCGAGCATGCTGTAAACGTTAGCCTTCATGACGTGCCCGCCTTTCGCGCTTCTGCTCCACGGCCTTGAAGTTGTAGACGGGGTACAGGCGCTTCTCCACCTTGACGGTTGGGTAGAGCGCATCGACGATCTGCTCCGCCGGCTTGTACGCGTCGGGTGCCTCGTCGAGCGTGCCTTCGCACACAGTGGACGAGTAGACGTTCGCCATCTGCTCCCGGAAGCCATCGACGGACAGCTCGCGCTTCGCCTTGGCGCGGCTCATGGCGCGGCCGGCCCCGTGCGGTGCCGAGTTGTTCCAATCCTCGTTGCCGCGTCCTATGCCGAGCACCGAGCCGTCGCGCATATTGAGCGGAATGAGCACGCGTTCGCCCTCCTGCGCGCTGATCGCTCCCTTGCGCACGATACCGTCGTTGCCGATGTAGTTGTGGACGGTGTGGAACGTCCCTCCCATCAAGACGCCCAATCGAGCCTCGCGGTATATTGCGTGCATCATCGCCTCTCGGTTCAGCCCCGCCCATCGCTCGCACAGGTGCATATCGTGGAGGTAGGCGTCGCGAAGCTCACCGGTGAGGTATTCGAGGCCCTTCGGCGTCGGCTCCTTGCACGTCTCGACGGCCATTCGCTGGTAGATGTTGGCGACTTGCAGTCCGAGGTTTCGGGAGCCGGAGTGCACGACGAGGTACGCGTCGCCGTTGCCGGCGGCGTCGATCTCGACGAAGTGGTTCCCGCCTCCAAGCGTCCCCATGCTGCGCTCAAGGCGTGCGACGTTCTGCAGCTCGTTGCGGCATAGAAGCCCCATCGCGTCAATGTCGCACGTCTGGACGTTGTGCACGGCGAATCCTGACGGCACGCTCTTCTTCACCACCTCGTCGAACTCGTCGAGGTGGCATTCCTCGATGAATTCGATGCGCGAAGTCAGCATCCCGCATCCGATATCGACGCCCACGAGGTTGGGCACCACCTTATCCCCGAGGTTTGCCGTGAAGCCGATGACGCAGCCCGCGCCAGCGTGAGCATCGGGCATGATGCGAATCTTCGCGCCCTCGAACGCCGGCGCGTTCGCGAGCGTCTCGATCTGCTCCATCGCGGCTGATTCGAGGTTTTGCGCGTATATCTTCAAATCGTTCATAGCGTTTTCTCCTTAGGTAAGTATGGTTCGGGTAGTTCGTGCCATGCGACGGCTATGCGTCCGCCTCGGCTGTTCGGAACGGCGAAGTATCCGAGGCCGACGTGGACGCCGAGGAACAGCTCGCCGTGCGCGCCTTGGCAAAGCACGAGGATCCCCGCCGGCGGTTCCTCCTTCGCTATGTCATGCCACGTCGCGCTCATTCGTAGTACCCTCGCTCTTCGTTCTTGCGTATGGTTGCGCGCTTGATGCTGTCGAGTGTGTCTTCCGGCACTTCTCGCAACGCGGTTTCGCAGGCGTTGATGACGTCCATAAGCTCCATTGCGTAGAGGGGATCACCGACCCTTTGAGCCTTCATCACCTCTTCTGCTTCCTCGATGATTTTCAATGCTTGGTCGCGCCGCATACGTCCGTTCTTCGGTATCCATTTCGAGCACGGCGGGAACTGCCATTGCCAAGGCGTTGCTACTTGCATGTTTTCCGTCCTCTCTTCGCTGGCATCCTAGCGGCCCACTGGCTGACGGTCTTAACGGGCATCATGAGGCTGCGGGCCACGTGGGCCTCAAGCTGCGCGCCCTCGCTGCGCTCCCATCCGTCGAGCATCGCGAGGCCGTCGGCCTGCGCGATGATCGCCATGAGGGTGATCCGCATCGCCGCCGGCCACTTCTCTCCGGGCCGCACGTCCCAGTGCGGTATGCGGACGATGTAGCCGCACGCCGCCAGCTCGTCGGCTGCGGCCTAGAACGCCTCGCGGTTGTCGTCGGGCATGCCGGTGACGGGGCCGGAGACGTACAGCACGGGTCGCGTCATCGGAACACCACCACCATCGAGGGGAACGGGGCCGCATCCTTGGCTTTGCCTTGAATACAGAACCGCAAGCGACCGCGGATGAAACGGACCTCCGCCTTGTGATAGATGTAGTCGTGAAAATACGTTGTGTCTGTGCGGGCTGGTATCAGCATGACGACGACGGTTCCGGGGTTAAGGGCGACTTCGGCATGGGCTTTTTTCACCCATTTCGATAGCTCTCTCCCGTATGGAGGATTGCAGAAAACGCGCTCGCCTGCCCATGACTGGCATAGCCCGTCGTCTTCTATCGTTTAATGCTTCTCGCACTTCGCGTTTTCGTCCGTGCTTGCCGGGTCGAGCGTGAAGTGAAACTCGTTGTCGAGCGTGTCGAACAGATCTTGCGGCGTTTCCCAATAGTGCCTCTCGCTCGAAAAGGCAACGCCGCCTTTTCCGCAGAACCCCTCTTTCTCCTTGGTCATTTCTCCTGCCATCCCTCGTATTCGCATGGCGGGGCGAAGTTGTCGCCCCACTCGTCGGTTTCCTTGCAGTACGCCAGCCCGCAATCCGGGCAGACGATTCCGTACTCGCACGTCCCGCATCCGGGGTTCGCGTGCTTGAGGGCCGCGAGCGCGGCGTCCTGCGTGGCGCAGTTGATATCCCACGCCTGCGGCCCTCCGAAGCGGTCTAGCACACCCATAGTTCCGCGTTCTGCCAGTCGGTCTTCACCCTCTGCCACCCGTCCATTTTGAGGGCGGCGTCGTACTTCGTCGGTTCGTCGGTCAGCAGGTATTCGAGGTGCCCGCCGTCGAGTTTCGGGTACGTCGATCCAATTGCCTCGTAGGTCGGCACCCAGCGGAAATGCAGCATTTCGTGGTGCGCGAGGCCGTGGCAGTAATACCGGCCGTCCGCGTCGCGCAGGTTGTTGCCGAAGCCGCACAGCGTGATCTCGGGCTTCTTGCGCTTGCGACCGTGGGCGTCGAACAGCTCGCCGGCCGAACGCTTGACGATGTGGTGCGAGTTGAGCGGTTGCGTTCGCCCGCAGATCGGGCAACGTTCGAGGCGGATGGTCGGCGCGTCCATCAACGGCCACCAAATCGGCGGCAAAGTCGTCTTAGCCATCTATCTGCCCCCCCCCCTTCATTGAAGAGGGTTTCTTGGGAAAGCTCCGCCGATACCCGGCCGTTCGCCAGATGGCAATACTCCTCGCTCATTTCAAACCCGATGAATGACCTGCCCGTTCTTATCGCTGCAATAGCGGTGGAGCCTGAACCCATGAACGGATCGAGCACCGTGCATCCTTCGGGTGTGATCTTGAGAAGGTGCTCGAGAAGCTCGACCGGCTTCTGCGTGGAATGGATGCGCTTCGCCGTAGGTTCCGGGCTTTTCTCGAAGTAGCCTTTGATGCAGCAGCCATCTGACGGCATAGGCCCCTTGCTTCCCCAAACGCAGTATTCGGCGTTCGAGGTGAAACGGCCCTTCTGCGGCCTCGCGGCAGGCTTTATCCATGAGAAGACGCCTCGGTAGATGAACCCGCCCATCTGCAAGGCGTTCACCGTCGCCGCGATCTGCCGCCAGTCGGTGAAAACCATCGCCACCGATCCCTGCTTCAAAACGCGGTGGCATTCGGAAAGCCACATGGCGCACCAGTGCATGAAGCTCAACTGGTCGCGGTTGTCGCCGTAGAACTCCGGCTTGACGTCGATGACGCCCGTACTCTGGTACTTCTTCGATGTTTTGCCGGCGCGGTCCCCTC
>OHAU01003440.1_pt1 | contig 12643 bp, 23 predicted proteins | sample 1577181 | NCBI WGS metagenome assembly OHAU01 (sample SAMEA3541472, study PRJEB24748) | human gut metagenome | biome: human gut; feature: human-associated habitat; material: faeces | place: China | collected 2012
AGATGCTTCCGAGACAGCTCAATATGGTTCCCGTCTACCATTTTCCACAACTCATCTAATGAATTAGGATCATCAATGGTACCAGGATCATTCTTATAAAATTCAGTAACTCTCTTAACTGATTCTAAACTTGATCCTAAAGTACGTCCAAAATATTTTACACTTACATCTGTTAATTTACCCATTTTATTGTGCTGTTAATTTAAATTCTAGATACTGTGGTTCATCTTCAAATGAATACTTGCTTCCTTTTAACATTGTTTCAATGTTATCATGAATCAAGCTATTCAAAAAGAAATCACCAAACCATCCATCTCCTACTCGTTTTGGTTCTGATGTAAAAAGAAATAATTTATTATCTTTATTTACTACAAACCAAATTCCAATATTTTTATTTTCTCTCATGTTTTATCCACCTATAAGCATTATTAACTTATTAAACCTATTTGCTTAGCACAAGCAAAATTATATTGTGCTTGAGTTATCTTTTTTCCTTTTACTCTTGAATTATATTCGGATGGCAATACATTATCAATATTCTTACTTGTATGTATCAATCCTTCAAATGGAACATCATCTAATTTAGTTGTCAATATTACTTCATAAACATCTAACATAAGTGGAAATTCTTCATTGATGCCTTGAATTTTAACATATTTTGTTACAGGATAGAAAAAATCTTCTGCTAATTTTTCATAATTAGGCTTTTCCTTATTCTTATTATGAAATTTGATGTAATCATCGATATTTCCATCAGCATAATTTCTCTCTTCAAAATATGAAATACCTATATGAGGGTATTTATCAGTCACTGGAAAATCATCAGCCAATGGATAAATTTGATCTACATGAACTACAATATCATTATCAAATATATTATAGCATTTGATATTCAAAGTTTGTTTGTTGTCATGAAGAATCTTCCAAGCCTCTTTTGAATATGGCATAGTACCAACATATGAATAATTGACTACTTGTTTATCAATTTCTTTTGCATAATAAAATATATTACATGCAAATGGCTTATGCAACTGATAAAGTTTCATATCAGCTGGTAATATCAATTCATCAACACAACTGGTATATGCAAATCTCCAAATCTTATATTTCTTAGTTTCCATTTTTAGTCAAATTTATAAGGTGATGGCATCAAATCATCATCAATACAAATATAATTGCAATAAATATCTTTTCTTTGTGGTTTATATCTTTTAATATAAGATGCAAGATAAGGGCTCTTATTTGTAAGAATTTCTATCATCTTTTCTGTTGGATGGCTATCATCATCCATAATCTTATGAATATCATCGGCCATTACCACATTCATTACTGGATATAGATTACAATTAATTATTGTACTTATTACAAACTTTCTCATGATCTTATTTTATTTACGATATCCAACATTAGGAATATCTTTTAAATATGTAAATGACACTTCTGCCTTGTCATATACTTCTTTATCATATTCTGTTCCAGAAATCCGATTGATAACTTCTCTTGTACATTCAGTTGGTGTACCATCTGAATTAGCATAATCAGATTTCCAAGAAGTATCATCCTTCAATACAAGTATCTGAAACAAATATGTACAAACTTCATCACCTACCTCATAACATGGAACTGATACCTGTACAATGACAATATCTTTTTCCAATGGAATAGGATAATGGCCATTTGAACCAAAATCCAATACCTCTACTTTATTCTTATCAAAATATTTAATCATATATCTTTAAATATTGATGTTAGGAAGTGAATCAACAAACTCAAGAATTACTTTAGAATCTTCATCAAGTATATCACTAGGCAGGAACTCTGGACAATTCTCAATAATCCAATTTGCAAATTCTACTGTTGGTGTACCATCTTTATCAATCAATGTAGCTTTCAACTTATCCATGATCTTATCAATTGGATTCAGATTGATGTCGCAAGTGTATCGACAAATCTTTTCTGTAGCACCATTTGCAAATCTAATTGATACAATAATTATATATGTATAAGAGTTTGAATAATTGTTCTTTATCATAACTTCTGTTCTTAATATCACCGAAGTGATGTTATTAATCTTAATCATTAATTTTTAATACATAATAAATATAGAACAACTTTGATTTATTTCAAACTTGTTGCAAATAATAACATCACTTTTTAGTTCTGTTAAGGACAAAAGTTAAATTTAGAAAAAGGTTAAGAAATTTCAAAAACATATTTAAATATTTTCTACTATTTCTTAACCTTTCCGTTGACATCAGTTCATGACAATAATATCCAGAACCTTACTATCTTCCATTATTCTATCCTTTCTCTTTTAAATGTTCAATTGCTTTCTTTGTTTCTTTATCAAGTGTTTTAGGGAATACTGGGTTGACAATCATTGTATAATCATGTCCATCAATACCTTTTCCTTTTATTCTAAGTTTCTTACCTACTTCAGAACATTCTGGAAGAGTTATTCTCATTTTCTGATTACCAGGTAAATTGATTTCAATCTTACCACCAAGCATTACATCCTTCCAATCAATATCTTCTTTACCTTCTACATTACCATAATCATCGATATGATATTTATCATGGTCATAAGTATGTTGTACAGTAATGTAGAGTTCGCCATTTGTTCCATTTACAGATTTAGATTCAGAACCAAGTGGTCCAACATCAATTCTGATACCATCTTTCAAAAGATATTCCAATGGAATTCTTGACAAGTCAATTTCTTCATTTACCAATTTGCCAATGAAACCGGTACCAGAACAAGCTGCACACTTATGTTCTACTGTCTTACCTTTACCATTACAATAAGGGCATGGATGGCTAGATTGGAAGAACATGTTTCCTTGTCGTCTAGATTCAGTTACCATACCAGTACCATTGCAATGTGGACAAACTTTAACACCAGTACCACCTTCACCATCACAAACATTACATCTGAAATCCTTCAAATATGCTACTGATTTGATACCTCTAAAATAGAAATCAGAAATATCAATATTCAATTTTCCTTCACAATTCTTACCTCTCAAATCCCGATAATCTTCAGTATGCCAAGATGGTCCATTTGACCTATCATGTCCAAAGAAATCAGCAAAAGGATTAAATCCACCACCAAAACCAGGATTGTCATATTCTTGTTTCTTTTGTGGATCTGATAAAGTCTCATAAGCTTCATTAGCTGATTTTACAATATCTTCAGCTTCTTTCTTTTCCTTATCAGATTTGTTACCCATTCTATCTGGATGATATTTGAGCATTATCTTCTTATATGCTCTTTTAATGTCATCTTCTGATGCATCTCTAGATACACCTAAAATATCATAGTAATCTTTCATGTTATTTGTTATCTTCTATATCTGTATAATTTGGAATCTTTGAATCTATATTAAGTTCAATATCAGAATTATTGTCATTCCATGCATCTATAATATGCTGCCAATTTGTTTCATTTCTTCCTTTATATTTTGACATCAAGAAATCAACTAATTCTTTTAATTGTTTTCTATTTAAATTGTCTTGTTTACCTGGATGATGAAAATATTTTGGTTGTGTCAAATCAATACATGTATGAAATTCTGTACCAGATCTTCCACCTTTCTTATAATCCCTTATATGAAAATGTGGTACTTTGCCAGGATCATCTGTCATTACATAAATTTCATAAGGACAAGGAGTAGATTTAGTAAGAAATCCAATTCTTGCCATTTCATCTATTTGATAGACATTCGCATATTCACTTAAACTTTTCATATATTTAAAATATTCTTTGACATGTTAAATATAGAAAATGGTCGATCAAATTTCATTAATTCAACCGACCATTCAAACTGTTATTAGTGTAAATTATTTATGCATCTTCAACAACTGCATCTTCTACTTTTACATCATCTGATTTTTCTTCTTTCTTATCATTGTCAGGATTTGCCGCATTCTCTTCCTTTGCATTTCCTTCCTGTGTCTCTGTCTTATCAGTACCATCTTGGCTCTTTTGCTTATCGGCATAGAATTTCTCAACTATAGGGTTCCAAACTTCTTCTAATTCTTTCTTAGCTTCCATGATCTTATCATGGTCTTTGTCCTTCAATACAACAACTGATTCCAATGCATCAAGTTTCTCCTGTGCTTTAGCTCTATCTTCATCTGATGTAGCCTTGACAAAGTCTTCATTGACAATCATCTCTTTTGTATTGAACATGTAACGTTCAGCATCATTGATGTCATTGGTTTCTTGTGTCTTCTTTTCATCAGCTTCCTTGAACTTCTCTGCATCTTCCTTGATTGCTTTGATTTCCTCATCAGTAAGTGTGTTGTTACTGATTGTAATGTGCTGTTCTTTATTAGTACCAAGATCTTTAGCAGTAACTGTAACAATACCATTTGCATCAATATCAAAGCAAACTTCAATCTGTGGTACCCCAGCTTTTGCCATAGGAATTCCATCCAATCTGAATCTACCAATAGACTTATTGCCAGAAGCAATCTTACGTTCACCTTGCAATACATTTACTTCAACCATAGGTTGGTTATCAATAGATGTAGTGAATACCTGTTTCTTCTGACATGGAATTGTTGTATTTGCTTCAACAATAGGTGCCATCATATCTCCCTTAGTTTCGATACCCAATGACAATGGAGTAACATCAAGAAGCAACAAATCACCAGTAGAATTACCGACAAGAATATCAGCTTGCTTAGCAGCACCCAATGCAACTGCTTCATCTGGATTTACAGATTGGTTCAATGGCTTATTGAATTCCTTCTTCAATGCCTCTTGTAATGATGGAATACGAGTTGTACCACCTACAAGCAAGATACAATCAATATCATCATACTTCTTACCAGCCTTCTCTACAGCAATCTTTGCCTTTTCAACAGTACGATCATTCAAATTCTTTACAAGAGATTCAAATTTAGCACGAGAAAGTGTCATAGCAAGATTCAATGGTGCACCATCTTTCATAGAAATATATGGAAGATTAATCTCTGTCTGTGTTGAACTTGACAATTCAATCTTTGCTTTTTCTGCAGATTCTACTACACGAGCATAAGCCATATTGTCCCTTGCCAAATCAACATCATTTGACTTCTTGAATTCATCAACTACCCACTTTACAATAGCATCATCATAGTCTTTACCTCCAAGATATACATCACCATTTGATGCAAGTACTTCAGCCATACCATCAGACAACTCAAGAACTGATACATCCACAGTGCCCAATTGTGGATTAATTTAATAGGCTCTTTATCCTATTCCTACAACATTACTTGTAGACTGACTATCTCTTTCATTTAGAAGTTCAAGAATAAAATTATCAACATATTCATCTAATACAAATCGATATCTTAAGTTATTATCATTACAAAATTGTATTGCCGCATCATTTTTAGCCTGCAACTTTCCAGATTTTAAATCATTTTTATAAAAACGATTACTACCTTTAATTTCTAATACAATTTTATATTCTGGTAAGAAAAAATCTGAAATATAAGTTTTTTGTTTGTTATTGAATATATATGGAATTTCATATCCATTCATTATCTTTATATTATTTTCAAAACATTTATCCAAAAAATATTTTTCTAAATTTGATTGATAGGTTATTGAAGTATTTTTATATTTTCTTATTCTATAAGTATAATTAGAAAAATTACAATAACTACATTCAATTTTATTGAATGATATATTTTTAAGATTATGTGGATGCTTATTAAATATTTTTCCACAGCATGAACACTTCAATGATATGCTTCTTAAACCTTCAAATTTATTTCCATTATCTATAGATACTTTAGATGTATATATTGATTGATTATTATAATTTTTTACAACATCTTTATAAATTATTTTTTCTTTATCTATGTCTTTATTATTTATTTTCACTATATAAGGTAACCATGACATAAATTCATTATTTGTAAGATGATGAACCCAATATTTTGTTTTTTCTTCATCAGAAAGATCTTCAAAATCCTTAATTTTTCTTTTAATAAAGATTTTCTTTTTTCTTTTTATGTCATTTGCTTTAAAATGATCTTCAAATGATGTATCTTGTGAACAATGTTGACACCAATATTTTGGTTTTACAACATATTTCATAAATAACATTTTTACATTTCTTCCACATCTACACTTATATGTTACATATAAACTTCTAAAGTAAGATGATTTTAACTCTTTACCATCAATAAGTATTATTATAGATTTTGTTGAAGAATATTTTCTTTGTTTTATTTTATATTCAATAGTTTTAAACTTTACTTCATTATTTTCTTTATCTTCTATTTTAATGATTTTACTTAATAATGTTGGTAATATATTCTCATTCTTAACCATGCGATTTAAATTATCTTTATAGTTAAAAATAATCAACTGTACCACTTCTAAACTAACTCGCTTTCGTGGGAATTTCTTCTTTAGTACAAGATTACTTTTCCTAGTCGATGAACTTTCAACTTGTCACCAAGTTGCTTAGCTGCGCTATACTTACATGTTGTATCATGTTTGTATTTACTTCGGTCATCCAATTCTTAAGATTATTACTATACCCAACACATTAAAGTTGGTGTAAATTTTATGTCACCATAAAATAACAGTACTTAAGACCATTTTTTACGAGAATAATAAGAATGTATCAATTTCTTATATTCTTAATCGTGGAACTCTCCGCAATTAACGAGTTTTTAATTTTTCATTGTTGATGATTAAGCAACAACGCGGATGCAGCGCTCTTTACAACCGGAATCTACTACAACAACTGTCTTGTCTTTTTTATCTTCCATTAAACCTACAGCCAATGCTGCTGATGTTGGTTCATTAATTACCCGTAGTACATTCAATCCAGCAAGCTCACCTGCTGTCTTGGTCGCTGTACGAGCAGCATCACCAAACCAAGCTGGTACTGTAATTACTGCATCTTTAATTTCTTCACCTACATAATCTTGTGCAACTTTCTTCATCTTACCAACAATCATAGATGAAATCTGTTCAGGAGAATATTCCTTGTCATCAATCTTAACATAAGGCTTACCAGACTTATTTACGATATCATAAGTTGCAAGCTTCTGCATCTTCTTTACATTCTCATCATTGAAATCAGCACCCATCAAACGTTTTACAAAACTGATAGTGTTCTTTGGATTTGTTACCATTGCACGCTTTGCTGCATTACCAATCTTCACTTCATCTTTTGTAATCTGTACTACTGATGGTGTTGTTCTTGTTCCTTCTTCATTTACTACCACAACTGGTTTACCTGCCTCAATTACTGCTACACACGACATACCCGTGCCTAAATCTAGGCCTAAAACTTTACTCATTTTAAATTTAATCTTATATATGTTTTTATTTATCTAATTAATATATAGAAAAAAGTGTGCCAGAATTTCATGATTACAAAATTCTGACACATTGTCATATATTTGTGACAAAATGTCACTCTGTTACCTCAATCTTATTGATAAAATAATTTGCCGTTAAGCTAAACTTAACTATTACCTTAGTGTCCCCAATTTCCAATGAAATCATCCATGGTGCTAGTTCAACATCTAATTTATCTGGGCCATCAACCTTCTTTACATCAAACTTACCACCGGTAACATCAGTTACTTTCTCAATAAGAGATTTGACACTACCAATCTTACAATTCAATAATGCTTGTCCTAAAAGAACTTCAACGATACGTGAAGCTCCACTCTGTTTCTTCAATTGCTTCATAAAAATTCATATTTAAAAGTTTTACCAATATATAATATAATATTCACTAGGATGGCGGCTGGGGCGGTCAGGGAGCGGAAGAATATGCTTCAGTATATTCTATCAGCCTAAGACTTTTTAGTTGTTCCTGGTGACTTTTTAGGGTTTTTATTCTTTCTTCTAGTATACATTTTCTGAAATGCATGAACCTCTTCTGGTTCTACATAATCAACTATACGATATTCATGCTTCAACTTTGCTTTTATTCTCTTATCATTATCTTTATAGTCTGAAATTTTCTGCTCAAGAAAAGCTTTATCTTCATTAGGACCTTCAGACAACATACAAAACCATTTTGTCCATTCAATACCAGTTCTTGTGTGATACTGATATCTTGATTCAATATTGTATAAGTTACTCATTTGTACAATCTAAGAATTTGTTACCTCTAAAACCAAACTTCTCTGAAATTTCTTCTGAAGTCATATCTTTTACTCTATTATAGAAAGTAAACCATATTGGGAGAGCAAATACAAGCAAACATATTGTTGCTAAAGATATATCGTCAACTACTAATACAGTAATGAATGCTGACAATATTCCAAGACAAAAATGAATTGTCAATGAATTGATATACTTATGCATCGTATGATGTAATTTTCTTGTTAGTATAATAAATGAGAATACACATATTGTGAATAGCTGCTCTGAAATCAAAGCTATGTAATGTATCAGATGATGCATTATCATCATACAAATCTAATACACATGATTCAACAATACAATTTGATGACTCATCTTCATCAAATATCTTCTGTTTCGTTGCTATTCGCCAGATTTTCCATTTGATATCTGATTCCGACAATCTTGATACCGCATTCAAACAATCATTGATATTAGGATATAAATCAAGCATCTGTCTTGCTATCTTACCAATGATCTTTTCAATATTAGCATTAATCTTAGCATATATAACTTGAGGATTTGTATTTATCATGATTTTACTTTTTATATTAATATCTAATGATTCCACCAGCTCTTTCAATATCAAAGTTATGTAAAGCCATCATACCTTTGATTACATTCACAATGCCATCTAAAGTCTTCTTATCAAGAAGCATGGTATAAATGACATCTTTTACAGATGGCCATGAATCTCTAGTGAAATATCCATTCATACCTTTAAAAATATCTTCTACCAACTGATCAAAATTAATGGTAACTACTTCATTGAGGTATTCCTCATTACCATAATTTTCTGCGACAACACTAAGAGCTTCTGCAATATGCAATTTAACGAAATCAATAATCATAGTCTACTTTAACTTATTTATTCATTTACATCTTTCAAATCATCTTCTTCACAAGGACGAGATGCATTCTTATATTCATCTGGGAGATTGATCCATGTTGTGAAGAGAATAGGTCTAGCTTCATAGTAATTACAACCAGATTCATAAGAATACATAGCTTTTACAGCATTTGCAACTTCTGTTGTCAATGAACCTTTAATTGTGTACATCAATGGATCATGTGTACCATATTTTGTTCTTACAACTACACAACGTTCCAATTCAGCAAGCTTAGATTCATGAATATCAGTTAATGGATCAACTCCATTACCATATACCTTAATATATTCTTTTGCTTTCTTTTCAAATTTAGATTCTATAATCAAACCAGAAAGATTCAACTTACATACATTAATAAGGAATTCCTTATTATCAATAAATGCATTAGCTAATGAATCTTCAGAACCAATACCATATTCTTTAAGATTTTTATTTACAATATTCATTTTAAAATACTTTGTCATTACATTGAAAATTTCATTGTAAAAACATTTCTTATCCATTTTTGTTGTAAGATTGTACTTCTTCTTACCACAAGCAATTTTTGTAAGAAGATTCTTAATACCTTCTGACATGTAAATTGTATTACGTGTTTTCTTACCAAAAATATCTTTAATTGTATTCATAATCATAATAATTTTAAATATTTAACTTACAATAATAATATAGAACAACTTTGATTTATTTCAAAATATTTTCAAATATTTTTTAGCAATGTAAAATTTCTGAATATTTTACAAGAGCTTCACGATATGTAATCATCTTAGCATCAGAAAAATCTAACACAAAGCCAATCAATGTATCAATATCTTTCTGTTCCATCTTAACAATATTGTTGTTCATAATACGATTGCAAATCAAAATACGTAAAGCTTCAAGAGTGAAATCATAAATTTCACTTGGTAAATATGTTGAACAGAAATTAGCATTAATCATTGCAAGTTCTGTACCATAGTCTTTTAAAGTCTTTGTAATCATAATCATAAAATTTTAAAAATTAAACTTCTTATTTTGAACAGATTTAATATAGAACAATCTTGATTTATTTCAATCTTGTTGCAAATAAATTTAGAAATGAATTTAAAAATTTCAAAATAAATGCAAAAAAGTGAATGACAATTGTCATTCACTTGGTATCAATCCTAGTACTTCAAATGTAGGTTTTACACCAGTACCAAGATATTTGTCATATATGTATTTTTCACAATTTTCAAGCTTGTCTGTCCATTTTACCCATCCATGTTCATTTCTTTCACAAAAATCCCACCAATGAAAAAACAAGAACTTCTTTCTTTTCTGTACTGCATATTCTTTAATAAGATATGTAGTATCATTATAAGTATACTGCTTGAATATTCTCCTTACTACTATACGATATTTTTGTTTCAGTATAGCATCATTTATAGCAGATATGAATTCTTTCTTTTCTGCTTTATCTAACTTACTTAAATCACCAGTCGTCATCACTATCATATAATGGGTTATCATAAAAACCAGAATCAGAATAGATATCAACATCATTGTCTTCATCATACTCTGTACATTCAAACCATCCATCCTCTGGCAAATCGTTTTCATCAATTACTTCTTCACCATTTGCATAATTCAAATAGCCATTTCGATCTGTTGTCACATAATCTCCATTTTGTTGCCATTCTTCGGTTGTATATCTGTTGCCTTTGTTGATGTAAGACTCTTGCAACATTTCTTCTTTAGTCATCAAATCAATTTTCACTTCCATTAAAATTATATACTTAGATTAAAAATAAGGTTAAATAGTTTCATGAACAATAAAGCAATAATTCTTCCAAATATAAATGCTAATAATATATCATATCCTATATATCAAACAAATTATATCTTAATATTACATAAATTATTACATAAAGAAGAGAGAATCCTAAGATAAATTTTTCTTGATATTTTTCTGGTACTGCAAAACTTACAAATATAGCTATTACAGCACCAATCAACATACATAGAATTTCTTGCATAGTATTTACTTTTCTACAAGATTGTCAATCATCATTGCTTTACCCAACATAGTATCACCGCCAGAAAGTACAGCAGCATCATTATTGATGTTATATTCAATAGTCTGTAATGCACTAACTGCATGGTTATGTGAATAATAGATATTGTTTGTTTTGCTTCTGTACAAGTCAGCAACGGGATTCAACCAATAATAAGTGCAAGATACCTGACCTTTTGAATTCAGAAACCAATACTTTCTGGTATCACTAACAATATCATCTGTATTGACAATCTCCATCTTTCCATTATTCACATCTCTCACTTCCATTTCTTGAATAAATCTCAAAGGACTCTTGCCATATCCCTTTCGTGGAATAACTACAGTTGGTTCTTTGATGATTTCAACAACACGATTCTTTGTTGGATTGCTAGCTGATACTTCTCTTGCCTTATCCTTATTATCTGATAGTACAATCAAATCACCTTTAGAATAATTAGAAATATTGAAATTAGTAATTGTCTTATCGAAAAGACCAATCTTAGTAAGGTCTTCAAAATTAATATCCTTAAGGCAATCTTTTCTAGTAACTCCATATTGGTTTGATAAAAATGTAATGCCATTCACTACATAAACTTTATCATTAACATTAAGCTTAATCAATGGATTTGCTTTAACATACTTGTATACAGGAACTGGATTTATCATAATCTTATTTATTTATAAAGTAATAATTCAATACGACATCTCTTGAATCTTTCAAGATTTCACTGTTTCTATCACCATGAACAACATAAATTCTCTTATTAGTAAAACCAACAACAGTACCATGTTCAAGGCATTTTCTATATTCACCTGGATCACAAAATACAACTTTGTCACCATATTTCAAAGTGGTTCCAAGAAAATCTGTTAAGTTGGTTAAATTCTCTTTATTGTGCTCTTTCATAAGTCTTACCAAAAATATCTGGTTTGCACGGATAGAATTCACCATTTACACCCTTGATAATATAATCATTGATAGAGGCTTCCATATCACCTTCTAGAGTATGAATTACTAGAGTAGTACCTTTGTTTTCAACTGTCCCACCCATAAAATTATCTATCTCTGTCAAATTCTTACCATTCCATTGAATTGCTTCAATAATAACAGGTTTCTTTCTATACTTATTAATCATTTGTTTTATTATATTTGTTTAACGTATCTAATATAGAACAAGTGCATGAAATTTCAAAATAAATTCAAAATTCCATGCACTTTTTAAAATTATCCGTTCAGTTTAATCCTTGTCAAATCATCCCATTCGATAATACCATCATTTACTAAGTCATCTATCAATAGTTTGTTGATTTTCCATCCAGTTCGCATTCCAATTTCAGAAACATCTAAACTGTCAGGATATCTCTCTTTACAAAGCTCTATTATCAATTGCTTCTGAGCTTCTACGGCTTCTTTTCCTCTGTTATTCATAATTTTACTTTACAAATTCTGAATCATCTATAATACATATCTTATTCTCTTTAAATGATTTTTGTACATCTATGATTCTTTGATTAGTACTTCCTCTGAATGGTATTGTTATGTTTCGTTTTTCCTTTACATAAGGGCCATCAATTATAACATCA
>OHAU01003455.1_pt1 | contig 12585 bp, 8 predicted proteins | sample 1577181 | NCBI WGS metagenome assembly OHAU01 (sample SAMEA3541472, study PRJEB24748) | human gut metagenome | biome: human gut; feature: human-associated habitat; material: faeces | place: China | collected 2012
ACAGCCAGATTTTTGTTGATTTTGAAGAAAATAAAAAGAAAAGAAGTTTTAAAAGAAAAATGGTGCTGGCCATAATCCCCAACACCAAGTTTGTCTACAGTCTGAGCCGGTGTTTTTAAACACCGGCTTCATTTGTTATATGGCAGCTGCTTCATAAAGAAAAATGGCTTATTTACTGATTTTTGCTTTTGCAGAAAGTCCCTTACTCTTGAAGAGCTTTTTATAGGCGGAAAGCTTGCTTGCTGGTACTTTTACTTTCAGCTTCTTGTAGTTGTTTCTGCCGGCTTTGGTGAAAGCACTTTTTCCTACGGTACCGGAGGTAAGCTTCTTGGACTGAATGCTGACAGAAGTAAGGGCCTTGCAGTCGTAGAATGCTTTTTTGCCAATGGAAGAAACTTTGTAGCCAATCTTTACAGTCCGTAAAGCACTGCAGCCCTGGAAAGCACTGGTGCCGATGGAAGAAATATTCCTGGCAATGGTTACTTGTCTTAGCTTTCGGCAGTTTTTGAAAGCTCCGGAAGCAATGGCTGTGACTTTATAGGTCCGACCGTTTGCCTTCACAGAGGAAGGAATTGCTGCAGTCGTGATGGCTTTGGACTTTGACCGCTTTAAAGTAACAGAGGTACCATTTTTATTAACTGTGTAGACATTGTAAGAATCACTGAAGGATTTCACTACTGTAGTCTGAGGTTTATCATCTTTGTTATTTGAACTTGAGGTAATCTGGAAATCTAAGGTAATAGTTCCAAAATAGTTGTTCTGGCCTGTAATGGTTACAGTGGCAGTTCCGACTTTTTTGTTATTGCTGTAGGTAACTTTATAATCCTGTCCTTCTATAAGTTTTTGCTTTCCAAGAGTAATAGTTGGAACTGGTTTTAGAGCTTTTCCAGTATAAGCATAAGTCGCTTTAACTCCGGTTACAGATGCCTGAGAAAGGTCGCAGGCATAACCAATGTTGTTCTTACGTGCATATGTAATGGCAGCTGAGTTAGAGGAGGCATAAATGGTGGCGTAGTATACATGACCGCCGGAATACCAGTAGGAGCCTTCCCATACAATGTCATCCCCGATGTTGATTACGCTGTCTGGCAGAGTGACTGTTTCAAGATTAGAGCAGAAAGCAAAAGCTTCCTTTCCAATAGTGTGGACACCGTTTTCAATTACGACTTCCTTCAGATTGGGCAGATAATTAAATGCATTTTCTGAAATACTGGTAATCCCGGATTTTATAACTATTTTTTTTACCTGATTTTTCATGGACTTCCATGCCGTGCCGCTCCAGAAACTGTAGCCTCCCTGAGTGGAAGAAACGGGGAAACGATCGTTTTCATCCGTGGAGATATTAAGTGCACCCTGACCGGAAATGGTGAGAACACCATTTGCAAAATCCCAGGTAGCATTTTCACCTGCAGTACGGTAAATCTTTTTGGAGGCTGTGCCGTCATTTGCATCAATAGAGTAAAAATTAACAGTATTGGCATTGGAGGCGTAGTAAACAACCTTGGAATCTTTAACGACAGGCTGGCAGTCGGATACGGGCGCAGCAGTGGTGTATTCCCTGCTAAGTACATTTCCCTTACCATCAACAAAGAGGTAATGAAGAGTACTGGAAGAAAGAGAATCATCAGCAGATGCGTAATTTTCTGACGAAGAATCGTCTGTATTTTCATATTCTTCCCAGGAAATCATGAAACGGTTTTCTGTGATTGGAGTGATCTTTACCCCCATAAAACTCTTTCCATTGCCAGTGTAGTTGGTAAGGTATTTTACAGAGGTTGCTTCTTTTGAAAAATCAGAAACAGGAGTAATTGTAAGGTAAATATTATGAGGAGTGTCACTTGTCACATTGTCATACTGGGACTGGTCGATGGTCGTTCCGATACACAATACACTGTCAGCAGAAACAGCCATACCATCTACGCTTGCGTAGCAGTTCAGTGCCCATACGGAAGTACGGGAACCACCATAAGGAAGAAGCTCGATAGTTTTTTTATCAAGGGTGGTACTGTCGTATCTGGAAAGTTTGGTACAGCGGGAACCCTCGCTTTGCTCCAGAACATACAGATAAGAGGACTGCGATTTGATATACTGGGCAAAGGAGTGCCACAGATCACAGCTTACGATCTTTCCGGTCATGGAAGCCTGGTCAACGGCAATCATAAGGAATCCCTGATGTCCCTGTCCAACAGATTCATCTACATAGCCTTCATGACCGGTTACAATATAGAGAGTTCCGTTGGTTTCTGTCATTTCCACACATCCGTAATCGAATGGATAGCGAACCTCTCCTCCAAATAAATCCGGATTGCTTGTAATGGAAGCCGCACCGCTGCGATTCCAGTTTGTATCATATCGGATGACACGGATAACCTCGGCGGAATTATCTTCGGCGGTGTTATTTTGTCCCTCTACCAGGTAATATCCATCAGATCCTGCATAAAAACCACCCCATAAAGGAAGCTCCATGGGAATTTCTCTTTTGTCTGTAATCTGCAGGCTGTTGTCATAGTATTCAATACCGACGCTGTTTGTTTTGCGGAATACTCGCATATAGCCGTTGGAAATAGAAATAAGGTCAGAAGAACGCCTTAATTTAACACTAAGGTTATCTTGCGCAGTAGGGGTGAGAGAGGCTGCCTGTACCTGTCCTGGAAATGCCAGCAGATATAAAAACAGACAGCAAAATAATAGGGATGTCAGTTTTTTGATCTTTTTCATAAGTTTCTCCTTGCTGTGTTGCTTTTCATGATTCTTATTATAATAAGTTTTGGGTAGAGTTGCAATCATAATGATAATGTTTACAGCAGAAAAAGTGAAAAGCTGTAAAAAAACAGCAATTCTACATTTTTTATGGAGATTTCTGACATGGCACCTACCTGTGGAACTGTTTTGTGAGACTCATCAATAATAAGAAGGAAATCATCACCAAAGTAGTCCAGAAGTGTATAGGGCGGCTGTCCTGGTTCAAGACCGGAAAGATGCCTAGAATAATTTTCGATTCCGGAGCAGAAGCCGGTTTCCCCGCTCTCTGGCGAGGATTTTTCTAATTTAAAAATTTCTTCAATTCATCCATAAAGGTACTGACATCTTTAAACTCCCGATACACAGAAGCGAATCGCACATACGCCACCGAATCCAGATCTTTTAAATGGCTCATCACGATTTCTCCGATTTTCGTGCTGGAGATTTCTTTATCTTCGGCATTAAAGATGTCGCCTTCTATGGCATCGATCATGGCTTCCAGCTTATCGCTGGCAATGGGACGTTTGTAGCAGGCGCGGCGGACACCGTTGATCAGTTTATTGCGGTCGTACTGCTCACGGTTCAGATTCTTCTTGATTACGGTTAACGGGATTGTCTCCACATTCTCATAAGTGGTAAATCTTCTTCCACAGGAATCGCACAGTCTTCTGCGTCTTATGGAATTGGTCTCTTCCACTGGTCTTGAATCTACTACTCTTGTATTATCCTGATTACAGTATGGACATCTCATGTATTTATTTCCCCTTCCTCATGTCTCCCCTTCTGCCATACAATCCGGGCAGCAGACTTTCCTCTTTTCTGTTTGCTCAGTAACATAAAACGGACTGAATTACCTATTTCTTATTATACTTTAATCATAGAAAGTATGTCAATAAACTCCATACATATTTTCAGACTTTTTGCATAATATCATAAAAAACAGGTGCTTTTCATGCGTATTTGCGAATTAAAGCAAAAAGAAGTGATCAATATCTGTACCTGCCGTACACTTGGCTGTCCGGTGGATGTGGAATTTAACTGTGAAACCGGATGTATTACCGCCCTTGTGGTTCCCGGACCTGGCAGTTTCTGCTTTTGTTTCTGGGGAGCCGGAAGTGAATATATAATTCCATGGAATTGTATCCGGCAGATCGGAGATGACATTATCCTGGTAGAAATTGATGAAAAGTATTGCTGTAAAAAGGCTTAATTCTATTTTCCCAATTGTCAAGGGGCAATAATTTTTATATTTTCCCGAAAAAAGAATATTTATCCTCCCACGTGAGAATCATTGTTACTGTTCACTTCGTTCTCAGCAGCACGCTTCGCGATGCACAAAAGGAGGATTCAAATAATGGCACTTAACAAAGTTGAAATTTGCGGAGTCAATACATCGAAGCTTCCGGTACTGAAGGCAGAAGAAAAAGAAGAGCTTTTTCGCAGGATCAAGGAGGGTGATGAAGAAGCCAGGGAACTTTACATTAAAGGAAATCTGCGGCTGGTTCTCAGCGTGATCAAGCGTTTTTCCAACAGCAGCGAAAATATGGACGATCTTTTTCAGATTGGCTGCATTGGGCTTATAAAAGCAATTGATAATTTTGACACTACATTGAATGTAAAATTTTCCACTTATGCAGTGCCTATGATCATTGGAGAGATACGAAGGTATCTTCGTGACAATAACAGTATCCGGGTGAGCCGGTCTCTGCGGGATATTGCTTATCGAGCAATTTATGCAAAAGAAACCTATATGAAAACAAATCTGAGGGAGCCTACCATTGCGGAAATTGCCAGCGAAATAGGGATAAATAAAGAGATGATCGTATATGCTATGGATGCGATACAGAATCCGGTGTCACTTTTTGAACCGGTTTATACGGAAGGCGGGGATACGCTTTATGTGATGGACCAAATCAGCGATAAGAAAAACAAGGAGGAGACCTGGGTGGAAAATCTGTCCCTCCGGGAAGCTATAAACCGGCTGAATAAGCGGGAACGGCATATTATTGATCTGCGTTTTTACGAGGGCAAAACCCAGATGGAGGTAGCTCAGGAAATCGGGATTTCTCAGGCACAGGTCAGCCGGTTGGAAAAGAATGCGCTTAAAACCATGCGGAATTATCTGAGAGCGTGACGGAAATCATAAATCCCGGCATCATGAAATCCGCTCCTTACATGGTCTGCTGCATGAATATATTGCAAAATCGCTGGTTGTTGGCCAGCGATTTTGCTTATTATGCTTCTATTCCAGAATACGTTTGAAAAAGGCCTTCTGCAAGATGTGCGTCACAATTTGTGGGAGATTTTGTCCGGATGAGGGCGCCATAGCGGGCTACGGCAACCGAATTCGGGCAAAATATACCGCAAAGTGGGGCGTGCAGATTGCGGGAATGATTTTTCAAGTACGCTCTAATGCCTTTTCCAATTCTTTTATTACAATTTTAAGAGCTTTAATTCTCGCATACTTCTTATCTACAGATTCCAGGATATGCCACGGTGCATAGGCAGTGCTTGTCTTGGCAAGCATTTCATCTACGGCCCCTTCATAAGCATCCCATTTTTCGCGGTTGCGCCAGTCTTCGTCGGTGATCTTCCACTGTTTTTCAGGGTTGTTCTGGCGGTCGGTGAAGCGGGCCAGCTGGGTGTCTTTGTCGATCTGGACCCAGAATTTGATGATCACGGCACCCCAGTCGGACAGCTCCTTCTCGAATTCATTAATCTCGTTGTAAGCACGTTTCCAGTCGTTCTCGCTGCAGAAGCCTTCCAGACGCTCTACCATTACGCGGCCGTACCAGGTGCGGTCGAAGATGGCAATGTGACCGTCTTTGGGCAATCTGGTCCAGAAGCGCCAGAGGTAATGACGCGCCTTTTCGTGAGGTTCCGGGCTGGCGATTGGATGGACCTCAAAGCCACGGGGATCAAGGGCTTCTGTGATCCGCTTAATATTGCCTCCTTTTCCGGCTGCGTCCCAGCCTTCATAAGTAATGATCACCGGCACACGCTTGCGGTACAGACGGTTATGCAGTTCGCCCAGCTTCTTCTGGAGATGCTTCAGCTCTTTCTTGTATTCTTCATCCTCGATCACCTTGTCTGTCAGTTCGATTTCCGAAAGCTTCGGCATTTTCTCAAGCGGAAAAATGTTTGGGAGAAGCGGTGCGCTGTGTGTGCTGTTCTGCAAGGCTACCTCAATGTTATTTACCATTATTTCAAGAACCTGAAGTTCTACGAAGTTGCGGTCTTTTGCATCAATAATATACCATGGTGCAATAGAAGTATTCGTATCTGTCAGATAGCGGTCGAAAACCTTCTGGCAATGTTTGTAATGTTCGTTCTGCCACTTGTCAAAGGCATCCACACGCCATTTTGTATCCTGCTCTTTGTTAAGCTTCTCAATACGTCTGGTCTGCTCTTTTTTGTCAATCTGCATGAAAAATTTCAGAACCAGATAACCGTTGTCTGTGAGCTGTCGCTCGAAATGTTTGATGCTGTCGATCCGCTTTGCATAATCCTCTTCTTCCAGACCATTCAGACAGTCTTTGCAGGTCTGCTCCATCCAGCCAGAATCCAGAAAGGTAAATTTGCCGGCTTCCGGAATCTGATTGAAATACCGGTACAGAAATGGTCTGCGCAGTTCATCCTCTGTAGGCTTTGACATGGTTGCTACTTTAAAGAAGCGGGGATCAATGTATTTGATCACTCTGCCGATTGTGGTACCTTTGCCAGATGCCCCCCAGCCTTCAAAAAGTACCAGCACAGGCAGCTTGTGTTCTTTCAGCTTCATCTGCTGCTGATACAGCTTCTCGCCAGCTTCTTTAATCCGTTTCTTCAACTCCTCTTTTTCCGGAATCTCCTCCGGGATCCAGGTTTTCAGCATAAACACGTCCTCCTCACGTATTATTATTTTCAAACTTAAAGCATTTTTTCTGTTAAAAGCAAATTCTATTTTTTTTATATTCATATTATTTTCTGCATTATAACATAATCATTCCCATTTTGCACGAATTTAACAAACATTTAACCGAATTTCGATTGCGATCGTTATCCTCTTATATACAATCCGATATTTTTGTGTTATTATTAAAAATCATATTTTGTGTAGGTTTTACGAACACATAGCGTTTTGTATGTTGCGCCTTTCTTTTCGTAGCTCAGATGTTTAAACTTACCCAAGGAGGAAGTCCCATGCCTTTATCTGTCTTCATAGAAATGACCCTGTCTGCCATCCTTACCGTCTGGTCGCCTGGTCCCAATAATATTCTTTTGCTGTCCACAGCCAGCAAATACGGCATTTCCGGTAATATCCGCTTTATGACCGGAATCTGGAGCGGATCTCTCACTTTGATGTGTCTTTCCGGACTGTTCTGCAGTACTCTTGGGAAAATCATTCCAGGGATCCAGCCGGTTATGAAATATCTAGGCGCAGCTTATGTACTCTATCTTGCCTGGCAGACCTGGCGCAGGATTCCGCCCTCTGACAATGTCCAGGACAAAAAGCCAACCTGGCTGATGGGATTTTTCCTGCAGCTGATAAATGTAAAGATCATCATCTATGGGCTGACCATGTTTTCCGCTTATATTCTGCCCTATGAGGCAAGGGTTCCTATACTGTTTTGCTTCGCTGTATATCTGATGTTTCTTGGAGCCCTGGGAAATCTAATCTGGGCATTTGCGGGAAATGTACTGAAAAGATTTTACAGCAGTCATTATAAGCTGATGAATGGAATCATGGCCCTGCTGCTGGTGTGGTGCTCTCTCAGGATCACTGGATTACTGTAAGACAGGCCAAAAACACCTCCCGGAATATGTTGGTTACTCACATTCCGGGAGGTGTTTTCTATAGGGCACTGTTCAATTTATGAGACACATGTATCAAATTGATACATGCTTATGCTGTCTTACTTAAATGCATCCACCAGTTCCTGACCATCGTCATATCCCTGGTTTTTCAGTTCTTCTACAAACCACTGGTCTACGCCTTCTACCGCCTCTTTAAAGGAATCAATATCCATATCCTCTTTTGCGGTAAAGGTAACGCCATTTTTCTCTTCCCAGCGGTTCATGATCTCATTGGCACCGGAGCGGTTGATGTAACGCTCATACTCAACAGCCATTCTTCCAGCCTTGTCTACAACAGCCTGCTGCTCTGGTGTAAGGCCATCATAGATATCCTGATTGATACAGAAGAACAGACAGTCATAGATGGCATCCCACATGGAGCAGTATGGCTGAACCTCCTGTACACTGGCTGCGTCGATTGCAGGAAGCGGATTCTCCTCTCCCTCTACGGTGTTCTGCTGAAGGGCTGTGTAAGTCTCGGACCAGTTCAGGTTGGTTGCATCTGCCCCCCATCTCTTATAGCATTCCATAAGAAGATTGGAGCCTGCAACACGGACTTTCAGGTTCTTCATATCGTCCACCGATTTTACTTCACGCACACTGTTGGTCAGTTCACGGAAGCCGTTCTCCGCAATACCCATGCAATGCAGTCCATACTCACTGAGGATTTCTTTCATCTTCTCTCCTGCCTCACCGTCAAACTTGGCATCTGCGTCTTCCACAGAATCATAAATAAACGGCAGGGAGACTACGTTAAATCTCGGATCAAATGCAGAATAAATCAGGTTGGAATGCATGGAAATCTGTACCGGGTCTCCGTTCATCAGTGCCTGGATTCCCTCGGACTGGTTTCCGTTTGTCAGCTGGTCTGCTGCATATATGTTTACTTTTACTTTTCCTCCTGTAGCTTTTTCCATCAGCTCGCCGAACTTGCGGCCGCCATCAGCCCAGGTAGAAGTCTCAGTTGTGGAGCATGCAAAATTCCAGGTAGTCTCCTCCCAGCCAAGGTCACTGTAATCGCCAATTCCGGTAAATGCCTCTACCAGCTCTTCTGCATCCTCGTATCCCTGGGATTTCAATTCCTCAATGAACCACTCATCTACACCGTCAACAGCTTCCTTAAAGGACTCAATGTCCATATCCTCTTTTGCAGTGAAGGTAACGCCGTTTTTGTCTTTCCAGCGGTTCATGATCTCTTCATCACCGGAGCGGTTGATGTAACGTTCGTACTCTACGGCTTTCTGTCCTGCCTCGTCTACAACAGCCTGCTGTTCCGGTGTAAGACCATCATAAATCTCCTGGTTGATACAGAAGAACAGGCAGTCATAGATGGCATCCCACATGGAGCAGTATGGCTGAACCTCCTGTACACTGGCTGCGTCAATTGCAGGAAGCGGGTTCTCCTGACCCTCAACTGTGTTCTGCTGAAGGGCTGTGTAAGTCTCAGACCAGTTCAGGTTGGTTGCATCTGCGCCCCATCTCTTATAGCATTCCATAAGAAGGTTGGAACCGGCAACACGGATTTTCAGGTTTTTCATATCATCCACAGATTTTACTTCGCGGACACTGTTGGTCAGTTCACGGAAACCGTTCTCTTCAATTCCCATGCAATGGAGTCCGTACTCACCAAGAATTTCTTTTAATTTCTCACCAGCCTCACCGTCAAACTTAGCATCTGCATCTTCTACAGAGTCATAAATAAACGGCAGGGAAACTACGTTAAATCTTGGGTCAAATGCAGAATAGATCAGGTTGGAATGCATGGAAATCTGTACCGGGTCTCCGTTCATCAGTGCCTGGATTCCCTCGGACTGGTTTCCGTTTGTCAGCTGGTCTGCTGCATATATGTTTACTTTTACTTTTCCTCCTGTGGCCTTTTCCATCAGCTCGCCAAACTTGCGGCCGCCGTCCGCCCAGGTAGAAGTCTCAGTTGTAGAGCATGCAAAATTCCAGGTGGTTTCCTCCCAGCCAAGATCACTGTAATCTGCGATCTCATTGAAGGAATAATCCCCGTCTCCGGCTGCAGAAGCTGCGGATGAGCCACTGTCACCAGAGGAAGAATCTCCGGAATATGCACCATTTTTAGCAAGTGCTCTCGGAAGAGCCGTTGAAGTTACCGGAATATAGGTAACCACAAGAAGCACGGCCACACAGGCTGCCAGCATGGGCATAACTGCTTTTGAAATTTCCTGAAGGGTAACTTCCATGCCTTTTTTGATCTTGATTCCGATTGCCACAAACAGGTTGACACCAACCGGCGGAGTTACCTGTCCAATTGCAAGGTTTACAGTTGCCATCACACCAAATGCAACCACATCATAGCCAAGTGCTTTGCATACCGGAAGCATAACCGGAATAAAAATGTACATAGCAGAGTTTGCATCGATGAAGCAGCCTGCAATCAGGAAAATAATGTTTACGATCAGAAGGAAGGTAAACTGGTTATGTGCAATGCTTCCAAGAAGCGCTGAAGCTGCGTCTGCGATACCGAATTTGGTACATACATAGGAAAACAGGGAAGCACTTGCTACGATCAGCATGATTCCACCAGTTGTTTTCGCAGAATCCACGCAAATGTCAAACAGGTCTTTTAATTTAACCTCACGATAAATCACCATACCTACAAACAGACCGTATACAACAGATACAGCCGCTGCCTCAGTAGGAGTAAAAATACCGCCATAAATACCACCCAGAATAATAACCGGCATTAAGAATCCCCAGAAAGCATCCTTAAATGCATCCCAGCGCTCTTTTGCAGTCGCTTTCTTCTGGGCTGGCTGAATGCCTTTTTTTCTGGCTTCCACCATAACCACGATCACAAGGGCAACGCCCATCAGAATTCCAGGTACGATTCCTGCCATGAACATATCTGCAATAGATACGCCTGTGATAGAAGCATATACAACAAATGCAATACTTGGCGGGATGACAATGGCGATGGAGCTTGATGTTGCCATCAGGGCTGTGGAAAACGGTGCGCTGAAGCCTCCCCGCTCTACCATTGCCGGAATCAGAACTGCTCCAAGTGCTGCTACAGTTGCAGGTCCGGATCCGGAAATTGCGCCGAAGAAGCAGGCTACAATAACGCATACAATGGCGATGCCGCCTCTTTTATGTCCCACGCAGGTATCTACGAATCTGACAAGTCTTTTGGAAATTCCGGCTTTTGCCATGATATTTCCGGAAAGTACGAAAAACGGGATAGCCAGAAGGAGAAATTTACTGATTCCGGCATACATATTGGTTGCAACGATGGTAAGGGAGGTTCCGGAGTACAGGATTGCACAGACGGAGGACAGTCCCAGACAGATTGCAATGGGAACTCCCATGATCAGGAAAACAAAAAATGAAATAAAAAGAACTGCACTTATCATTTATTTATCCTCCTTTTTCAGATTGCCTGTACAATAGTCAAGACAGTATTCAATAAAATGTAAGATCATACATCCGGATCCGATTGGCACGAAGGACCAGAATATCCACTCCGGCCAGTTCAGAACGAAGGTACGTTTTCCGTTTTCCAGCTGTGTGATTACTTTTTCCATACCGAACCAGAATAAGATTGCGGTAAAAATAATGCACAGAACAGTGGTAAGGATAACAGATGGTTTTTTCAGTTTCTCAGGGAGACGGTCTGTAACCAGTGACAGGTTAACCAGTTCTCCTTCGCGGCATGCAAGTGCTGCAGCCATTAAGGTAATCAATACAAAGACTGCGACCACAAGTTCCTCGGTAAAGGACCAGGAACGATGGATCACTTTTCGGGAAAAAACATTTCCCACGGTCAGAACCAGTATCAGCAGGGTAGACACTACCAGAATACAATTTTCTACTGCTGCTACTGCATTCATGATTTTTTTGAAGACTTTCATGATCTCTCCTCCTCTTAATTTACTTGTCAGGTTTTCGTCTTTCGTAAAATGGAACTATCTGTTATGCAGCCGCAGTACGATCCTGCCCGGCAGGGCTTTTGTGTAACAGGAAGTTCCAACGAAATTTCCTGTTACACAAAAAAAATCCGCCCCTGAACTAGGGACGGACCATATTAGACCGCAACCACCCTGTTTCCCCTTTGAAACAAGTACGAAAAGACAACGTACCGACATACGCGATTCCGATAACGGGGAACAACCGTGGAAACCTACTTGATGCAGTTCTTCACTTCGTATCTGGTTCCTGTTTGAAAAAACGGATACTTATGAAGCGTTCGGCTTCCCTTCTCGGGGATGATCTTCAAAACAGACCTGACGCTGCTTTCCACCGACACAGCTCTCTGTAGACAAGGTGCTTCTGTTTCTACTTCTTCCCTTCAAGGAATTTAATCCTTTTTTAATTTAGTTGTTTAACGAACTGAAGTAATTTTACTACCAAAATATTAGGAAGTCAAGTGTAATTATGCAAGTTGCTATTTAATGTGTTGAAAGTTGTTCAAGGCGGACGCATTCGGACAATGGTGATTGCTCACTCGCCGGCGCAACGCTCCAGCGAACTAACTGCTAACTGCGACTAAATCGTTCAGGAGAGCCTTCACGATTAAGTCTCCGTAAGCAGTGGATTTCGCCTACGCTAAAACCGCGCCTGAAATGGCTCGCTAGAGCAATCACCATTGCCCGAATACTGTGTACTGGCTGGGACTTATTTGTACATAGGAACTTTCAACAGGTGGGGGAGGGTGAGTGATTGGCTTCCCTATACTGTATCGGAAACGAAAATTTATGGGAAATTTGCCGGAAATTAGCGACTTTTACAATTTCTATGAAGTATTTACACATTTTAAGGACTGTTTTGCAAGTAAAAAACTTGACATATTATTTTATGCGCCTTCGATATCCCATTTAGATGCTTGATACTTCGTAGCTTTATTGTTTTTACCTGATCTATCATTGCCAAAAAAAGTATCGGGAAACCAATCACTCCCCCTCCCCTCTTCATTAAAAGTTCTTATCAATCAGCAAGTCCCAGCCAGTACACAGCATTTGGGCAATGTGTATTACTCCAGCGAGC
>OHAU01003459.1_pt1 | contig 12567 bp, 7 predicted proteins | sample 1577181 | NCBI WGS metagenome assembly OHAU01 (sample SAMEA3541472, study PRJEB24748) | human gut metagenome | biome: human gut; feature: human-associated habitat; material: faeces | place: China | collected 2012
TTATCTGATACCGTTTTATCAAGAAGGTTTGACGCCATATCCGATGAAATCTTCTTAAATTCATTATACGGCAACTTTGTTCCGCCTGTAATTCTTGCAACTTCTCCCGGATACGAAGAATATGTAACAGGATTATTTTCTGTTCCCGAATCATTAGAACCAAGTTCTAACGATTTATCAAGTACATAATCCCCTCCGCGAAGGTAAACTGTTATTCCGCCGTCAGGATAATTTCCGGAAGAAATAATTTCACGGACTTTATCTCTCGCTTTTTCAAGTGTTTTTAACGGTGAGTCAATCGTACCGTCATTTTCATCATTTCCAGTATTTGCAACATAAATTATATTTTTCAAAATAGGATTATCAATAATTCCGCCGTTATTATTGGTAAAGTTACCGACTTTAATCATTCGGCTTATTATAACGCACGCCTCTGCTCTTGTGGTATAACGTTCACTTCTGAAACTGTTATCTTCATAACCGTAAAGCAAATGCTTTGAATATGCCGCAAGTACATATTCTTTGTCTTTGTTATAAATATCGTAATAATCCGAAATGCGTGAAATTAACTCATTTCGTTCATTTCCACTAACTTCATCAGCACCTATAGCCCTAACGCATATCTTAGCAATCTCGCCCCTTTTTATAGGACGATTATATTTGTCAAATTCATCTTTATAGATTAACTGTTTTTGCAATGCTTTTTCAATATAAGGTGCTGACCAGTTTTGAGGCTGAGGTGTAACTTCTATATCCATTGCGGCTATAACCATTTTTATAAATTCATCAACATTTACATTGCTGTCAGGTCGGAAAGCAAGATTATCGCCCTCTACAATCTTTTTATCTGTCAATTCATTTATAAATCTTAATGCCCAATGACCGCTTACATCTGTATAATCTGCAAATACAGATGTTGCCCCAAGCTGAATAAATATAATTGTTGCTAACATTATAGCAATCTTTTTCACAGCTAGTCCTCCCATATAAATTACTGTATTCCAAACGAACTCATTTCAAATTTCGGAAGCCCTTCAACAAGTAATGTTGCCGACGATGAAAGTTCCAAATTACCGTTATCATATGATACAAAACCTGGATCTGACGTTGAAACATAATTTCCCGACGCCGCTGTCAGCATTTGCGAACCTCTGAATCCTTCCTCATTTTGTGTACCGTTAAAATTACTTAGCGGTATTGCTATGTTTATTATCATATTATTTTTAAATTCATTTGTTTTCGACATATTCGGATGTTCATAAAAATAATTATACAGTTCCGGAAATTGTTTACCGTAAACAGGCAAATAATTTTCCATTTGCTTTTTCAAATCAGCGACTTTTGCACCGTTAATTGTATTTGCAACCTCAACACCGGAACTGTTTATTATCGTATCGGGATATAAAGTACCGTCATCGGCAGTTTCAATTTCTTTGTATTGAAGTGTGTTGAAATATGCCTCATTGCAATCCACGAACAAATTATTGAAAATTCTGTTTCGTGTGCCTTCCGCAGTTATTGCTCCGATGCCGTTATTTCCGTTACCGTTGCCGCCGTCGCCGATATTATAGAACAAATTTTCATATATATTAAGTCCGCATCCCCGATTATCTGTACGAATTGCTCTTACATTAATCTGATGTCTTCCATTCATTGAACTTTTACCTATATCGTGAAAATAATTATTATGAATTTTATTACCTCGTTCCCAAGGATAATTTGAATTGTTGCAATACAGAGCGTCCATATCGCTGAATTCCGTAACAAGATTATCAAATTCATTACCGTAAATATCGTTATTTACACCGTAGAATATCATTCCGGCATGCGGGCCGTTATGTATATGATTGTTTGCTGCGGTTGCACCCACACATCTGTATCCGAAGTCTATGCCTGTCTTGTAACTTCTTTCAAGTCTGGCAAAGTTATAAATATCGTTATTTGACACAACAATGTTACTCGGTGAAAGCGTCTTATAATTTCCGCAACTTACAAATAAAATTCCATCTTGTCCTACGTCGTGTATTTTACAATCACTGATTTTTATATCGGTTGAAGCGTCAAAACGTATTCCGTTTTCACCGAAACTGTTTATTTCACAATTAATGAATTGTATATTGCTGTTATTCTTACCCGTTATCGCCGAACCGCGTCCACCTTTGAATATAAGATTTTCAAAAACTATATTCTTACTATTCTCTATTCTGAACATAGAGTTAGGAGCTTTTCCGCTTACATCCAATGTCGGTGTTGACATTGTGATTGTAAGTACGGAATCTTTTGGTGCATCCTCAGGTGGATAAAAATATAACATTCCGCTTTGTCTGTCAATGTAATATTCACCCGGTTCATCAAGTTCTTCCGGTACATTTTCAAACCTGTAATACGGCTCTGTATAGTATTTTTCCAAAGCACCTCTGCTTAAATAAACACGTTTTTCCTCCGAATCAAATCTGCTTACAGGGTAATAATCAAATTCATAATTAGGTCCTATTGTTCCCGATAACCAAGCTTGCTCAGGTTTGCTCCATTGTGACGGACGGTCGTAATTCACTTGAAAGCTACATCCATTTGCAATTCCCGACTTTGTTCTTTTTCCGTATTCGTTAGAATCTGTCGGTTTTATCAGCCCTGTATATTCACCGTTCGGCCACCCTGCAAGCTTTTGAACTTCACCGTTAAGGCTTAATTCTGCCTGAGCCTCTTTTTCATCGGAAATAAGGTGTCCTCTTAATGAAATTTCTCCCAAATCCTCAATTTGTGCATCTTTTAGATTATATTGCAAGACACTTCCTGCATTTGGTTTATCAATAATTGCATTTGTAAAATCCGAATCGGCAATGCTCATAGCTGAAAGAGGAATATCAACACCTGCATTTATTGTAACCTTTTCATCTTGATATGCACTTATTTTAAGTAAAGAATCATCTTTTTGAGAATTTATAATCTTTATCGTGTTTGTTACACTGTAAGTACCTTCACGCAACAATATTTCAATTAATTTATCGGAATCTTCTCTCATCTCATTTGCAACGTCTATTGCTTTTTCCAACGTTCTGAGAGGTTCTTCCTCACTTCCGTCCCCACTGTCGTCACCGACAGTGGAAACGAAAATCTTTTGACCGTCCATTAATTGAAAGGGATTGATGCTGCTGCTCGAGGTACCATATTATTTAAGTTATCCCAAAGCATAACCTTTCCTGCGGTTGCACCTGCTGTTGTAAACTTATTAGGATATACTGATTGGTTTGCTTTTGTAATTTCGGTATCTTGTTTTACCGCAACGCTTACAAGCTTACCGTCACTGTCATATGCCGCAAAGATTACTGCATATTTACCGCTTGGCGCATTTACTACCGCTTTACCGTTTTCATATCTTATACTGTAACCAGACGGATCAGGTGTCGGTTCTTCGGTTGGTGCCGTAGTCGGTTTTGCTGTCGGTTTTGTCGGATCATCAGTCGGAGCCACTGTTGGCTTAATCGGATTTTCCGTTGGTGCCGCTGTTGGCTTAACCGGATTTTCCGTTGGTGCCGCTGTTGGCTTAACCGGATTTTCCGTTGGTGCTGTTGTTGGTGAAACAGTTGGCTTAATTGGGTTGTCTGTCGGTGTCGAATTAACTACCTTACCATTATACCACTTTGTATTACCAAGAGCAACAAAAGTATCTTCATCTGTAAATTCGATATTTCTTAACGGTTCTGATATTTTATCTTCTGCCGCAATCGAAATTTCTTCCCACTTTGTTTCAGCTGTTACAGCTACGTTATCTGTTTTATATAACTTACCGCTTTCGGTTCCTACTACTATATATTTGTCACTTGCCCCTACACCGACAATTTTTTCGCCGTCAGCAACAGTGATTTTTACAATATTTTTTGAATCGGTTACTGCATACAATTTTTCCGAACCGTCTACCATAAAATATTGGTCTGCCTTTTCTGCATATAGTGCGTCATAAGGAGCATTTTCTGTCATTGTACCTGCATTGTTATTCTTTAAAGTCCAAGTATATTTTGGTGATGTCGCTTGGAAACTCAAATCATATGCTTTATACTTGTCACATATGAACATTGCAACATTACCTTCACTGTCTGCCGGTTTTGCAACCGCTACTTTTGCATAATATCCTGACGATTTAGGAATTACATATTTGTTATTTGCAAATTGTTTAGTCTGTAAATCAGCCGTTGCGTTAGCTGAATCTTGTCCACCGAATGCAAGTTGATTACCTGATGTTGTCAGCATTGTATTTGTAGTCCAATGCAATGCCGTATTTTCTGTCCATGTCACACCGTCTGTTGATGTGTATGTACTTGCCGCACCGTGAGCTACAAAAATATTATTTGCTTTCCAATATACTAACTGTTGTTGTGAAATTTTGTTACTTGAAATCTCTGCCTTTGAAGCCAGCGGTTGATTTTCACTTTCCTTCCATGTTTTACCGCCGTCTATTGAATAACAAAGCTGAGCAACTGTTCTGTTCTCATCCTTTGCCATTGCAACAATATTATTTCCGTTAGACGCAATATCTACAAAACTGTAACCTTCCGGTAAAAGTTCATCATTAGGTTCTTCCGTCGGTTCAATCGTTGGTGTTGCTGTCGGCACTGTTGTCGGTGTCACCTCCGGTTTATCCGTTGGATTTACTGTCGGTGTTACCTCCGGTTTGTCTGTCGGATTTACTGTCGGTGTTACTTTTGGTTCATCCGTTGGCTTTGCTGTTGGTGTTGCTGTCGGTTCAATCGTCGGTGTTGCCGTTGGTTCTTCTGTCGGTGCCTCCGTAGGTTCAACTATGCTTTTTACAACTTCACCTGTATATGCTTTTGTTGTACCTAAAGCAACAAAGTTATTTTTATCTATAAATTTAATGTTTTTCAATGGTTCTGCTGTTCCGTCGTCATATGATGTCGGTATTTCGTCCCATGCTGTCTCTGTTGTCAATACAGTGTTATTTGTTTTATACAACTTGCCGTTTTCAGTTCCTACCAATATATAATCTTCATTTGTACCGACTCCGACTACTTTTTCACCGTCGGCTACAGTAATTTTTGCGATATTCTTTGAATCTGTTATTGCATATAATTTTTCTGAACCGTCTACGATAAGATATTGACCTGCCTCTTGTGAATATGTTGCATCATAAGGAGCATTTGTTGTTATCGAGCCTTGGTTATTGTTCTGCATTGTCCAAGTGTATTTTGGAGATGTAGTTTGAAAACTTAAATCATATGCTTTATATTGGTTACATATAAACATTGATATATTTCCGTCTTCAGCAGCCGGTTTTGCAACCGCTACTTGTGCATAAAACCCTGATGACTTAGGAATTGCATATTTGTTATTTGCAAATTGCTTTGCTTTTAAATCAGCCGTTGCATTTGCGGAATCTTGTCCGCCGAATACAAGTTGATCTCCCGATACATCAATCATTGTAGTTGTAGTCCAATGCAAATTCTTATTTTCAACCCACACAATACCGTCTTCCGAAGTATATGTGCTTGCCGCACCGTGAGCCACAAAAATATTATTTGCTTTCCAATATACTAATTGTTGTTGTGAATTTTTATTACTCGAAATCTCTGCCTTTGAAGCCAGCGGTTGATTTTGACAAGGCTGCCATGTAATGCCGTTATCTGTCGAATAGAAAAGCCTGCCTAATACTCTTGCTGTATTTTTCGTTAATGCTACAAGCGTTGTGCCGTTTGAAGCAATGTCAACAAATTCATATCCGTTCAAATTTGTAACTGTTGCTTCCGTCAAATTACTTTCGGCTTTCACATTTTCTGCCGCAATATTCATTACGTGCATACTGCTGAAAGCCAATGCCACTGACATTATAAGTGAAACTACTTTTTTCTTCATATTAATACTCCCTTCTGATTTAACTTTATACCACCCGTTTAATTAAGTTCCTATTAGCCTTTTACCGCTCCGACTGTAAGACCTTTTGCAAAGTATTTCTGGAAGAATGGGAAAATGATAAGCATAGGACCTGCCGCAACCATACACATTGCAAAACGAATTGTTACTGACGGTAGATTTGATAAATCAAGATCCACTCCCGTTACAGGAGAACTGTCCGCCATATTCTTTACAAATTCTGCCTCACGCAATATTTTCTGCAATAAATATTGAAGTGAATACAAATTGCTTGATTTAATATAGATAAGTGCCGTGTTCCAGTCATTCCATCTTGAAAGAAGAGTCAACAATGATATTGTCGCTATTACCGGCTTTGAAAGCGGCATAACAATCTTAAAGAATGTCTGTAATTCACTCGCACCGTCAATCTTAGCCGATTCCATAAGTGCCTGCGGCAGTCCTTGGAAAAAGCTCCTTATAACTATAACATGAAACGCGTTTACAAGACAAGGTAATATATACACCCAAATTGTATCACCAAGATGTAGGTATCTTGTTATCCAAATATATGTCGGAATAAGTCCGCCCGAAAACAACATTGTAAAGAATATAAAGAATGTTGCTATCTTTTTATATTTGTAATTCGGTCTTGAAAGCGGATATGCAAGCATTGCCATTACCACTACTCCCAAAACTGTTGCAACTATCGAATAAATAATTGTCACCTTATATGAATCCAAAAGTTGCTGTGGATTTCTGAATACATATTTATATGCCTCTGTCGAAAATACTGACGGGATTAATTTATATCCCTCCGAGAGCAATGTCTGTTCATCCGAAAACGATGCTGAAATAATTAATACAAACGGAAGTATGAATACCAATGATCCCAGACAAAACATTATGTTGATAATTATGTTCGGAATTCTTTTGCTTTTTTTCATTTTCTTCACCCTCCTTTAGAATAACGAATTTTCCGGCGAAATCTTTTTAACAACTAAGTTTGTTGCTATTACCATAACCAAACCAACTGCCGATTGGAACAAACCAACCGCTGTAGTAATACCTATATCACTGCCGGTTCTCAATCCTCGATAAACGTATGTATCAATTATATCGGTTGTCGGATAAAGAAGTCCGACATCTCTCGGTATTGTATAGAACAAACCGAAGTCACCTTTTATTATGTGTCCTACGTCCAATATTGTAAGTGTTACCATAAGCGGTACAAGTGACGGAATTGTGATGTATAGAATTTGTTTAAATCTTCCCGCACCGTCAATCTGCGCCGCCTCAAAAAGTTGTTCGTCAATTCCCATAAGTGCCGCATAGTACATAATTGATTTTAATCCGACTGTTTTCCAAACATTGATTATCGGCAAAATGAATACCCAGTATTTCGGTTCCGAATACCATTGAAGTCCTTCACCGCCGAAGAAGCGGATTATCTTGTTTAAGATACCCATGCTTGGTTCAAGCAAAATGTATGTTATGTAACCTACAATTACCCATGAAAGGAAATGTGGCAGTATCATGCTTGTTTGATAGAATTTTAATGCTTTTCTGCTGCGTACTTCATAAAGAAGAATGGCAATCGTCACTGCTGCGATTAAACCAATAACTATAAACAGTATACCATATCCTACCGTATTTCTTCCTATTCTCCAAGCATCCTGTGATTCAAAGAAGAATTTGAAGTTTTGGAATCCAACCCATTTACTTTTAAAAATTCCTAAGTTATTTCTGTAATCTTTAAATGCAATTATTATACCCAACATCGGTACGTATGCAAATACCAATAACAGAACTATTCCCGGTATCATTAATGCGGAGAGTTCTGCATTATCACGGAAGTCTTTCCAGCGAGTCTTTTTTCTTACTATATTTGCGTTTTCTTTCGGTTTCGACTTTACCTTAATCATTTCATCACCCTCTGTTTCTTTTTTATTTAATTATATTTTATCTGATGCCTGTTCATATTTCAAGTGCAAAAAGTTTACTTTGTGTTAATATTTTGACCTCTTAATTGTGCAATGTGAATATTATTAAATTTTATTTATATCTTTAATTAGCTATTTATACATACATTTTTATATTTTGTGCTTGAATAATTCAATTCTATATGTTACAATCATCTACGAAGAAATATGAAAGACAGAAAAGAGGATTTTTATGTTCAGTGTAATAATTGTTGACGATGAAATGATGATTCGCACAAGTATATCCACATTCATAAATAACTGTGACGTTGGTTTTGAGGTCGTCGGAACTTTCCGTGACGGCAGTGACGCGATTAAATATCTTGAAGAAAACAATGTTGATTTAGTTATCTCTGATATAAGAATGGTACAGGTTTCGGGTATTGACCTTGCTCAATATATTTACGAAAACAAACCTTGGACGCAAGTTATTTTACTTAGCGGATATGCAGATTTTGAATATGCCAAAGCGGCTATTAAATACAACGTCAAAGAATACATAACAAAGCCGACTGATTTTGAAAATCTTAAAAATTCACTTATCAATATGAAGAATTTATTGACAGAACAAAAAAACAACAATATTAATTCTTTCTTTGATAACATTATGCACCTGTATGCAGAGATTGTTTCGATAAATTTGGCTGATGCCAAAGAAATGCTTTGCACTTTATTAGACGAAAATACGCACAAGAACGAAAGACTCGGTCAATATGCTTTCAATATATTTGAAATAATCATTGATAAGCTCTACGCTAATCTTAATATCAGAATATCAACCGAAAACGATGATTTTAATGACTTTCCCGATATTACAGATAATCAAAAGGTATATGATTTTTCAATAAAAATGCTTGAAAATATTATAAAACAACTTTCTGCAAAAAACAAAAAGACAGACAACATAGTTGTTGACAAACTTATTCAATTTATCAATGATAATTTTTCAAAGAATATCTCATTGCAAGACGCAGCCGAAAGCGTATTTTTTAATCCTGCATATTGCAGCAGATTTTTTAAAGAACAAACAGGTGAAAATTTCAGTAACTACCTGCTTAAAGTCCGTATGGAACACGCAGTTAAATTACTGAAAGAGAACAAAAAAATCAACGACATAAGCAAAGAATGCGGATACCAAAGTCCGGGATATTTCACACGAGTATTTAAAGATTACTATAATTGTACGCCAAGCGAATATTTACATAACTCATAATTAAATCGAAAGGAATATATTTGTTATGAACAAGATAAAAAACATATGGTTTAATATCAGACATTTTAAATTTAACAGTATATTTCTGCGTACATTTCTGTTTATAACAGTATTGACTGTTATACCGTTTATAGTGCTTAGCATTATGTTTTATTCAAATACTTTGAAAAATATTCGCGAAGAGATTACTTTGGAAAACTCTTATATATTTGATAATTCGGTTAATATTATCGACCGAACATTAATGGAAGTCGATACTTTAACCAGTTCTCTTGCAAGTAACGAAAGTACACAGTTGTATACAATAAACAATGTCAGCACCGATTCATTTAAAACAATCTCACGACTTGCTAAAACCTTGCCTATTATCTATCGATACATTGATTCTATTTACATATATTCAGAGCCGACTGATACTGTAATTATGGATAATAACAGTATTCCGTTGTCCGATTTGAGCGATACTGATTGGATAAACGCTTATCGTGCGGTCACATCACCTAAAGGCACGATAATTCCAAGAAGTAAAAATAACGTATATCCGCAACTTATCACGATTATTAAGCCTATATATGTTGCCGACGAGAAAAAAGGCGCAATTATTATGAACATAAACGCGCAAAGCATTTATAATTCAATGCTTTATCAACAATATAAAGACGGCAGATTGTTTTTTCTTGTAAATGCCGATAATAAAATTATCATTTCAAGTGAATTATCATACTTTAATACTTATCCTGACGATATTGGTTTAAATACACTTACGATAGAATCTAATCCGAAAAACAGTGTATACGAAATTAATGACAAAAATTATGTTGTGCTATCCGGTGACAGTACAATATCGGATTATAAGTATATAAGTGCATATCCTCTTGAACTTTACGAGCATAAGTTATCAACTATGAAATTGCAAATTATCGGTATTTTACTTTTGCTTATGATTATTATTTTCATACTTGCTTATGTTGCGTCTGTCAGAAGTTACAGTCCGCTTAATGAAATTATTTCATTCCTTGATAATTCACAGCCTCCTGCCGACAGTATTGAGGAAGAAGATAAAAACGAACTTATGTATATAATAAACAGCATACAGACGCATATCAACGACAAGACAAAAATGGCTGAAATTTTAGAAGAGCGTATGAAACTTCTTAGAAAATCACAATACGATATGCTCCAAACACAGATTAATCCGCATTTTCTTTACAATACGCTTGAAACAATTAATTGGATGGCTTATAATATGTCCAATTCAGAAAATCCGGTATCTAAATCACTAATTAATCTTGCAAGCTTTTTCAGAAATACACTTACTTCCGGTTATTTTGTTTCTATCGAAAACGAAATAAAATACACCAAAGAATACGTTAATATTCTTGCACTGCGTTACGGTGATTTGTTTGATATAGAATGGGATATTGACGAATCGATTTTATCATATACAATTATAAAAATCTGTTTGCAACCTATTATTGAAAATGCCGTTTATCACGGAATAAAGCAGAAAAATGATAAAGGCTTAATAAAAATCAAAGGCTTGTGTGACGACAACAATATTATCCTCATAGTCAGTGATGACGGTGTCGGAATTGAAAAAGACGATCTTGATGAATTAAACAAAACTCTTTCCGAGACATCTTTTACAAACGAAAAATCGCATATAGGCCTTTCAAATGTAAATCAAAGAATTAAAATTATATTCGGTGACAGCTACGGAATACACGTTGAATCAACAGTCGGTGTCGGTACTGATGTGTACGTAACTATTCCTAAAAAAGAACAATAAAATCACAGGCAAGCCTATTTTACGGCTTGCCTGCTTTGTTGTGTCATTATTTCGATTTATTTAATATTGCGGCTTTAACTGTATTTTTCATAAGCATAGCGATAGTCATAGGACCTACGCCGCCGGGAACAGGAGTTATTGCACCTGCAACCTTTTCGGCACTTTCAAATTCCACATCACCGCATAGTTTCTTATTTTCAAGTCTGTTTATACCCACATCAATTACAACAGCGCCTTCCTTTATCATATCACCTTTAATAAAGTTAGGTATACCGACTGCCGCTACAAGAATATCTGCATTTTTTGTTTTTTCAGCAAGATTCTTTGTCTTTGAATGGCATATTGTAACTGTACCGTTTTGATGTAAAAGCAACATTGCTTGCGGTTTGCCGACAATATTACTTCTGCCGACTATAACACATTCTTTACCGCTTACATCTATACCGCTTTCTTTTATAAGCTCCATTACACCGGCAGGTGTACAAGGTACAAAATCATAATTGCCTACCATAATTTTACCTACGTTTACAGGATGAAATGCGTCAACGTCTTTATTTGGTGCTATTGCGTTAATAATCGTCTTTTCATCAATATGTTTAGGAACAGGTAATTGTACCAAAATACCCGAAATACTGCTCTTATTATTAAGTTCATCTATAAGCTTTAATAGTTCTTCTTGGGTTGTTTCTGCCGGAAGTGCGTACTTCTCCGAATATATTCCGCATTCTTCACAAGCACGCTCTTTATTTCTTACATATACCTGACTTGCAGGGTCTTCACCTACGATGATTACGGCTAACCCCGGATTTATTCCCTCTTTTTTCAGATTTTCTACTTCTGTCTTGAGTTCTGCCTTTATTCTTGCCGAAACTTCCTTTCCCATTAATAGCTTTGCCATTGTCATTCCTCCTATTTTTCTTTTGATTATTAGATAGTATATCGCCCTTTGGCGGTCTGATAAGACATCTGTTCTGATAGCCTATTAAGTCTGTTCTTCCTATCTTAGTAAGTGCTTCGTAAACAAGTTTGTAATTTTCGGGATTTCTGTATTGCAACAATGCACGTTGTACCGATTTTTCATGCGGAGTTTTCGGCACATAAACTTTTTTCATTGTAAACGGGTCTATTCCTGTATAAAACATACAAGTTGAAATTGTTCCCGGTGTAGGATAAAAGTCTTGTACTTGTTGCGGATTTATATTGTGTTCATGCAAATATTCCGCCAAACGTACCGCGTCACGAATTGTACTTCCGGGGTGACTTGACATAAGATACGGCACAAGATACTGTTTTTTGCCTATTTTCTCATTTATCTGATAAAACTTATCCGAGAACTTATTAAACACGCTGTTTTCGGGCTTACCCATATATTTCAAAACATTGTCACTGATATGTTCCGGTGCAACTTTAAGCTGACCGCTTACATGATATTTACACAATTCATAGAAAAACGTATCGTCCTTGTCGTTTATAAGATAATCGAAACGTATTCCCGAACGAATAAACACCTTTTTAACGCCCTTTATAGCACGAAGTTTTCTAAGCAAATTAAGGTACTTCTTATGTGAAATCTCCATATTCTTGCAAGGCTCCGGAAATAAGCATTGCTTATTTTTACAAGCACCGAGTGTCAGTTGCTTTTTACAGGCAGGTCCTCTGAAATTAGCAGTCGGGCCGCCGACATCGTGTATATAGCCCTTAAAATCAGACATTTTTGTCAT
>OHAU01003472.1_pt1 | contig 12523 bp, 10 predicted proteins | sample 1577181 | NCBI WGS metagenome assembly OHAU01 (sample SAMEA3541472, study PRJEB24748) | human gut metagenome | biome: human gut; feature: human-associated habitat; material: faeces | place: China | collected 2012
CCAATGCTGCGTTCTGTTTTTCACGAGTGTTCATACTATCCACTATTGTCAAAATCGACTCACGCAATTCCGCCACCTTTTTAAAGTCATGCAACCCGAGATAAGCCTTCACTTGTTTCTGCAAAACACTTAAATACTGCAAGTTTATAGTATCCTGATGTTGTAATACAGCCCTAAAATTTTCACATATATCAACAACTCTCGCATATTGTTTATTCAGTAACAGATATGGGGTCGCATCATATTGCCCGTCCGGCGTCAAGGCAGCTTTGGTAGACAGATATCGGTTAAAATACTTCTCTGCCTCCATATATAGCTTTTTGAAATGGCAGATATATGCCAATTTTGAATACACATAAGCATATTGCCGGTCAATATACCCTTCCGGAGTCTGATATAACGAATCTATCGCATGAATCAGTTTCTCCCGTTGCAGTCCTATCGCCAAAGCTTCATCATAGCGGGAGTCATCAAGCAGATACCCCATTTTTATCCCATAAAAATACGACAGCATGGCCGCCCCTTCCCTGTCTTTAATATTTTGCAATAACCGGATGGCCGTATCAAAATGTTCGTAACTTCTTTCTTTTAAAGAGAGCATCCTTTCATTTTCACCGATACAGAAAAGTAATTTACTTTCAGCCTTAATATCATTTTGTCTTTGAGCAAATTCAATACCCTGCATTGCGTACCTCATACTTTCTTTATATTCACTGAGCAGATTTGAAAGTTCGGCTAAGGCTATCGTCATTTGCAGCAAGTGTTCCGGATTATTTTGTGAAACAGAATCGAGGACATACGATTTCCGGGCATAATCAAACGCCAGTTTATTCATATACATATTACGATAAGCCATGCTACGCAAATCGCTAATAAGGTATGGCAACATGGTTCCCCGATTTTCCGCTTCATCCAATAGTTTCAATGCACGTTCCGGTTCTGCTATGTATATCTGCGAGATATATTCTCTTGTATACAACGAATCGTCACTCGCAACGTCTTTTGCCATTGATAATTGACTGTACAAAAACAGAAACGCAAAAGCATAAGATAAGATAGAGATGTATTTCATTAATTTCCATTATTGCGCTTCAAAAATAGAGCATATTTTCCAAATATTTAGTACGATTTGCCCGACCGGCCATTTAAAAATACTTAAACAGCTTGCAATTACCGGAATATTTCAACGCACTTCATCCTACATAAAAAAACATTATTCCATTAAAAAGACATTGTATCCATACTTTGGTATCAATGAAAAAAATCGCGGCAGGAATAGATATATCCGAGCATAGTTTTTCATATCTTTGCGCCTCATTTCATACGACAAGCAAAAGAATCATCCATGCAAGGAATAAAAAACTTAACCCACGGATCCATAAACCGTCAATTATTCAATCTGGCTATGCCTATTATGGCAACCTCCTTCATCCAAATGGCCTATAGCCTGACAGACATGGCATGGGTAGGGCGTTTAGGTAGTGAAGCAGTAGCAGCAATCGGTTCGGTAGGCATACTTACATGGATGTCCGGTTCTATTTCATTATTGAATAAGGTGGGATCGGAAGTTAGTGTCGGACAATCCATCGGAGCGCAAAATCAGGAAGACGCCCGTCACTTCGCTTCACACAATATCACGATCGCACTTCTTATATCCATATGTTGGGGAGCATTGTTGTTTATATTGGCAGGCCCTATTATACGTATCTACGAACTCGCTCCGCATATTACCGACAATGCCGTAACTTATCTCCGGATAGTTTCCACAGCGATGCCTTTCGTTTTTCTTTCGGCGGCTTTCACCGGTATCTACAATGCTGCCGGACGAAGCAAAGTTCCTTTTTATATCAGTGGGACCGGATTAATACTGAATATCGTGCTCGATCCGCTTTTTATTTTCGGATTCGGACTGGGAACTAATGGAGCTGCCTATGCAACCTGGATTTCCCAGGCAACCGTATGCAGTATCTTTATATATCAATTACGTTTCCGTGATGCACTTTTAGGTAGCTTTCCTTTTTTCACTCAACTAAAGAAAAGATATACGCACCGTATTCTGAAATTGGGGCTTCCGGTAGCTACCCTCAACACTTTGTTTGCTTTTGTCAATATGTTCCTGTGCCGCACGGCTTCGGAGCAAGGCGGGCACATCGGATTGATGACCTTTACTACCGGAGGGCAGATAGAAGCCATCACATGGAATACCTCACAAGGATTTTCTACAGCATTGAGCGCCTTCATAGCACAGAACTATGCAGCCGGAAGAACGGAAAGAGTTATAAAAGCATGGCACACCACTTTATGGATGACGGGAATATTCGGTACGTTCTGCACACTCCTGTTTATTTTCTTTGGAAATGAAGTATTTGCCATCTTCGTACCGGAACAGGCTGCTTATGAGGCAGGAGGCGTCTTTCTTCGGATAGACGGATACTCCCAACTTTTTATGATGCTTGAAATTACCATGCAGGGCGTGTTTTATGGTATCGGAAGAACAGTACCGCCTGCCGTCATCAGTATCACATGTAATTACATGCGTATTCCACTTGCCATTTTCTTCGTCCGTTTAGGTATGGGAGTAGAAGGTATCTGGTGGGCAGTTAGTGTAACAACCATTGCTAAGGGATCAATCCTGCTGATGTGGTTCATTATTATACGAAAAAAGGTTCTTTCCATCAACAAAATTGCATAGTTAGTTGTTTTTGAGAGAAAGGAACGACGGCATAACTAAATATTTTTTTATCTTTGTCCTCGTTTTAGAGTTTATCACTAATAAATTAATAAGAAGTATGAAAAAGATTAAGTTTATGGCCTTCTTCCTAAGTATGGCTTTAGTATTCGGAAGTTGTGGATCAATGAACAATACCGCTAAAGGTGGAATGATCGGTGGCGGTTCAGGTGCCGCTTTAGGTGCAATTATCGGTGGTATCGCCGGTAAGGGTAAAGGCGCTGCTATCGGTGCTGCTATCGGTACAGCCGTCGGAGGTACTGCTGGTGCATTGATTGGCCGGAAAATGGATAAGAAAGCAGAAGAAGCTGCCAAAATCGAAGGTGCACAAGTAGAGCAAATCACAGACAACAATGGATTGGCTGCTGTAAAAGTGACTTTTGACTCAGGTATCCTTTTCGGATTCAACTCTTCTACATTGAGCAATGCCGCCAAACAATCTTTGCGTGAATTTGCCGGTGTGTTGAAAAGCGATCCGACTTTAGATATTGCAATCATCGGACATACCGATAAGGTAGGTACGCAGGAAGCCAATCAGAAGGTTTCGAACAACCGTGCTTATGCGGTAGAAAATTACCTGCAATCTTGTGGTGTTCAGCCTTCTCAATTCAAAACAGTAGAAGGTGTAGGTTACTCACAGTATGACGAATCGTTAACAGCTGCTCAAAATCGTCGTGTAGAAGTATACATGTACGCCAGCGAACAGATGATAAAAGATGCGGAAGCCGGTAAGTAAAATACTTCGTATCATACGCAGTCTGCTGCTCTTTTTCTTCCTGTCAACCCTTGTTGCGGTCGTTATTTACCGGTTTGTTCCGGTATATGTTACCCCGCTAATGGTGATCCGGAGTGTGCAGCAGATAGCATCGGGAGATAAACCCACGTGCAAACACACGTGGGTTTCTTTCAATCAGATCTCCCCACATCTGCCTATGGCTGTTATTGCTTCCGAAGACAATCGTTTTGCAGAACATAACGGATTCGATCTCAAGGAAATAGAAAAAGCGATAAAAGAAAATGAAAGTAGAAAGCGAAAACGAGGTGCAAGTACTATCAGTCAGCAAACAGCAAAAAATGTTTTCTTATGGCCCCAATCCTCATGGCTAAGGAAAGGACTGGAAGTTTATTTCACCTTTCTTATTGAAACATTCTGGCCGAAAGAACGGATTATGGAGGTATATCTGAATTCCATCGAAATGGGAAAGGGCATTTACGGGGCACAAGCTGCTGCCCAATATAAGTTCAATACCACAGCCGCCAAATTAACAAAGGGCCAATGTGCATTAATAGCTGCTACGCTACCTAACCCCATACGTTTCGATTCTGCCCATCCGTCGCCTTACATACTAAAAAGACAGAAACAGATCATGAGATTAATGAATCTTGTACCCAAGTTTCCCCCGCCAACTACTCATCACTAAACCTCTTTTGTTTATGATAAAATATTGTTCACTTCTTTTCTCTCTGTTATGCCTGTCAGGCGGAATCAGAGCACAACGCACAGAAATTTACGCACCTCATATTCAGACGGTGCAAGTGGTAGCCAACAATGACATCAACGCTCCTGCCGTCATTACATTGGACAGTAATGATTATATCGAGCTCTCTTTCGATGAACTATCACATGAGTATCACCGATATCAGTACGTCCTCTCCCACTGTAATGCAGATTGGTCTGCTTCCGACCTTTCGGACATCGATTATCTGGATGGGTTCAACAATAATCCGATAGAAGATTACGAAACCTCCATCAATACAACGATGCCTTATACCCACTATCGCCTGACATTGCCCAATAATGAGGTACGCATGAAATTGTCCGGCAATTATCTCATAACAGTTTATGATGATTCGGACACCAGTAAACCTGTTTTCAAAACCTGTTTCCGGGTATTGGACAAGCAAGTCAGTGTATCGGCTACGGTAAGCAGTGATACGGAAATAGATCGCAACAAAGGTCATCAGCAAGTGAGTTTCAATGTCCGGCACAGAGGGTACAATATACGAAATCCACAACAGGAAGTAAAAATTCAGGTAATGCAGAACGGACGGACGGACAATATGGTAACCGGAGTACTGCCTACCTACGTCGGCCCGGACGAACTGCGCTATACACACAATAAAGCCCTGATATTTCCGGCAGGAAACGAATATCGCAGGTTCGAAACAGTCAGTACACGCTATGCTAATATCGGTGTGGAAAGTCTTCAATTCCATGATCCTTATTATCATGCGACGCTGTTTCCAAGCGATCCCCGTACCAGAAATTATAGTTATGACGAAGACCAGAACGGACGTTATCTGATTCGTTACGACGATGCTACGGATAATGAAATCGAAGCAGATTATTTCTTTGTACATTTCAGCCTTCCCTGGGAAGATCCTTTTATGGACGGCAAGTTATACCTGCAAGGAGAGTTTACGTATGACAACTTTAACCAGCAAACGGAAATGAAATATAATAAAGAAACATACGCTTATGAATCGGTACAATTGCTTAAACAGGGTGCTTACAATTATCAATATCTATATGTCCCCAATGGAAGTACAAAAGGGGAAACCGGTCCGGTAGAAGGAAATTACTATGAAACGGAAAACGAATATCTGATTTTAGTATATGCGCGTCCATTCGGCGAACGGTACGACAAATTGATAGGCATGCAACAAGTCAGATTCAGACCTTAGAAACGCTAACTCAATAAAGTATAGACCAAGAATTCTTCTAAGATAAAAAGCCGGAACAGGCTTTATCTTTCATCATTCAGGAGTTAAGGAGCAGCACGATAATCGTATCAGAATCTTTTCTCGATAGACCTTTTGCTTCCCTTAACTCCTGAATCCGATAATCAGGCAAATATATTGCTACGTTCGATATAAGCTATTACATCTCCCTTATTTAAAGTAGCTCCTTGCTGAGCACAAACTTCGACAACGCGGCCTGTAAATCCGGTTAATATTTTCTCATATTCCCCCCACGGAGTAGAAAGGTAACAAAAGACTTCATCATGTTGATATTTACGCCCGATAAACGGTGCGGTGGATGGTCCTTCTACGGAAACCTCCCAAAGTATCTGCCCATTGTCCGGTGCTATAATAGGATCGGCTTTGGCGCGTTTCAGTTTTTTTATTTCTTCCTCCGAATACCCGTTCTTAACCATGGCTGCATCCTTGGCACGTTGCAGATCTTCTTCAAATCGCTTCTTGGCGACACCGGATTTATAATCACGGTATTGCCGGTCATGCATAGCCAACTCGAAAAGTTCCTCGTCATCCGGCCCGTATTCCCAACCATTTTCATCCATCTCCTTTTTATAGTCTTCCAAGGCATCCGGATAATTTTCCTGTGGATCGGTGTCGATAAATTCGTATCCTTTGGAGTGTGCTAATTCGACAATTTCCGGTGCAAGATTACCCGGTAAACGGCCGCTCTTACCCAAAATCATATCCCAAGTATGGTTATCGATCATCGTCCAGCGTTCGTCCCCTTTCACCAACTGCATTAAATTCATCAACGCCACATTCTTCACATACTGGCTGAATGGGGTCACTAACGGAGGATAACCGAGTTTAGGCCACACATACTCCACTTCATCAAAAAGCATCACCAATAGATCATCAATACTCAGCTCCGGCTCGTTTTTACTCTTCAATATCATATTGATACCTGCATGAACACCTTTCAAATCGGCCATCATCGACCCCATCATGCCACCGGGAAGCCCGCATTTCAATAAAAGAGAAGACATCTGCTTATTGGTGGAATCCATGAAATATCCCAAAAAGTCGTCAATGAACTCCTGTGTCATGGCACGCGCTTTCATATAAGCCTTCATATTAATTTCAGGCACATCATATCCTTTGTCCTTGAGCATGGCCTGTACGGATATTACATCCGGATGAACCTTTCCCCACGACATCGGCTCCATAGCCACATCAATAATATCGGCACCATTCTCGCAAACTTCAAGAATGGAAGCCATCGACAGCCCCGGTCCGCTATGTCCATGATATTGGATGATCACTTCGGGATGCCTGTCTTTAATAGCTTTCGTCAACCTGCCCAACATACCGGGACGACCGATACCGGCCATATCTTTCAGACAGATTTCCGGTGCACCGGCCTCTATCAGCTTATCGGCAATATCGGTGTAATATTCTACCGTATGCACCGGAGAATGAGTAATACAAAGAGTAGCTTGTGGAATCATGCCGCCCTCAATTGCGTACTTAATAGAAGGAATTATGTTGCGTACTTCGTTCAGCCCACAAAAAATCCTTGTAATGTCCACACCTTGGGCATGCTTTACTTTATACATCAACCGACGTACATCCGCAGGTACGGGATACATACGCAGCCCATTCAAGCCACGATCGAGCATATGGGTCTGGATGCCGGCCTCATTAAAAGGTTTGGTAAATGCACGCACCGCCTTATTCGGATTTTCTCCATACAAAAGATTCACCTGCTCAAAAGCTCCTCCATTGGTTTCGACACGGGCAAAACAACCCATCTCTATAATCAACGGAGCAATTCGCATTAACTGATCGACACGGGGTTGATACTTTCCGGACGATTGCCACATATCCCGGTAAACAAGACTGAATTTAATTTCCTTTTTCATTGCCGTAATCCATAAAGTGATTTCACATAAAATTGGTTAACACATCTTCTTTCACAAATATATAGACTTATTTGACATAAAGACAATTTTTAGCAAGAAAAAATAAGCCTAATCGGATATGTTTTATATCATATTGTCACAAAATTAAAGGAGCAAAAAGGGGACTTTCCTTCTCACTCCTTACAATTAAGCAATAGCCGTTCCATTTAAAACATTAATTTGATAATTACACGACCGTTTGTCTTTCAGTTTAAAACTATATCTAATTGTACCTATTGATTATACAAAATCTTTCAGTTCCTGCTGTAGCCGTTGGCGTGTGAAAAATATACGGCTCTTTACAGTTCCGAGAGGCAAGCCAAGTTTCTCAGCTATTTCACGGTATTTAAATCCGGAAACATGCATTGAAAAAGGAATTTTATATTCTTTGGGAAGGGCATTGACTACACGATGCATCTCTTTAAGGTCATAGGCACCTTCGGTACTTTCAAAACCGGAGTCCTGCGGAAGATTCAGATGGAAAAGATTATCGGTTTGGTCTACATAAGTTTGATCACGCACAATTTTACGGTAATTATTAATAAAGATGTTGCGCATGATAGTATACATCCAGCCCTTAAAATTAGTGTCTGGCATAAATTTATCTTCATTATCTAATGCTTTTAATGAGGTCTCTTGTAACAGGTCATTTGCTTCTTCGCGATTAGCAGTCAATTTATAAGCGAAGCGGAGCAACTCTTCTTGCACTCCTATTAAATCTTTTCTAAAACTTAAACTTTTCATACGTTGCGGTTTTTAAGCGGTTAATATTTCGTTTCTTTCTCGATATTGCAAGTTTAAGGCTTATTTTAGATTTCAGTAGGGTAATTTTCACCAATCTTTGGGGTAAAAACTATCAAATGATAGTTTTTGGGTGCTATTTGATAGTTTTTGTGTGTTATTTCTTAAAGAGTTAGACAGCTTTTGATAGGTTTGTTTGATAATTAATGTTTTTTATTATGTGCTTTTTGTAAATAGAGACTGAATCACATACCTTTGGATCAAGTTTAATAACGTTAAGAATCAAAAGAATTATGAACTTACTTATCATCCTGGGGATTATAATCATCCTCGCCATTATCATTGCTTCCATGTATAACTCATTGGTAAAATTGAGAAATAATCGCGAAAACGCATTTGCCGACATTGATGTACAACTGAAGCAGCGTCACGACCTTATTCCACAATTGGTAGATACAGTAAAAGGATATGCAGCTCACGAAAAAGAAACACTTGAGCGCGTCATCCAAGCCCGCAACGGAGCTGTCAGTGCCCGGACAATCGATGAAAAAATTACAGCTGAAAATCAACTTAGTTCCGCCCTCGCAGGATTGAAGATTACATTGGAAGCTTATCCGGACCTGAAGGCCAACCAAAACTTCCTTCAGCTACAGGAAGAGATTTCGGACGTAGAAAATAAGCTGGCTGCCGTACGCCGCTACTTTAATTCGGCCACAAAGGAACTGAACAATGCTGTACAGACATTCCCTTCTAACCTGATTGCCAACATGTTTGGCTTTCATAAAGAAATGATGTTCGACTTGGGCACAGAACAACGTGCCAATTTAGAAGAGGCTCCGAAAATAAAATTTTAATCCTTAGGAAAGTAAAGACACATGCAATACGTCGGAATACAGACACAACAGAGCCGGAACAATCTCCGTTCCGGTATCTTACTCATTCTCTTTCCATGCCTGGTGGCGGTATTGACTTACCTGTTCTGCTATCTGCTTATCACTTTTACCGTGGAAGACGATTATGGGCAGTACAATACACTGGCAATGACCAATCAAATGTTTATCAACCTGATTCCTTATATTATAGGAGGTGTTCTGGTTTGGTTTATCATAGCTTACTTTACCAATTCCAGTATTATCAAAGCTGCCACAGGCGCGCGTCCGCTTGAACGTAAAGAGAATAAACGTATCTACAATTTGGTAGAGAATCTCTGTATGTCGCAAGGTATGAAAATGCCCAAAATCAACATTATCGATGATGATTCACTAAACGCATACGCCAGTGGAATCAATGAACAGACCTATACAGTTACCCTATCCAAAGGTATCATTGAAAAGCTTAACGATGAAGAACTCGAAGGAGTCATCGCACATGAACTGACACATATCCGCAATCATGATGTCCGGTTATTGATTATCTCGATTGTATTTGTCGGTATCTTCTCTATGCTGGCACAAATAGCATTGCGTTCCGTCTATTACTCTTCGTGGACACGCAGTAGAAATGATAAGAATAATGGAGCCATACTTATTCTGGTTTTGGCAATGATTGTAGCTGCCATCGGTTATTTCTTCGCCACTTTGATGCGTTTCGCCATCTCACGAAAACGTGAATATATGGCTGATGCAGGTGCAGCAGAAATGACAAAGAACCCGTTGGCGCTGGCCAGTGCTCTAAGAAAAATATCCGCAGATCCCGATATAGAAGCTGTAGAACGCGAGGATGTGGCACAGTTATTCATTCAGCATCCGGGCAAACAAGCCAAAAGTGCCCTGAGCGGATTAAGCGGATTATTCGCCACCCATCCTCCTATCGAAAAGCGAATAGCTATCCTGGAACAATTCTAATAGTGCATGGCCTTTGCTGTACAAGAAAGAACACCAAAGGCCTATCACCGCAAAATACACAGGGCTACACTGCATCAAAAGTAAACAACCGACTATCTATAAAAATGAGTTGTATAAATCTGTGCAATCTATAGTAAAAAAGAGTTTTGAAACTCTCTCTTTTATTCTTTGTGAAATCTGCTCCGACAAACACGAAATAATATTAAATCATTTGTACGCTTTGTACATTTTATCTCTTCCGATCGTTATCTTTATGTAAATATTCTCCTAAATAATCATTGATATGAAAACAAATAGACGTATCATGCTTCTGATATTGTTCATTGCAGGAACAGGTATCTTCACACTTCAGGCTCAAAACCGGGAAGAAAGGAAAGAGCTGAAGGAACAGACTGTAAAAGAGAAGATTGAATCGGAAAACTATCGGATCGACATAAATACGGCATACCCGCGTAGGGGACGTATGATTCCATTGACATCAATCTATTCCGTAACAATTCGGAATGATTCTGTCTTTTCACAACTACCTTACTTCGGACGCGCTTACTCTATCCCTTACGGAGGAGGACAGGGATTGATGTTCAATGCCCCAATCGATCAATACACCATGGCCATGGGAAAACGCGGAGCTGCAAAAATCAACTTTACCGCCAAAAGTCCCGAAGATCAGTTCAGATTCAGGATAACAATCTATTCCAACGGTTCATCCAGCATAGATGTCGATATGCAAAACCGTGAATCGATCAGTTTTTCAGGTGACTTGATATTGCCGGAATAAAGTCGTACCGACTTTATTCCCCCTTCAAGATAGGCAGGCAAATTTGGTATTTTACAGCCAAAGCGCGTACTACAAAAATGCAGCAGCCACTAATGACCTGCGTCAAGGCGGCATCTACCCCCAAACGATCGAGCCCCCAATAAATGACTCCACCGATAACACATGCCATGGCATAAATCTCCTTACGAAAGATCAACGGAATCTCGTTGATAAATACATCACGGATAACTCCACCGGCCGCACCGGTCATGGTTCCCATAATAATGGCTACCCAAAAGGCATATCCCAAATCGATCGTCTTGCTGATACCAACTACTGTAAACAACGCAAGACCAATGCTATCGAAAATAAAAAACGTATTGTGCATGTGGATCAAATGCTTCCGAAAAAAGATAACCCACAGCAGGGCCAGCGCCGAGCAAATTAAATAAATAGGATTCGTCATCCAGAACGGAGTGACATCCAATAAAACATCACGTATGGTACCACCGCCAATGGCTACAGCCACACCGGCTACATAAGCGCCAAACCAATCGAATTGTTTGGCAGATGCAAGACGAATACCACTAATGGCAAAAGCGAATGTTCCGATAAACTCCAGAATCTGGATAAAAGTCGGAATCTGAAAGATAGTTGGCATATATTAAGTTTTTTGTGTGCAAAGAAACAAATAATTCCGCAAGAAAGTGTAAATTTGTTCCTTGAAAATTGTAAGAATACAAAGATGAAGATAACGATTGTTGCCGGGGCTCGCCCTAATTTTATGAAAATCGCCCCTATCACCCGGGCTATCGATGCCGCAAAGGCACAGGGTAAACGTATTTCTTATCGCCTGGTATACACGGGAGTAGAGAATGATAACAGTTTGGACGCCTCCTTATTTGCAGATCTGCACATGAAAGCTCCCGATGCCTATTTGGGAGTAAACGGCAATAACCCGACAGAACTGACTGCGGGAATCATGATCGCTTTCGAACGTGAATTGACAGAAAACCCTACGCATGTAGTCCTGGTGGTCGATGACCTCACAGCAACCATGAGTTGTGCCATCGTAGCCAAGAAACAAAACATAAAAGTAGCACATCTCGTAGCCGGTACCCGTTCATTCGACATGTCTATGCCCAAAGAGATCAACCGTATGATTACAGATGGCTTGTCCGACTACCTCTTCACAGCCGGCATGGTAGCCAACCGTAACCTAAACCAGACAGGTACGGAAAACGAAACAGTCTATTATGTAGGGAATATCCTGATCGATACGATACGTTATAATCGCAATCGACTGATAAAACCGGTATGGTTCTCTGTGCTGGGGCTGAAAGAACATGAATACATTCTGCTGACCCTCAATCGTCACGTACTGTTAAACAATAAGGAGAACTTACAGGAATTGATGGAAACATTGCTTAAAAAAGCAAATGGCATGCCCATTGTCGCACCGCTGCATACTTATGTACGCGACGCAATCAAAGCATTGGGGATCACCGCCCCCAACCTGCACATCATGCCTACACAGAGTTATCTCTCTTTCGGTTATCTGATGAATCAGGCAAAAGCCATCGTGACTGACTCGGGCAATGTAGCCGAAGAAGCCACTTTCCTGGGAATTCCCTGCATCACGCTCAATACGTTTGCCGAACATCCGGAGACCTGGCGAACAGGCACTAATGAACTGGTCGGTGAAGACCCGGCCGCATTGGGAGCCTGTATGGACAAACTGATGAACGGAGAGTGGAAACAAGGAACTTTACCCGAACGTTGGGACGGACGA